>OBKS01000496.1_pt1 | contig 38149 bp, 44 predicted proteins | sample 1517381 | NCBI WGS metagenome assembly OBKS01 (sample SAMN04571686, study PRJEB22368) | human gut metagenome | biome: human gut; material: stool | host: Homo sapiens | place: Luxembourg | collected 2012-08-03 | reverse complement strand
GGGCATGGGATATCATTGAATCCTACAGAAATAATACTCTCTCATCACAGAATATAGATATGAAAGCATTCACGGATATCCTTACATCATTATCCAATACACAGGCTGCAATGGCACAGACATTAAATCTGCTCAATGAAAAGATTAATAATACAGAAGAACAACCTAGACCAAAGAGGAAATATTCTTACTGGACTTCTAAGATGTTTCCGAAGTATGAGGAATTAATGGATTATCTTGGATATGAATCAAATGGAAAATTATATAAATATCTCTACAAAGAATTCAATGACATGTATCCAGATTATGATTTGCGTCAAGTCGCTGATGATTATTGTTACGAGAATAAATTAGAGACATGTTTTACATTGGATGCTATTGAGCATGATAAGACAATCAGAAAGTTATTTGAAAGAATGGTAGATAATCTTTTGGAAAAATGTAAGAAAGAATATGAAGAAAGAAAATGTGATGTTATTTCTAATCATGGATAGAGAATAAATAAGAAGATGATATTGCATCATCATTTATCAATCCAACCACAAACAATCAAATGAAAAATTACGGAGTAAATGGACGACAGTTCATTTACGGAGTTATAATCTCTTCTCTTGATAATATGAGTCTATCTTGATATTGACTGCACAATCTGACCTTGAATATGTACCTAGATGCAAACGGTTTTCTAATTTGGGTACATGACGTATGTACCTAGATGAGAAAGATGGTATTTTTGAAATGAGACGAAAGGAAGTGAAAATATGTGAAATGTTTAATAAATATATTGAGAATATTAGAAATGTAACATAAAAATTATATTTTAGAAGAAAGGAAAGACGAAATGCAACAAATTAATATTAATGAACTTAAACCACATCCAAGGAACAATGAATTCTTTGATGATATTAATGGAGAAAAATGGGATGAACTTCTTGATTCAATTCGTAAACGAATCAAAGATGGGAAACGAGGGAATATTGAACCAATTATTATAACACAAGATAAGATTATAGTTTCTGGTCATCAACGTGTACGAGCTTTTAAGGAATTATCCATCCCTACAATTGAAGCAGAAATTAGAATTTACAATTCTGATGATGAAGTCCTTCTTGATCTACTTGAATCAAACATTCGCCGTAGAGGTGAAATAGGCGGTTCAGCAAAGAAAGTAGGAAAACGTATTAAGGAACTGGAAAGACTGTATGGGATTAGAAATGGTTCTACTTCATTTCAAGGTAATCAATATGAGGTGGTTACGAATAAATCGGAAGTACCAAAAAAGACACAGGAACAATTAGCAGCACAAATGGGTATTTCAGTTGATACTCTTCAAAATTACAAAATACTCTCTGAAATGATACCAGAATTAGAAGAATTGCTGGATACTGGTGTTGTTACAAAAACTACCGCCCTTGCGATTATAAAAGAACTTTCTGAAAAAGAGCAAGAAGATCTTATTTCTTCGATTGATACTACAAAAAAAATTACGCAAAAACAAGTGCAAAAATATATTGATGAAATAAGACAGCTAAAAGAAAATCCAATTGTACAAGAGCCTGATGATTATAAAGATACAAAAAAACAACTTCAATATTATAAACAAGATTATTCCGCATTAAAATCTGATTTCGACGAAAAAGTAAAAGAATTACAAGACTTGCGGAAACAGTTGGAGAATATTAAGAATGTAGAAGAATCTGACCCTTATTCAGAAAAAATTAAAAATTCTACTCTTCTATTTTGTTCAAAGATTGCAACATTTATTGAACAAATAGGCGGTTATGTTTGGTTGACTGATGAAATAAATAAAATTCCAGAATTGGAAAGAGAGGGTTACATTAAATCTGTACATGCAATCAAATCTTGGGCAGATACGATGGAGTTTAACATTAACAATAAAACAAAGGAGATTAATTAATTATGGTAAAAACTTATGAAGAAGTTATGGAACTGGTTGGAAAAGTTGCAGAAGTTTCTGCTGAAAATACTCAAAGTACAGCTGTGGTTTTAGCAAGATTAGAACAACAGGGTGTATTGTTAACTGGATTGTCTAAATCTGTCACGGCAGTCAAAGATGATGTTGCTACATTGTCAAATGATATGGAACAATTAAAATTAAACGAAGAAGTAACAACGACACAGCAGGAAACAATAACTGAAGCTGCGAAAAAAAGAATCTGTGAAATTATTGGCAACGATGAATTGGAACAGAAAAAATATTTTCGTATTTTTGTACAAAAATTATATAAAGATACAAGACAAAATGCCGGATTAGGATCGAAAATATCAAGAACAAGAAAAGGTGATTTCCAGAGATGTATCGATTACATAGAAGCATGGATTCCTAGTTGTGGATGTGCTGAATTAAGAGCAAAAGCCGATAGAAATGCTGAAGCTCGTAGAAAAGCGAAAGAGCTTGGATATAAATAATTAGGCGGAGGTGATGACTCTTGCCTAACTATGTAAAGATTCCAAGAGAAATTATATATGACACCGCCCTATCTGATAAACGAGTAATTATCTTTTCATACTTATGTGCAAGACGTTCACTTGATGATACAGTCGCATTTTCTACAAAAGAATTATGTGATTGGTCAAAGATAAAACCTAATTATAGGGCAGGTAAAATCAATCAAAAATATTATGAAGTCTTACTTCTACTCTCTCATTATGGATATTTTAATGAATGTCCAGATTTTGAGAAGTGTCTTACTGAGGGTTCAAACTCAGATAAATTCCGAAAAGTAAAACTGAATATTGATAAATTTGATATTCCGAATGGATTTGGAATTATTTATTTTGATGAGTTGGATAAGATTCTAAATTTCAAAGAAGAACTAGCGAATACAGAAATAGATACCTCAAGAATATCTTCAGCACATCTTCTACTTATTTTATCTTATATCAGAGTGAATCTAAATAGAGATCCATCAAAACCATTGTGTTGCTATAGGCATTATAAAAGAATTCATGAGGACACTGGCGTATCTGATAGATATGTCAGTAAGTCCTTAGAGATATTGAAAGCTATAGGGATTATCAATTATGTAGCCATGCAAAGAATCAGATATAAAGACAAACATGGAGATTTTTCTTTTACAACGACTCCAAAGATTTTTGCAGATTATAGGCATTTTACAAAAGATTCTAATGGGAATCAGATTATTGATTCTGAGTATGATTCTGAGTCAGAAATACAAAAACAAATTAAATATATGGGGAATATATAAGTAGAGAGATGTCATTATAAAACAACACCTCTCATTTGGATGACATATGAGAATGAAAGACGGAATAGAAAAGACTCGTACCTATTTACATTTCGTTCTCATAGTTGATACTAAAACAATTAATCTCACATCAAGAAAGGATGACTAGAGATGAATATTTTTATAAACAAAAAGGAGAACAACAAACATGACAAACGAAACAGAAACAGTAAATTCACAGAACCATAGCACATTACATATTCCAAGCCGGGAAGAATTTCATAGAAGATATGGCGGAGAAATCCGGGGGTATGATTTTTGCACAGACTACTATCCTATTTTTATTGGACAAGATAAAGGTTCTAGAATCGCTGAACAGATTGAAAGAGATAGAAAGCGTGAAGAGAAATTATATATGGAAGAAGCTGCTAATAAAGAAAGATGTAAGAAATATGAGGAGTAGTAAAAATTGTATTGTTTTTTAACAAAAACCGGCAAATTACGAAAAAATTATTTAGAAGTGTGTCAATACATACTTGCTTCTAAAATGGATCATCACATCATTACTGTTGGAAGATATGATGATGCAGTTGATGAATACGATTGCTATACAACTGGACATAAAAAATTATATGCAAAAGAAAGAAGAAATTTTGAAGAAAAGATTCTCAGTATTTGCAAAGAATTTAATATAAATCCACATTTTTTGTACAGTTATTTGGATATGTCGGTTGATTTTCGTGGAGAAATTAAAGATGTTGAATTTATGTTGAAAGAATTAAAGAAATATATAAAGAGGATTTAATAATGAAAATTTTAGATTTACAAAACGAAACAAAATCGATACACCGATGAAAAGATGGAGAATATTATGCGGAGGGCTTAAATGTTAGATACACAAATTAATATGTATTCTGTAGATACCGGTCATTTCTACAGCAATCATGAAAAATATTTACATAATATGAATTGTAAATATAGACAAGAACGCAACTATTTGAACAATTTATTGGAAAAGTTAGGAAACAAATTAAAAGAAGATGGTTTTACAGAAGACAATATTTCCAAATTAAAGCGATCAAAAATTAAGGATTACAATCAAGAAATAGATCCTATTATTAAAGAATTTATTGGTTGGAGCTTGCTTATTAAGCACAAAAGAGACAAAGCTAAACAATCAAAAGAAAAACTTCTAAAACTTCTTTCAAATAAAATGAAACAGAAAGAAGATCTTTCAAATAAAATTGAGTATTCTAAATCTCATAACATCCCATGTAATAAAAAAATTGAATTAAGAAAACTCAGACAGGATGAATTAAATGATACAAATATAATTTCTGTATTTGAATCTTCTCTCACCAGGGCTATTGGAATTAAAAAAGATGAATTGACAGATGCTTTGATGGTAGTTCAAGTTTATTATTTTGATGTATTTAAAGATTTGTCTTTTTATGGGTTTGTGTATAATGGCGAGAAATATAGATACTTTACTTCTTCTGCCGGACAAATTCGTAAAAAGAAAGCAGTCTTTATTAAAGAATCTGTCTGGAATGATGTAGAAAAGACAATCATGTGCGGGCTAACAATTGAGAAAATAAATTCAAAAGGTGGGAATAATGTCAATAAACACCTTGCATATATGGCATTGGCAAATTCTGCTACTGATCAGTGGGTGGATTTTGACATTGATAGGTGTATTGTTGTAGACGATTTCGAGACGAATGTACCTGGGACTTTTGATTTTATTGATGAGACAGATTATTCTATTGAACGTAAAACCGGAGAAGTTCCGGTTCCTCATACCGATGGAGCCGGTATGATATTACCATCATTAATGACTAAGAATACAATGTTTCGTGCCCCGTGGGTAAAAGGATTACTTGGTGTATTCGACTTCAAAAAATTTATTGAAGTAAATGAATACTCTCCTATTATTAAAGATATCTACGGTAAAGAATACAATATTATTGATGATGACATCCAAATTATTTTTACAAAGAGTCAATTTAAAATGTATAAGTTCTATGACTCTTGGGATGAATATAAAACCTATTTCAAAGAATATCATTGTCAGGCAGGTCGCTGTAATATCGAAGAAGATAGAATTAAAAACGCAAAAATTAACTATCAGATGTTACAAACACTGACAAATGTAACCGATGATGAGATAGATTTATTAACAAAAAAATCTATAGATAAAATTACAAATATTTGTTCTTCGGAGAAAACCATGAAAGAAGCTCTTGGAATCACTCCTTATAATGATAATCTTACCTCTTTTCAAAAAGCAGTAAAAATTTATCCGGCATTACTCAATGATACATTTGCAAAAGATGTCATTCGTGAAATAAAGAATAGCTTATTGAAGAAATACCGAAGTGGAAAACTTGAAGTAAATGGTAAGTACACATTTCTTCTTCCAGATTTTTATGCAGCTTGTGAATATTGGTTTGGTCATATAGAAAAACCGAATGGATTGCTTGCAGATGGAGAAGTTTTCTGTTGGCTATTTAGAAATTACGATAGATTGGATTGCCTTAGAAGTCCACATCTTTATAAAGAACATGCAATTCGTTTTAATATAGCTAATAAAGCTTATGGAGAACGAGTAGAAAAAATAAGAGAATGGTTTACCACTAATGGTGTTTATACAAGCACATATGATCTTATCAGCAAGATTCTTCAATTTGATGTTGATGGAGATAAATCATTGGTGGTTGCCGATCCAGACTTTGTTAAAATAGCAGAAAGAAATATGAACGGTATTGTTCCGTTATATTATAATATGAGAAAGGCAGAGCCAAAGATTTTAAACAATGAAAATATTTATAACGGGCTGAATGCAGCTTTTACAGGTGGTAATATTGGTTTGTATAGTAATGATATTTCAAAAATATGGAATGATGATGTCTTTATTGATGGAACTGATGAAGAAAAAGAACATGCAATCAACTGTGTGAAAAGATTATGCTGTCAAAACAATTTTGTTATTGATTACGCTAAAACTTTATATAAGCCAGAATTTCCAGAAAAAATTGGAGAAGAAATAAAAGTATTTACAAGCAAAAAGCTACCGGCATTTTTTGAGTATGCAAAAGATAAAAAACCTAATGAGGACAAAAAGAAAAGTCAGATAGAAGAAAGAAATAAAAGTTTTGTAAATAAGTTGTATGAACGTATTCCAAACAAGCCTATAAATACAAGGGGCATGAAGTTAGGTAAATTAGAATATACGAAAATGATGAATAATGTAAATATTGTTTGTTCAAAAGAAGTCTCTTCTCTTTATGATGAACTTAATAAAAAGTATCGGTATATGGTAAACATGAAAGATGAATATATTGATAATCTTCATTATGTGGCTTGCAGTATTAGGAAAGAATTTTCTGGTCTTGGATATTCTGACGAGATGATAACAGATATGTTGGTTCAATATTTATATGGAAATGAGAAGAGGGGAAAACAACTTTTTTGGTTCTGCTATGGTCAATATGTCGTAAACAATTTAGAGAAAAATATTAAAGTGAGAAAGACAAAATACATCCAATGTATTGATTGTGGTGAATGGATTGAGGTTGATATAAAAGATAATAAAACTATTCGTTGTGATAGCTGTCAGCTTATTGAAAAACGTAGAATAGACAGGGAATATAGACGAAAAAAAAGGATGTCGATGTAACAAACGTATATTTTTTCAACCATAATTAATGGACTATTTTAAAGCATAAAAAATAAAATAGTCCATTATATATGGGTTTTCTTTTGTGCCTATATGGAGAATATATCGATATGCCTTACTGTATAGGCTCTTTACGAACTAATGATATATCTTAAAAAACGAATTCGTGCAGTTGGGAGGAATTTAATATTTGACAATTACACAAGAAAATATTATTAAAGATATTGCAGAAAAAGAAGATATGAATGTAGCAACAGTCCGAAAAATAATCAAACGGATGGAGAAATGTATTTTTGACTACTTATCTTCTACTACTCCCACTGAAAATACAGTGGTAAAAATTTTAGATGGATTGAGTTTGGAATGCAAATATATTCCGGAAAGAACAATCCATACATATGAGGATATTCAATGTGATGAGAAAATTTGGGCAAAACCTAAAATCACAAGATATTATAATAGAAAATTAAACAATTATTTTGATTAGTTAATATATTGGCGGTGGGTAAAACATCTACTGCCAATTTTCATATGCTGGCGGTAAAGGTTGGATCTTGGCGTGGCTCATAACCATGTAAAAACTCGGTTCAATTCCGTGGCTTCAGCAACTTTGGGTCTTTAGTCCAATGGCAGAACAGCTGCCTGTTAAGCAGCCTATGTAGGTTCAATTCCTGCAAGACCCGTTTCACTCTTCTCCTATTCCGGAGAGAAATATGTACGAAAGGAATGAATTACTATTAAAGAAATTAGTAAAAAAGATTTACAAACTCTAATTGAGAACGGAATTATTGGTCATACACATACGACAAATGATAATTCTTATGGAAGACATTCTTGTGGATACTATGATATCAAGAAGTTCAGAAAAGGCAAAAAAGAACATCGTGGCGACAAAAAACATCTCAAGACATTTTACGCTCATATTGGAGTGTCTATCACCAGAAATCATATCTATATTGAGGATAAATATGTTGATATGGTTAATAAAATCAAGTAAATAATACTTATAGAAAGGTGGTATCTGTGTATTGGAATATAAATTATTCTTAGATACCAATGCACTTCTTAACTTACAGAAGGAAGCATTTAACGAGTCATTCGTGATTTCACAAAAGACTCTTGAAGAAATTGAAAATATTAAAGTCTCCGGGAACAAAGACGGAGAAATTAAATATAAAGCACGACTAATCTCTCATCTTCTTGATGAAAATTATGGGAAGTATGAGGTCGTTGTACTCAATTCTGAAATTAAAGAAATCGTATCTGATTTTGATCTAGATATTACGCCAGATAATATTATCTTGGCATCTGCTTATTACTATAACTCTAAAAAATCTCCAATTATTTTTTGTACAGATGATTTAAATTGTAAATTTATCTCGAAAAATATTTTTGAGTTAGAAACAAAAGGTATTAACGAAATCAATCTTGTAAAAAATATAAATGAATATACAGGGTATAAAGAAGTAATTCTTTCCGACGAAGAAATGAGTTATTTTTATTCACATATGAAAGAGAATATTTATGATTCGCTTCTTAATGAATATCTGATTATTAAAAAATCTGATGGAGAAGTTGTTGATTATAGAAAATGGAATGGTTCTGAATATGTAGTTGCGCCTTATAAACAAATTAATAGTCACTTTATGGGTAAAATTAAACCGAGAAATCCACAACAGGTTTTAGCATTTAATATGCTTCAAGATAAAGATGAAACTATTAAGGTAATTTCTGGAAAATTTGGATCAGGAAAAGACTATTTAATGATTGCGAATGCAATTAAGCTAATCGAGGACGGAAAATTCGATAGATTAATTTATGTCAGAAATGCAATTGGCGTGAAAGATGCAAATGAAGTTGGGTTCCTTCCAGGGACAAAATTAGAAAAACTTCTTCCTTATGCCATGCCTTTGGCTGATCATCTTGGTGGAGAGACTGGATTAGAAATGCAGATGATGGCAGGAACTATTGAAATTGAACATCTTGGATATATTCGTGGTAGAGATATTAAGAATTCTATCATTTATGTGAGCGAAGCAGAAAATCTCACGAAAGAACATGTTCAACTTTTAATTGGTCGTGTCGGAGAAGGGTCAGCTTTGTGGATGAACGGTGATTTTAAACAAACAGACTCTACACTTTTTAGAATGAACAACGGACTATTATCTGCTGTTCAGAAATTAGCTGGTCATGAAAAATTTGGATATGTTCAGCTTAAGAAAACAGAAAGAAGTGAAACTGCTGCTATGGCAGATTTGTTAGATTAGGAGTAACTGCCTATGAAAGATAAAAAGTTATTATCATATATATTCGGTCTTATAACTGGTGTTGTATTGTTACCGGTTACAGATGAATTATTAAATGTATTATACTCATGGATTGAGGTTATGAAGATCAAACCATCTTCGATTATTGCAGAATGGAATGAAGAAGTTGCATCTAAAGGTGATGGGACTGAACAGACATTTGCAATAGGTTTTCAAGCACCTGATCCTGAATTAGAAGAATATTATGAAGACGAGGAAGAGTAATTACTACTCTTCTATTTTTGTATCCGAAGTATCGGAAATTCAATGAATTAAAAGGAGAAAAATAGATTATGGCTACAAGTAAGCTTAAATTTACAAGAACTACAACAGATAAATTGACAGTAAAAGGTGGAGTGCTTTCTGAAGATTGTACTTCTATTTCATATACAGATGAGAATGATGTTGAGCAGGATATTAAAGTTGGAGATTTACTTTCAGCTTTTAAGAATGAGGTAATTGACTTTTCTGTAGCACTTAAAACAGACGAGGAGCTTGATGTTCCGGAATCCGAAGAATAAGAAGGGATGTGTTTGTTATAACTTCTTATAGACGTTTTGATGGAGAAACAGACGAAGAGCTTATCTATCGAGTCACAGGTGACAAGGATAAAATAGGTTCTTGGCAGGATGTGGCAGATATATTGAATGAGCTTCTTGGTACAGAATATACCGAATCAAAATTCAGAAAGCAGAGACAGGCATTTGATAAAATGCTCGCTGCGAATAGAAATAAATTCGTAAACGATTCTGCTCAGTTAGAAGAAATACGATTAGCTCAGAGAGAATTAGAGCGTTCAAAGATACAATTTAGAGATGAACGCAGGTCTTGGCAGAAACAGAATTATATGGATAGTCGTTTCGATGAAGTAATGGATCTTCTTATTGAAAGACTTGATAATTTTGGAAAAACAGAGTTTAGAAATTTTCCAAGACCTTTAATTGGAACGGGGAAATCAATGATTGTATGTTTGTCCGATTTACATATTGGTCAGACATTCCATTCCACATTTGGACAATTTGATTCTCAGATTGCTAAAGAACGATTGGATAAATACTTAAGTGAAGTAATTCAAATCGGCAAAATGAATATGGTTTCTTCAGTACATATTTTCTTGCTCGGAGACAATATTAGTAACTCCTTGCATAAGACAATTGAAGTTTCAAACAAAGAAAATGTTATTGATCAGCTTAAATTAAGTATTGAATATATCACATCATTTTGTCATGAACTTACGAAACATTTCGATGATGTTTACTTAGCTTCTGCTTCTGGGAACCACTCAAGATTACAGGCAAAGGATCTTGCACAGCACAGTGAACGTTTGGATGCATTTATTGCATGGGATGTGTGCAGAGTTCTTCAGCATATAGATGGATTTCATTCATTGCTAGATTGCAGTATTGATGATGGAATTGCCAAAGTTGATATTTATGGGAAAGATTATCTTCTTATTCATGGAGATTATGATGCTCCTACTAAACAAGGGTATATGAATCTTGCGTCAATGTGTGGATTCTTCCCGGAGAATATTTTCTGTGGACATAAGCATTTTTGTATGTATAGTCAAGAATCGAAATTCGTGCAAAGCGGAAGCCTTGCTGGTTCTGGATGTGATTATACAATCGAAAAAAGATTAAACGGGAAACCGTCACAAATGGTTTGCATTGTTGACGAAACTGGATTACTTAATATTAGTCCAGTCATGTTATAAAGTCGCATAACAGCTCATACTACACCCGGTATAATTCAAACTCTCGTAAATCGGAATTGTATGGGCTGTTATTATATATTTCTTGAGAAGAGATGCGACCGTTAAACAGGCGTGTACTCTTCTATTTTTGTAAAAATGATATGGAACGAAAGGAATTAATTAAATGAATAAAGTAGAATTAACAAAATCAGTTGCTACAAGAACCGGAGCAACGCAGAAAGATGCTGCTGTGTATGTAGATGCAGTTATCGAATCTATTAAAGATGGTATGATTGAGGATGGAAAGGTTCAGATTGTTGGATTTGGAACTTTTGAAGTAAAAGAAAGAGCTGAACGTGAAGGTCGTAACCCACAGACAGGGGAAACAATGAAGATCGCAGCTTGTAAAACACCAAAATTCAAAGCTGGTAAAGCACTTAAGGATGCCGTTAACGAAGCATAATAGATTGGAGTGAATTATTTGGATACTTTTACTTTTGAAAGCATTGAGGAATTTTGCGAAATGTTAGATGACGTACTTACAGATTCTACAAAAACCATTTCAGTTGTGGCGAAATATAATGATGCAAAAGAAATTATTAAAGAACTTGTTTTATATGGATATGATTTTGGATATATTCACTTAGATTATGAATATCCAAACGAATATGAAGTTATGATTATTAACGATCGTATTTATTGCGATAAATTAAAAAGAGATGGAGAATATATTACTTCTTGGGCAACTGCAATTTATGCAATGGAAGATGTAAATTCTAAGTGCATTTTAAGATCTTATCCTGACGCTAAAACAAAAATTCTTGTTCAGATTGAACCGGATGACGAAGAGTTAGGTGATCATGATGATGACATTGACTGTGATATGTGTGAACACAAAGATGATTGTGATGTCAGATTTACAAAAGACGAAGACGGTGAAGTACACGGCATGACTGTTTCCAGTTCTGACGGAGATAGATATATTTCACATAGCTTCTATTGTACGGATGCATTTGATCAGAATGAGATGTTAGATTTTCTGGCAGATATATTTGGATTATAAGATAAATATTATTAAAAATATAGATTTTCTTAGGCATTATGGGTGTAAAAGCTCATAGTGCTTTTTGACGTGAAGTTTTCTTTTTGTGATTATACTCATGTTTTACCTTCCTTTCTTAGAACCTGTAGGCATAAAAACTTATGGGTTCTTTTCTTATGCCCTACGGGGTTAAGGTATGCAAAGTCGTTCCGACTTTCTACACCTTACGCTCCACGCAAGCGTGGGCGTGTCGTATCTAATAATTTTTTTCAAATAAATTCCAATGAATAACACAAAAAGTGGCATGAAAACATAGAAATTTGATTACATAGTAAAGAAGTGGGCTTATCTTCCACTTCTTTTTGTTATATAAAAAGGAGCAAGTAAATGGGAAGAAAAGTACAACATAATAATATAGTGACGGATGAATTATTATCTCAAGTTAATAAAGAGAATATAGAATTAGGAAAAGATTTTCTTGATTATCTTCGCTCTATAGATAGATCCCCTAATACAATCGATGCTTATGCAAATGATTTAAAAATATTTTGGGTATATCTTTTACAACATTGTAACAATAAATTTTTTATAGAGTTATCAAAAAGAGAAATTTCTAAATATCAAAGTTACTGTCTTACTGAGTGGAAATGGAGTCCTGCAAGAATGCGTAGAGTAAAATCAACTCTTTCATCACTTTCTAACTATGTCGAATCCATGTTGGATGATGAATTTGAAAATTTCAAACCAATAATTCGAAAAATAGAAAATCCCGTAAACGAAAAAGTATTTACAAAAACAGTATTAGATGATTCTCAGTTAGAAGAACTTTTGGATATCCTTGTAGAAAAAGGCAAATATGATAAAGCTTGTATGCTTTCTCTTGCTATGAACAGTGGTCGTAGAAAATCTGAATTGCCTAGATTTAAAGTATCTTATTTTAATGATGAAAACATTATTTATGGTTCTTTATATAAAACTCCAGAACAGATCAAAACAAAAGGAAGAGGGTCTAGAGGTAAAAGACTTACATGTTACACACTTTCTAAGCCTTTTAAGCCATATTTCGATATGTGGATGAACTATAGAAAAGAAAATGGAATTGAATCAGAATGGTTATTCCCTAAAAAAGTTGGAGGAAAATATATCGATGAACCAATGGAGTCTAAAACATTAGATAGCTGGGCGGAAACGTTTAGCAGATTGCTAGGCGTAGATTTTTATTTTCATAGTCTCAGACACTACTTCACAACGGCTTGTGCAAGAAGCGGTTTACCAGATAATGTGATCCAGATGTTAATTGGTTGGTCTTCTCTGGATATGGTTAGTCTATATAAAGATATTGAAGCAGATGAAGAATTTGAAAAATATTTCGCTGATGGTGGAATCAAAAAGGTTGAACAAAAGTCCCTTTCTGATTTATAAACAACAATCAAGTCATAATATTCAGGTTGTAAGGATAGCATCATATGGTGTTCTAGTTAGAGAATATTATATTGAACAAAAATCTTCGAGATTTTTACTAGGGATTGTGCTTGCACAAAACTAGATTTGAGCTTATGTTATGACTGCTATGCGGTATGGATTTGCTGCGATCCATAAATAAAGCAGAGCGATAAAGCGGTGCTTCACTACCATTAAATGTGAACCTTTATGGAGAGTGTACTACTCTCCTATTTTGGGTAGGTATGCCTAGAGGCGAGGGCAAGGCTCTGTAAAAGCCCCACAAAGAAACACCGCAGGTTCGACTCCTGCTCTGCCCACTATGACGCATTAATCCTAAATGGTAAGGAATTAGTCTTGAAAACTAATAGTAGCCGAGTAATCGGTGTCTCTGTTCGAGTCAGAGATGCGTCGTTTTTGTCATTAAAATGACGTAAGAATGATGATAACATTCTGACTTTGGTAGCTCGTCACTGCTAATTAAAAATAAAATATTATAGTAAAGAAATAGACATTTCATACTTTGTATGAAGTGTCTTTTTTGTATAAAAATAATTATATGAAAGGAGACATCTGATGGCAAGGAAAGAAAAAGTTATGGATAAAAATGATTCTTTTGATGATACACATGATTACAGGTGTCTTCGTTGCGGAATGTCATGGAAGAATCCTGTTGGACATTTTTATAAGTCACAATGGTCTAAATCATTTGAAAAAAATGATAAATATGTCCATTTATGTACGAATTGCGTGAAAGAATTGTTTGAATATTATGAAAAAAAATACAACACAAATACGGCATGTATTCTTTTGTGCTATAAGCTCGATATTCCATATTATTATTCATTGTTTGATTCTATTGCAAAAAACAACAACATGTTCAGTATGGGATTATATTTAAGACAAATTAATGGTAGACAATACCAATATCAAGATTTTTCACAAAGTATTTTAACTGGAGAAGTTGGAAAAAGTAAAAACGACTTAGACAAAGAAAAGGAAGTCAAATGGTCAAAACAAGATATTCAAAATAGAGATTTCGCAATTGATGTTATTGGATATGATCCATTTTTAGATTATCCGGAAGAGGATAGACGATTCTTGTTTAATCAGTTATCTCCATATCTAGAAGATGAAGATGTCTCTGATGATACATATAAATTATCACAAATTTTACAGATTGTAGATAACAATAAACAAATTCATCAATGTGATATTAAAATTGCAAATCTAGATCCTGTCACTGATTCAAATGATATTAAGAATCTAAACAGTATTAAGAGAGATTTGGTTAATTCAAATGACAAAATCGCAAAAGAAAATGAAATCTCTGTAAAAAACCGTTCCAATAAAGATATTGGTAAATCAACTCTTACTTATCTTATGAGAGATTTGAGAAATAAAGATTTCGATAAAGCGGAAGCCGATTACTATGATCAACTACGTGGTGAAGGAACTCAATGGGCTATCTCTATTTCTCAAAAGGCAATGTTAGACCATTGTTTATTTGATGAAAATGATAAAAGAGAAATCTATGAAAACCAATTGACTCTAATTGATGATTTATATAAGCAATTAGATGACAAAAAAGAAGAAGTTCGTAAATTGTTAATTGAAAAAGACAAACTTACAGAAGAAATTTCGACATTAAAGGAGAAAGGTTAGTATGGCTTATGCAAAATTAATGTCTGAAAGAAAACGAAAAATCTGTGAGCTAGATGCAGAATCAATTGCTTATTATCGAAGGAATCCTTGTATTGCATGTGAAGATTTACTAGGTATTAAATTAATAGACAGCCAAAAATATATTTTACAGGCTAGTTGGAATAAACCACATGTTCTTTGGTGTTGTAGTCGAAACTTTGGTAAGTCATTCCTTGGAGCTGTTTTCATGGTTTTAAAAGCTGTATTATATGAAAACCAGGCAATTTATATCGTATCTTCTGTTGGTGATCAGTCTAAAGAAACATTTTCTAAAATTGAAGAGATTGTTTTACGAATTGGTAAAACAGCAGCTTCTATTGGTTCTCTAAAAGATATCGTAGAAAAAGAAACTAAAAAATCAGCAAATAATAAGACTGGATTTGGACATGCCCAATCTGGATTCCATGTTGAATTTTACAATGGTAGCGAAATGTTTTACATTGAATGGTAATCCGGACAACAACCGTAGTAAGAGATCCAGTTTGGTATTTTTTGATGAGGCAGCTTTCTCATCAGATGAACTTATTGCTGTCTGTGAAGCTTTCGCAACGCAGAATACAGAATTCGTTACATCTACAGAAGAGAATTTTAACCCGGATACATTAAAAAGAAAGTGTCCAACTCAGCTTGTATACGCTTCTTCTCAAGATGATATGAGTAAAATGTTCTATAAACATTATAAGAACTTTGCAAAAAAAATGCTTGCAGGTGACAGAGATTATCTTGTAGTAGATATGATTTGCGATACAGCTATCAAAACATTTATGGAAGGAAAACCGTATACTGCCCTACTTACTCAAGATAAAGTTGATGCAGCAATGAAAGCAAATAAAATTAAAGCCCTTAGAGAATATTACAATGAGCCAACCCGTGATGGTGGTGTAAACCAAATTGTAAAATGGGGGACGATACGTAGAAATGAAACTTTCTTTTTACCACAATTACATTATGAACCAAATACTAAAATTTGTTTAGCCTTTGACCCTGCACGTACAATTGATAACTCTATTTTAGGAGTAATGAGTATTGTAAATGATCCTGATTATGGTTACATGGGAAAAATAGTCAACTGTGTGAATTTATTCGATAGTGCTAGTAAAAAAGGATATAAAATGGATTCCAATAGACAGTTAAAAGAGATACGAAATTATCTTACATTATATAATGGGCAATACAATGATTATCAAAATATTGACTGCTTATTAGTAGACCAAGGTGCTGGTGGTGGTGGAGTTTCTACATATGCTGACGGTCTATTAAATGATTGGGTTGGGGATGATGGCAGAAATCATAGGGGTATCATTGACGAAAGCCATGATATTTATGCAGGATATAAAGAAAGATATCCAAATGCTATAAACAAACTTAAATTAATAAGTCCTAGAAAATATCGTACTCAAATGGTTGACGAATTCATTGAACTAATGGATTTAGGTGTTATTAAATTCCCATATGAATATAAATCTGAATTTATTTCTATTGCAAAAACTATTGAGAATTCAGATGAAGAAACTATTGAAAAATATCAATTATCTGACAAAGAAACAACTGCATTATTAAATATAGATTTAATGAAAACTGAAACTACTTCTATATACAAATATGAAAACTCAGAAAAAACAACTAAAAGTTATGCACTGTCAAAGGACAAAGAAAAAATATTACACGATGATAGATTTTATGTTCTTATAATGCTTGCACATAGATTATATGAATTACGAAGAGGTCAAACTATCCAATCGTCATCTCAGGATAATTTTGATTTTACTTCTGCTCCTATTTGTGCATCTGCTGTGTCATTTTAGAGAAAGGAGCGTGATTTATGTCAGAAAAATTTATAGAAAATCCAGATAAAGATTATAAACTTATCATTGCTTCTGAAGAAAATGATGGTGAGGATGTCATTCTTACAACAGCAGAAAAAATACAGCATACCACCGAATCATGGATGTATGATGCAATGGAAAGCTTTAATAAGGGTGGGCGACAATATTCTGTGCGTTTTAATGAAGATTCTACTTCTTCTGCTTCTGAGACTACTATAGACGATTTAAAAGAATTGGCTACAAATGCTCAAAGTGATTTATCTAAAATTCGTAAAATTAATATTTTGGTTAGACAAGCAGAAAATGAAGATGACATTATAGGGAAGGTTCATGAAAGCATAGAGTCAAATCTGAATGCAAATGTGCAATTTACATTTGATGAATTACCAGAAGATTATGATAAAGAACTAAAAGAAAAAGCTAAAAATGTTATAAAACGATTCCATAAAGAAATTAATGTGAATGAAATTATGACAACTTCTATTACCTCTACTTACGATGAGGGCAATTGTATTCTTTATTTGCGTTCAAAGAAAAATAAAGGAAAAACTCATCATGTAGTGGATAAATATCCTTTGGGTGTTGCACTCATTTCTGACTATTCTTTGAATAGTATCCCATATGTATTAATCGATACAAATGAACTTACAAATAGATTACAAAAAACAACATTGAAAAATAAGAAAAACAAACCATTATTTTTCAAAAATACAACAGAGGAAATTAAAAATAATTATCCGAAAGAAGTCATTGATGCTTATGTTGGACGTGAACGTTATGCTGTTTTAGATATACGAAGATCTGGTGTAAATAGGTTTGGAAACATGGGACGTACTTATGGTATATCTCCTGTTTTCAAAGCACTTAAACCTAAAATTATGTTAGATACTTTTGATAAAACAGATGCCACTAATGCAAAAGCCAAATCAAAAAAAATCATTACACAAATAATGAGAAAAGAAACAATGGGCGCATCTTATGAAAAAAAAGGATTGGAAGATATGGCTTATGCACATACATGCTTAATGGCAGCATGGAATAATCCAACTGTAGTGTATACTCCACCTCCGTGTGTTGAAAAGGTTGTGTATGTTGAGCCTACTGTTGAATTAACAAATGAAAGTACAATTAAACAATATCGTTCAAGAGTTACTTCCGCTTTGGGTATCTCATTTCTAAATACAGATGGTCAACAAACTGTCAGCACAGCAAATATATCAATTAAGCAATTGATGAAAACAATCAATAAAATTGCAGAACGTCAAGAGGTTATCTTACAAAGATGGTACGAAATAGTTTTAACAGAAGAAAATATACCACTTGACTACTGCCCTACACCACATATTCTTGATGCTGAACTATTAGAGTTTGAAATGAAAAAAGATTTAGCAGAATTTTTGTATTCAAAATTAAACTGCTCATATAAAACAGCATATGAAGTTCTTGATCGTAATTTTGAAGATGAAAAGCAACGAAGATTGGACGAAATAGAACATGGTATAGAAAAGATATTCGTTCCACATGCTACCTCTTTTAACTCTTCTGGCAATCAGGATACACAAGGAGAAAATGATATTGGTAGACAAGCCGGAAGTGATGATGAGCAAAAGCAGGAATATGATGAAAATTATAACCAAACAAGAACATAGTAATTGACATGAACAGTCAATTACTTTTTTGTTTTGTGAAAGGATTTAGATATGGAAAATGAAAAAATAATTTTAGAAAGCAAGCCCATATCTATTGCATCTTATACAAATTACAAAGAAGCTGTTTTTTTAATTAGTGTATTAGACGAACCTGACGGATACGGAAGAATTATTCCTGAAGAAGCAGGTGAAAAATATTATAAGACTATTATTGGATATCCAATTGTAGCCAAACTTAAAAAGAATTTGTTTGGGCAACCAATAGATTTTGGTGGTCATGAATTAAAAGTTGAAAAAACAAAGAATGGTAAAAAAAGTCATTTTGACACCATAGCAATTGGAAGTGTTGTAGATGCATGGGTTGAAGAACGAGAAGTTGATGGATATGAAGGTACACCAAAATGTATCTTGATTAAATCTAAGCTGTGGACTTCACGTTTTCCGGAATATTTTAAAGTCTTTGACAAATTATGGGAAGACGGGAATATCAGCAGTTCATGGGAACTTACTGCAAGTGAGGTACTTAAAAAAGGAAAGAACAAGATTTATAAAGTTTTTGAATTTATCGGAAATTGCGTTCTTGGAAGTTATAAGATACCTGCTGTCCCAGGAGCCGGAGTAATAGAATATGCAGAATTAGATGGCTATGAGGCTGAATTAGCAGACGCTCTCGAAAAAGATATCGTAAGTACAGATGTCGCTAGTTTAGATATAGAAAGTAAAAAGGAGGAAGAAGATTTGGAAAAACAGAATGAAGAATTAAATCCTACTGTAGCAGAAAATACAAAGACTGACGTAGAGAACAAAGAAAATATTGATACAGCTTCTACTGGAATTGCTTCAAAAGAAGTTAAAGCTGAAATTTCTACAGAAGATGTAAATACAGATACAGCTTCACTCACAGATGGTGATTTGTTTTCGTTAATTTCTAAAGCATGTAGGGAAAAATGTGAAGGAGATTGGGGCTATATTTCATACTGGTTCCCAGAAGAACATACCGTATGGTTCAAAGATTCAAAAGCACCTACTCAGTTGGATTATAAATTATTTACATATTCAGTTGAGAATGACGAAGTGAGTGTTTCTGAGCCTACAGATGTAAAACTTACCGTTTCTGTAACAGAAATTAATACTGTATTGGCAGAAAAAGAGAATAAAATAAATACTTTAACTGCTGAGTTAGAGATTAAAGAAAATGCAGTAATTTCTGCCGGTGAAACAATTGGAAATCTCAAAAAGGACATTGCCGAGTTAGAGCCTTATAAAGTACAAGTAGAAAAGGCTGAACAGGAAAGAATCGAGGCTGAAATTGCAGAAGAAAAAGATGGCTTAAAGAAAGATCTTTTAAAAGGTGGACTCTTCTCTGAAGAGGAAGTTGCAAGTGCTGAGATTGCAGAACTTATTGAACGTAGAGACAAGTCTGCTATTAAGACAATGATTGCAGATAGATATATTGCTTCTTTTAATAATGATGTTGCTGAAGATACGTCAAATGATGAAACAAATACTGCTACTGCAAGTCTTGAAGTAGATGAAGTTAATGAAAGTCCAAGTTCTTTTATGACAAAATTTTTATTAAACAAATAAGGAGGAAAGAAAATGATTCGTGATATTAGACGTAATGGCGCACAGCCAAAAGATACTATGCACAAAGCTGAAGTTGCTATGGTAACAGGAATGGGTGTTGTAATTAAAGATGCTTCTACTGTAAAATTACCTGCTGCTGAGACAGCTTCAAACATTTATGTTGCAACACAGGAAAGAGTACCTCATGGTGTTAATGCAGCAAGGACGGATATGTCAGATTATGATGAAGATTTCGTAAACATTAAAAAGGGTGACTTCCTCGGTCTTGAAAATTATACAGATGGTGAGAAATTCGCTACTGACCAGTTTAAAGCAGAAGACTTTGAATCTGTATCTGATGGAATGGCTGTATCTGTAGGAACTGATGGAAAATGGCAGAAAGCTACTGCTACAGTTGCTTCAAAATATGTATATGAAAAAGATTTCGCTGATAACGGTCATAAACTTATTATCATTCGCGTTGAAAAAGACGCAGTAAAGAATTCATAATATAAGGAGGGTTTAGAATAATGGCACTTAATACTGAAATTAAAGATATTATGAGCAAAGATGGCGTTCTTTTTGACGTTGCTGAAAAAGTTGAGTATAAGCGTGAACTGAATGCCGAAGAGAAAGAAATCGCAGAGATTTCTGATGCATGGGCTAGAGAAATCGGTAAAACTGGAAAAGATCCTGAGTGTACAATCGCAGAGTTTATCAATAGAACTGTAAATGAGGAAGTATATAATGCACCAGATGAGCTTCTGGATCAGATTTTTGAAAGAGGAAGTGTTGGAGAATTTGATGACGTAGAAGGACACAAAGATCCTAAGAACACACTTGTAGCACACGAAGCTGCTAAAGGTGGTACTGTAGATCGTTCTTACATTGATATCTCTGTACTGAAACCGACATGGAAGAATCGTCAGGTTGAGACTGATATCTCTTATGTTGACCTTCGTAAGAATGGATTCAAGTCTATTGCTACACTTACAACATTTATGAAAGAAGCATGTCAGAATGCACTGTTTTATGATGCACTCTCTCTTGCTGATACTGCTGTAACTGGTGGTGAACAGGCTATTCCCGTAGCTGGAGCAACACCTACACTTGAAGCTATGGATAAGCTTTCACTTTATCTTAATGATAGAGGAAGCGATAATGTAATTATTACATTAAATAAATACGCACAGGCAATTAGACGTATGCCAAATTACGCACAGTATATGAGTGATTCTATGAAAGATGAGTTTAACAGATATGGACTTGTAAAGACATATGACTCTATTGGAATCGCTGGTATTTCTGGTGCAAAGAAAACTGGCACAGGTTCTCTTCTGATTCCGGACAAACGTATTTATGGTATCGCAGATAAGGTAGGAACTCTTGATATGAAGGGTGAGATCCATACATATCAGGATATGAATAACCAGGGTGAAAAAGTTCATCTTATGCTGAAAGATTTCACTTACGGATTCATGCTTACAAATATCGAGAATTTTGCTAAGGTTACACTTCAGTAATCTTTTTTATTATTAAATTTTAAGGAGGGTGCGAAAGCATCCTCCTAGTACTAGGAGGAATTATTATTAATATTAATCAATTAAAACACATTCCTGTGTTAAATTATAACGACAATTGTATTTGTGTTAATATCGCACCTGGAAAAAGTTTGAAATTTGACGAAGCTTTATATGGAGAGCCAACTACTACCCCACTCACACTTGATGAAATTAGGTATATCAATAATGGGATTGCTTTTAAAGCTGGCTGGTTAGAATTTCCAGAGGAATTAGAGGATGAAATTTATGAAGAGCTTCGTATAGATAAATCGAAAATTCTTAAATTAAAAGATATTAAAGATATTTTATTACATCCAACAAAAGACGGATTAATTAAAATTCTTAGTATTCAAAGTCTTGCAGATTTTGATCGAGTTCGTGGTCAATTCCAAAAATTAAAGTATGATGGCTACAAACTTACATTAGATATCGCAAATATAATCGAAAGAAGAACTAAAGAACTGTTTAATAATCAGTTAAAATCAAATATTGTTATCGAAGATGCAGATGTTGTTTCAAATGACAATGGAAAGGTTGCTGAATTAGAAAAACAGCTTAAAGAAATGAGAGCTTTGTTGGAAGCAACATTGTCAAATAATACAAAAACGGACGATAACAAATCAGAAAAAAATTCAGAAAATAATGAATCAAAAAATAGCAATAAGCAGTCTTCTACTGTAAAAAAGAAAGTTGGAAGACCAAAGGGTACGACTTCTAAATAGGAGGTGTAAAAATGCCTCAATTAACTACTGATTTTGAAACCATACTCAATAAATTTTATGACCGAATAGAAAAAGATGAAAATTTCTTCGAATATTACAATGTTGATATAGAAGAAGCGAAGACGATAGCTGAAACAAGAGCAAAACATTATTTATGTGAAGCCTTGGATAAATTATCGTGTCTTCCAGATTTGGAAGTAGATTTTTCAAATTATGATTCGGATTTTGAAGTTATAAATGAAAAACTATATCCAAAAGAAATTCTGCTAATTGTCGAAATCATGTTTCTTATATATATGAAACGTGATGAATCTTTACTTCACGCAATGGAGATTAATTTTACTCCGTCTGATCTAAGTGTTTTTTCACCAGCCAATGAGCGAACAAGTTATAGAAATTTTATAAGTAAATTAGAGCATGATATTGATGTTAGGATTGATGATTACAAAAATCGTGATAGAAAAACAAATGCTTTAAAACATACCATAGATTATTCTCAGTATAGTGATTAGGGGTGTTTTATGGATATCGAATATTTTAAAAAACTTCAAAATGCTCATGGTACAAGAAATAAACGTGAAAAAGAACTTATAAAAGTCAATAGAAATTCTAGTAAACATTTTGATGACACTTTTGATACGGAAGATGTATTGGTAAATGATAAGCCAATGCAGCTTATGATTGTGCATGATACAGATTTGAATGTCTATAAAAAGAAAATCAAATCAAGACACGAAGATGTTTTTAATCTTGGAGACTATGTTATTTGGAATGATCAAGTATGGTTGATTACATTAATAGATTCTGATAACAAAACTTGGAATCGTGGATATATGTATTTATGTACTATTCTGCTTCGTTGGCAGAATTCAGAAGGTAAAATTGTTGAAAGATGGTGTTATTCAGAAGATTATACTAAATACAGTATGGGTGAAACTGGAAACTCTTATATTACTGTAGGTGATTATCAATACGGTTTAACACTACCTGTTGACGATGAAACAAAGAAAATAAATAGGAATAGTAGATTTGTTATTGATTATGAAGGAAATTATCCGCCTGACACTTATAGAGCAACTGGAAAGAAACCTTTCTTAACAGATGATAATTATTTTTCCCGTGGCGGTGTAGTTATTTACACATTATCTTATGATTTCTTCAATGAAAGCAAAGATAAATTGGTTACTTTAAACAATGGTACTCAAGTATGGATTTGCGATTATACGGAAAAGACGATTGATTTAGAAACGAAAATCGATGCTACTATTACCGGAAGTTCATCACTTCGTTGTGGAAAAGAACGTACATGGGATGCGTCTTTTAAATCGGATATTATCGGAAAAGATAAAATTTCATGGAATGTGTTGTGTAAATATAGTGTTGAAAAAATTGAAAATGATAAAAGTATTACATTAAAAGTAAATGATGGAAATGCTGCCGGTGCAACGATAAAGTTACAGCTAATTGTTGATGATAATGTCGTAGCCGAAAAGGACATTTCTATTATTGTTGGTTTTTAGGAGGTAAGCTATGAGTAGTGTGCTAATAGACGTTGGTCTTTATAAGGATAAGATAATGTCACATCTCCTTAAATCTGACGACTTATGCAAAGTTTTACTAAGGAAAGACCAATATACAGATGATGAAGTGGATGATTTAATTTACAATCAAGTATTTCCATATTTGTATATTGATGATACTCAGACAGAAGTAAAATCTTTTGTCTGTTTTGAAATTGATGTTAGGGTTGACGGTAATATTAAAACAATGACATTGACTTCTTATATTTACGCTCATAAAAAATGTATGAAAAACAATCTAGAAGGATACTCAGGTACTACTGTAGATATTCTATCAGATATATTTGAAAGGCAAATTGGATCTTGTATAAAAGATTTTGGAATTGGAAAGTGGGACTTAGATTCGACATGGCACACTTTCCCAAATAATAGTTATTATGGTAAAACTTTATCATTTACAACTTCTGATTTTAAAAGAGGGTAATTCTAAATGATTAAATTAGATTATTTTGATTTAATTTCACGGAAACCTATTGAAATTGAAAATGTCGGTTCCATACGATGTCCTCTTCTTTCTGATATAGATGATATAAAATATTATACATATTGTTCATATATTCAAGCATTAAAAATAACTCCAGATGATTTTTTTGATAACCTAGAAGAAAAATATGGAATAAAAGTACCTGTTGATCAAATTATGGAAATCACCAAATTTGATTTAATCCTTTCTGATGGTTCTTTATTACAAGAAATCGTCAATGCTTTTAACTTCTTTTTTGTTGAGGAGGTATATTTCGATCCAGAACAAATGGTCTTTGTTATTTGTACGATGAATGATTGCGAGGAAGAAAATATTGTCGGATATATATCAAGAGATAATTATTCTGATATTGTAAATATCATTCTTCAACGAATCAATATCGAGGTTGATGAAAATGAAGTAGATGATTTGTCAAAGGTAAAGAGTAAGTTAGGTCGTAAGATTTTTGAAAAGATACGTGAAGGTCGTAAGAAAATGAAAAAAGCCAAAGAACAGGCTGTGGGCGAAAAACATCAATCTATGGCAAATATCATATCTTCTGTCGCTGCTTTTTGTCCGAATATGAATTATGTTCAAATATGGGATTTAACAGTATATGAGCTATATGATTTATTTAGCAGATTGAATATTATAGATCAATATAATATCTCTTCTACAAGCGTTTCGGTTTGGGGAGATGAAAAGAAACAATTTAAATTTGGAGTATGGAACGATAACATACATGAAAAATAAAAGGCATCTTACGATGTCTTTTTTATTTTGAATAAAAAAACGAATTCTTATTAAGGAGGAATTGAAATGGGAGCAACAAGTTTTGAAAAGCAGATGGCGAACCGTGAAGTCTGCGATATGATTTTTGTTGAATACAAAACAAAGAAACCTTTTCTTTCTGTAGATTATGCCAATACATCAAGCGTAGAGCTTACAGGAGAAAACGTATATGCTTACGGTGGAAAAGGACATCCGAAGAAAGTAACATTTTCTGGAGAAAAAGGTGGAACAATGACTGTTGAAACACAGATTCAGACACCTAAGCTTTGGGAGTTAATGAGTGGCGGTACAGCAAGTAATACAGCTTCTTACATCAAGAAAGTTAATGCAAAAGTAGGTGCAGAGAACAAGATTACACTTGATGAAACAAACACAATTGATACTGGTTCTGTATGTGTTTATAAAGCAGATGACGCTGAATTAAAAACAGAATTAAAATCAACAGTTGCTGGAAAGGAAATTACTCTTACAGATACACTTGAAGAAGGAATTGGAGTAGTTGTATTCTATGGCGTAACAAGACAAGATGTTTATAACATTAACATCAAATCTACAAGCTTCCCGAAAGCATTTGCTATATATGGAGATACATATATGAAGACAGAGGATGATGACATTCTGCCATATAGACTTACAGTTTATAAAGCAGTTCCGCAGCCAAATATGACTCTTTCTTTTGCGAATAATGGCGATCCAGGAACAGTTACACTGACTCTTGATCTTATGGAAGATAAGAATCATAATATGGTAGACCTCTCACTGCTTCCGGAGGAAGAGTAAGGAGGTGTCTCTTTATGAAGAGATGTGAAGTAATTTCATATAATAAATACAGGGAAGTTGTTGTATTTATATATGAAGAAACAGAAATTCAGATGCACTATCATTTAGATAGTGTGCCTGAATTTATTTATGTCGTTAAAAACGGAGATAAATTTGAAATCTCCTTAACAAGAAAATCTGTAAATAAATTACAGAGAAAATCAAAAATCAAGACAGTTGAGACTGAGTTAGTTGATGACACTGTTACTGATACTAAATCAGTCTAAATTCTATATTATAGTTTGTTTGTGTGTTTTATGGGGATAGGACAGGCTATAATAAAGTCTCTTCTATCCCAATTTTTTACGATTTTGGAAATACATAAGCAAATTATATTATATAGAAATGGAGTGACTAGCCATAAAGTTTAAAACTCTTGAAGAAGCTGAATCTGTATATGGAAAAGGTTCTTTGGTTGGAATATCAAAAATTGATCAAATTATCTTTTATACAAGGCATGGGTTACAGCCAGAACTCACTCTTCCATCTGATAAAGTTGACGGGCATATTGTATGTTGGTTTCATAAGAATAAAACAAAACTTATTTATCAAAGATGGAATGAAGAACGACTAAAAAATAAAGAATAGGTTGTTAAAGACAATTAACACAAAAGTAGATGACATACCTGTGAGGACGAATTGGATGTGAACAAAGAACAATAGTCAGGAAGGTCTACTACTCTCCTATTTAGATTGGAGAAATTATGAAAAAATTGAATTTAAAAGGTGTTACATCTGAAGCGGTTACTGGTGTATTAATTTTAATTATAGCACTTGTAAATGCCGTGTTGCAGATGTTCGGATACAATACACTTCCGATTGCTGATGCAGATGTTTCAGAAATTATATCAACAGTATTTTTAATTGGAGCTACGTTATATAACACATGGAAGAATCGTAATGTAAGCTCTGCAAGTCAGACTGGTCAGAAAGTTGTAGATGCAATTAAATCTGGAGAATTACTCGTTGAAGAGGTAGATGAATTATTGGCGAAAGTTCGTAAGTAGCCAGAAAGGTATGGTACTTATGAATGGAAGATTTACAAAATTTATTTAATTTAGATTTAACATCAATAATTATGGGACTTTTTATTATTATTCTTGGTATAGATAAAATTGTAACTTTGTTTAAAAAAGTAAAAACCAATTTGCGTATTAAACTAGGATATGAAGAAGACAAAGAATCTATTGAAGATCGCATTTCTGTTTTGGAAAAACATGATAATTGGCAATACAAAGAAATTTCAAAAATATCTCAATGTGTTACTGATATTGACAAAAGAATGCTAGATAAAGATATCGATGACATGAGATGGGAGCTTTTAGATTTCTGTTCTGCTTTGACAGGGGGACGAGAATATAATAGAGAAGCTTTTGATCACATATTTAGGATTTATGAAAAATATGAACGTGTGCTCAAAAATAATAAAATGACCAATGGCTTTGTTAATGAATCAATGAATTATGTAAAAGAAGTATATCATAAAAATCTCGAAAATGGTAAATTTTGAAACTAATAATGAAAGACCGGTTTCAAGCGAAGCCGGTCAATTAAATGTCTTTGCCATATATGTTCAGTCATATGGCAAGGGCATTTTTAATTGGGGAGTAGACCAGACTGAACACTACTCTCCTGCTCTTATGAAAGGAATGATAAATTATTAAATTAACTTTAGATATGGATGTTATAGATAAATATAATGCATATTATTTTTCTCAACATCCAAAGGCAAAAAAGAAACAAATAGAACATCCGTACCATCCGTCAATAAATGTTTGGAGTATAAAACCGAGAATACAAATGAACGCATTAAAACAAACTTGGAAGCAATTTATAATGTGGTGGATAAAAGATTTAGGTTATGAAAATCTTGGGTTAGACAATGTTGAAATTGAATATGACATTTATCATCCTACAAAACGAAGGACTGATACAGATAATTATTCACCAAAATTTATACATGATGGATTTGTTGAATCTGGTTTTTTAGTAGATGATGACAGAGAACATTTACATAGTTTGACTATCCGATGTCATGTGGATAAAGATAATCCAAGGACAGAAATAAATATTATAGAAAAGAAATAGATAACTGTTTACTTCTCTTCTATTTGGTGATACTCTAAGAATACAAAATCATAAAGTATTCAAGGAGGTCTTACTATGGCAAGAGGCAAACGTAAGGTTGCGGAAAGAGATTATGAAAAACTAATTTCTTCGACAAAAGAATGTATTGAGAAACTTGAAACGAAATCTGTAGAGATTAGAGAAGAATTAAGATCTAAAAAAGATGAATTAAAAAAACTCGAAAGAAATTTCGAGAATTATAAGATTCAAAAAGCTGAAGAGGAAAAACAGCAACAGACACAAGAACTTGCCAAATTACTTATGGAGTCTGACATGAGCTTTGATGAGATAAAAGAGAAACTGACAAAGAATATTAAGAAGAAGAAAACAGAGAAAGTTGAAAATACCGAATCTGTTGAGAAAACAGAAGAACAAAAAGAAACTGCATAGATATAGAGAATATATAAGAGTCTGGAAACAGGCTCTTATTTTTATGTAGAAAATTATTATAGTTTAAAGGAGAATTATTATATGACAAAAAAGAATTTAAAAATTAAAGATACTATCACAATGGTAGATAAAGTAAATGCGATTGAAGCGATTGTAAATTCTGCTTTTGATGAAAATGGATCTTATACTCCTTATTATGTAGATATTAAAAAGGTAGAAGTTATTGTCGATTATTTCTTTGAATTGGCTGATAATGAATACACTTATGAAGTTGCGATAAATGATAAAGATGTAAATAAACTTGTAAGCCGTTTCTTCTATAATATTGAAGAATCTGACAAAGCAACGAAAGAAAATGAAAAGAATGCAAAATATATTTCTATTATGAATGATGTTATGGCTAATGCTGGAAATAAAATTGAGTTTATTAAGCAGGAAGTTATTAACTGTACATACATGAAAAATGAATTCTATGCTAACTTCAATACTATGGTATCAAATGTAAATAAAGCAATAGAAAATTTTTCTAATCTTGATTTGTCTAGATTGGATGAAGATACTATTACTACTGCTCTTGGAATTATGAACCAGTTGAAAGACAAAGAACTCACACCAGAATTAATTACTGATGTAATTAAAAATGCTGTTAATTTTGAAGTTCCGGAGACAGAAATCTACGAGGGACAGAGAAAACATATTGAAGAACAGAATACTCGTATTAAAGAACAGGAACAGGAAATTATCAAGTTAAGAAAATGGAAACGTGATAACGAAGTACGTAATGTTCTGAATGACAAAAAATAAGGTGATTATATGGACACTGAATATCGAGTAAAAGTTGAAGTTGCAAACTCTGACGATATTATTGAATTTGCAACTTCTGTTTTAAAACTAGATTCATTTAAGAAATTGCCAGATAATGAGAAATTAAAAATACTTGTTAATTATCCATTTAGGCTTAGATTTAAACAAATTTTTTAAGTGTTTCTAGGGACTTATAAAAATCTTTTGTGTCAAATGTTATATTGGATTTGCAATATTTACACTGACATTTATATTCATATTTCTTTTGTAGAAAGTCCTTTGTTTTAGCTTTGAATTTCTTTTTACAATTAGGACAAGCTAATGTTGTTTGTGGATTTTGTTTGCAAAAGATTTCGATGTGTTTTTCAATATAGTGCCTCCGTTTTCTTTTTATTATAACACAGATATTTTTCGGAAGGAATAAGGTGATTATATGAAACATGTATTTACAGATCCACAAGCTCTTTTGGCAGAACTCAGCAAAGAAATGCTATCTGCTATGCAAGAGGTCGATGAAAAAGGTAAAGCAAAAGCAAAGGCAAATGCCAAACAGTTTTATAGTCAAGGAAGCCCAAAGAGATACAAACGTACAGATAAATATAGCGATGCTCCAGATAGTACAGGTGCTCAAGGTGGAGGTGGTCATGTATCGACAGAAATATATATGAATGAATCTGGTCATGGATATACTACTGGTACTTTCTCTGCCAGAGAAGTTTGGGAAGCTGCTGAAAATCATACATCGGGAGTTCTTGGTAAGCCTGGGCGATGGGCACAAACAGAGCAAGATGTAGAACAATTGGCAAATGAGATATTTGCAAAACATTTTAGTTAAATATAGAAAAAAATATAAGAAAGACTCATGGCACGTCTTTCTTTTTTTGTTGGAAAAATATGAAAGGAGTGCAAAATGGGTGACTTTAGAATTAAAGTTCAGGCAGATTTAGATGCAAAAGATCTGACTGCGAAAGTAAATGCGTTAAAAAAAGATATAAAGATTCCTGTTCAATTAGATATTAAAAATTCTGAATTAAAGGCTTTACAATCAAGCATTAAAGAACTTGGTAAAAATGTAAAATTAAATGTAGACGCTTCAAAAGGTGAATCTGCTGTTAAAAAGATTTCTTCAGAAATGAAGCAGATGGAAAAGTTTAAATTTAAAATTGAGACAAAAGGATTAGAATCTGATTTAAGCAAGATCCAGAGTCAGATGAGTAAATTTCAAACACAAGCATTTACATCTGCACAAAAAACACAGTATTCCAAAATACAAGAATCTTATAAGATGTTGGAATCCATGTCTAAACAAATGGAATCCAAAGGAAATAATTTAAATTCAAGTGATGTTGCTGCTTATAATAAGCAATTAATAACAACAAGAAATCTTGTATCTAGCTTAAATAATGAATTGTCTGGTATGGCATCTTCAGCCGAAAGAATTAAATTCGGAAATCAAATGCAAAATTGGATAAGTCAGAATACAAAAGCAACAAAAGAAGCAAAAGCAGAAATACAAGATTATATAAATAGAGTTAAAGACGTAAACACTGAAATGTCCAAAGGTGATTTTAACTCTGTAAAAAATGGATATAAATCAATTGTATCCGAGATGACAGCAGCAGGGAAGATAGGAAAATCTTTTTCTCAAGAACTTGGTAGAGGATTTAAACAAATTGGAGAATTTGCTTATACATATGGAGCAATTCAACAGTTTGAGACATGGATAACAGGTGCAGTTGGTGAGTTAAAAGAAGTCGATAGCATTTTAACCGAGATTTCTAAAACCTCCAACTTAACAAATACACAGTTAAAACAACTTGGGTCTGATGCATTTGATCAAGCAAGTGTTTATGGTAAAAAAGCATCTGATTATTTGCTTGGTATTCAGGAAATGTCTCGTAGTGGTTATTATGGGAAAAATGCCGAAAACATGGCAAATCTTAGTGTACTTGCACAGGCTGCCGGTGACTTAACATCTGATACGGCTAATAGTTATTTGTTGGCTTCTAACGCTGCTTATAATTATCAAGGTAATGTTGAGAAATTAAATGCTGTACTCGATGGACAAAATGAGATCACCAACAAGAACTCTGTATCTATGGAAGATATGGCAGCTGCAACAACAAAAGCTGCATCTATGGCTTCTGAAATGGGTGTTGCTGAAGATAGTCTTTCTGCAATGATTGGTACTATCGAAGCAAGGACAAAAGCAAGTGGTGAAGAAGTTGGTACTGGTATCAAATCTTTGCTTATCAATTTGCAGAATATCAATAATAGCAAGATTGTAAGCACATTAGATAAAGCCGGAATATCAATGACAGAATTGAAAGATGGAGTTGAACAAATGCGTGATCCTATTTCAATTCTTGAAGATTTACAAGTATTTAACTCTCTTGATGAATCTGACCCACTTCGTTCAGAAATTTTGACTAATATTGGTCAGAAATACCACGCAAAGGTTTGCGTGGCAGTACAGAAATGTGCTGCATGAACATATTTAATTGCAGGTAATGCGTAAAGCCTTACACCACAATAGCAGAGATAATCATGCTATGAAGGGGCGAAAGCAGAAATAACGTAAGGATGATATATGGTCAAAAGCCTAAGTATCAAATTTACTGATTTTATATAAATCAGGAATTGCTGTTCTTGCAACGAAGCACTCTAACGTATCCCGAAGATCATTCGGTACCTAAGTCGAGGGTGAACGTTCAACGACTATCCCCATGTCGGGATTTGGAAATATTTCTTTATGAAATTATAAAATAAAGGTGGAAATCCTGAATATCCAAATCAAAAGGAGTACGGCTTAATTGCAAATGAAGTCGGTGAGAATCCGTTAAATGGAAAAGGTGTGACTGCTACTCTTCTATTTTTGAGTGTGGTTAAGAAATAGTCTTAACATCTTAGGAAACTAAGAGAATATATTGATTGAATATTATAAAAGCAGGTGATAAAAATAGTATACACAAAAGAAATTTTAGATGATATTATTCCAAAATATCAAGCAGGTAAGCTAGATATAATTCTTGGAAAATATCCCAATCTGTCTAAAAACGCATTATATTCAAAGATGAGCAAATTGAAAATAAAAATGCTTTGTAAAGAATGGTCTAAAGAGGAATTAGACATTTTGAATATGCATTATTTAGATACGGATATCGAAGAATTAAAAAGGTTATTACCAAATAGAACATATAGTTCAATTATAACAAAAGCAGAAAAAATTGGATTAAAGAAACGAGAAATGTGGTCTAGAAAAGAAATAAATTTTTTAAAACAAAATTATTCTACAATGTCTGTAGATGAAATTTGTAAAATGTTACCTAATCGCACAAGAAAAACAATTATAATGAAGGCGTGTAATTTAGGGTTAAAAACAAATGTTTTCTTTAACGATGATGAAATAGAGTTTATAAAGAATAATTGGAAAGAAATGTCTGATGATGAAATTGGAGAAGTATTAAATCGTAATCCTGGAGGTATTCAAAACAAGAGGTTAGAACTTGGATTGTCACGATACGATATAAGAGATTCTTCTTATGATTTAACAACATATTTAAGAGGAAAGCTTTTCAAATGGAAACAAGATTCTATGAAAAATTGCAATTATAAATGTGTTATTACTGGAGAACGGTTTGATAATATTCATCACATTTATGGCTTTAATCTAATTTTTGATGAATTTATATCTACATATAATGTACCAATTCACAAATCAATATTGAGTTATTCGAATGATGAACTTAAAGATTTAACTGAAAAATTTATAACAATACATAACAAATATCCACTAGGTTTATGTCTTAGAAAAGATATCCATGAAAATTTTCACGAAATTTACGGTTATGGTTATAATACACCAGAACAATGGTATGAATTTCAAAAACAATATTCAATCAACAATTAATAAGATGTTGCGAATCTTATTTAAAATAATTGAAACCAACTTTCCGCCCTTTTGTCTGGATGGGATGACTATGAAAAAATGGTCAAAGAATACTCTGAAGGAACTGGATCGGCTGCGGAAGAAGCTGAAAAATCAGCAAATAACTGGGAAGGTAGTATAAATAAACTTTCCAATGCCTTTACATCACTTGTTGGAAATTTTGCTAATAGTGATGTAATTGTAACTGCTACTAATGCTTTGACAGGTTTTGTTAAAGTATTAGATGTATTAACACAGAATCCGTTAGTAACTGCTGGTATGGCAGGTGCAGGAATTGGTGCTTTTAAATTCTTTAAAGACTTAGATGAACTCAGAAATCACAGAGTTTCCACTATGAATTTTCCTATATTAACATTTCCTATAGTGGGTCTAGCCGACATAAGAAATATAGCATGATGGCGTTATATTTCAAATGGCGGAGCATGATGTGTCTTAAAGTTCTTACATCATAGAGGAGTATATCGCTTGAAACCTCGTTAAACTAATTATACTAAAGCGTAAGTCCGTGAGGAATAGCGTAAATGTTAGGGAAACCGAAAAAAATAATTAGATGCATACGAACAATAATATGAAAATATTGTGACTTCTAAGTGCTATATAGAGTATATATATGAGAGGTAATAAGCAGGACAATATCTGACACAATGGTATATGGTGACATATTTTACAGATAGTATCCCCAGAGACATACCCATCCTCGGAGAGAATAATTGCCATAAATATTATTCATCTTTTAAGGTATAGTGCATATTGCGATTTAGAAAAGTTTAAGTAATATGTTTGTTGCACTATATATGTAACAACCAAGTGTGGCGTAGAAATACGTATTATAAAACTTCCGATACATTACTATCGATAAAGTGATGAAATTATTCTTTTATAGAGAATAAATAACTATAAACAATAATGGAGATTAGAAAAATATCTAATCTCCAAAATATAATATCGTGTCTCAGACCAGTCATAGTTTGAGATGCATATATTATAAGATATTTTCCGATTTCTGTAAATGGATTATGGAGAATATACAATTAGCTTACAGAAAGTGAGTGGCAATCCCCAACGGAGCTTGTGATGGCTCCGAAGGGTTTTCTTAAAAAGGAGGAAATTAATGGAATGATTCACAAATTCAAGTTAATTATTTATTATGTAGTGTGAACATACTATGTGACATCATTTTAGCAATTGCCTTAGCTTTTTCATCACTGATGTCATCCTTAAAAGCGATAAGGAAAACAGCAATAATTTTAGAAATCTCATGAAGAGAAACATAAAGCATAAACGGAATCACTAAATAGATGTTGTTTAAAAGAATTCCAAAAAATTCTTTCAACACTACCCTCCTTTCTGTAAGATTAATTATCTTATTGGAAAATCAGGCAGAATAGCCCATTAGATTTCCATCGTGCCATTGTCTTACACTGGCACTACCACGTAAAGATATGGTTACGAAAATCCGTGGAACTAAGCATATTGTGGTCATATGCTGATTTTGTAACAAATACATTATACCATTTTGTCAAAATTTGGAAATCCAGAACATACATTCAGAAAATAAATTAAACGGCTAATTGTATAAATTTCGGATTTTATCTTTATATGCAAAAGCAAGCGCATCTAGAAATTGTGCATTTGATGGACATTTGTTTGGAATATAACCGAATATTGGTTTTAGAATATCTTTTTGTTCATTAAAAAGATGTCGCACGACTGTACGAATGTTTGATTCTACGACCATTGTAGATGTATGGAATTTCTTTGCAATGGAAGGATATATGTCTTTTGTGATAAGATATATCTCATCATCTTCCACTTCGTTAATTAATTCAATCGCATATTTGATATATCGGTATCCTTTGTACCTCCGACTTATGCGACAGATAAATAAAAAGTCATCAATTTTCATATAAATCACCTCATAAGTAAAAGATGTATTAATAATATACCATATTTAGTATACATTTCAAGATTTAATGTGCTAAGATTGTGCTAAGGAATTGATACTAAATGTGTTGGAAAGGACTGGAGTTGTTGTATAGTACAAATGTTCTGAATTGTTTTACTATATCTTCTGTCGTATAATAGTATAAATGGTAAAAATTACCAAAATATTGTTGTACGAGGTAAAGATATGGATGAGTATATTTTATTTGCCGATGAAACAAACCCAACATCACATAATCCAAATTTTTGTTTTGCTGGTTTTGTCGTAGAAAGAAGTTATTACGAAGATATTTTAATAAAAAAAATAAATAATTTAAAATTAAAATATTTTAAGAGAACAGATGTTATTTTCCATTTTGCGGAGATGAAGAAAAATAAGAATAATTTTTCTATTTTGCAAGGAAATGACATTCGAACAAATTTTTGGAATGAATATGTAGATATTTTAAAAAATGCAGAAATTCAAATAATAGGTGTTTATTATAACCAGGCAGATATGGAAAAGTTGTATGCAAATAAGATGCATAGTCTTTATGATGTTGGATTTTGTGGATTGTTGGATAATTATATGCATTTTTTAAAATCCAAAAATGCTTATGGACAAATTATGATAGAGTCCAGAACATTTAAGGAAAATGGTTATTTACAAAGAACATTTTATGAATATTTAACAAATGGATCGTTATATTTTTCATCAAGAGATATAACTAAACATTTAACATCTCTTGGTTTTACGGTAAAGGGGGATAATTGCATAGGGTTACAAATTGCAGACATAATTCCTTCACAGTTACTTAGGAAAAATTTCAAGAAAGATTTTCACAAATTGTGCAAAACAATTTGTTCAAAAATTTACCATTACGGAACAGATTACGAGGAGATTCTTGGTATAAAAAATTTGTTATAACTATTGACAAATTTCATTTTATATGCTATGGTTGTTTTACATCATAATAGAGGTGTGACCTTGAAGTATGATGACTTGGCTGATAGAGGTGTGACCTTGAAGCAGTTCAGTAATTATAACCATCAACTATAGCTGTGGGCATTTTACCTACAGCTATTTTCATTTTTAAATAAAAAAGTAGATAAAAATATTTTACCTACTCTTCTACTATTCTTAATTTTCTTAAAAATCACTACCACAATTATTACAGTGCCACTGCTTACCTATCTTCTTGCTTGCGATACCAGCTAAAGCAACAGATGTAGCTCTGCTTGCAGTAGATATCTTTTTAGTATTTCTACTATGACAATACGGGCACTGTGCATTATTAAGATATTTTTGATGTTTTTCAATTGAAGCAAGTTCTGCCTGAATTTGTGCTTCTTTCTTTTGCTCAAGATATTTATCGTAATCTTCTTTTGCTAGTTTGAGTTTGGATTGGTTCTCAAAATGTTCGCTTATAGAAATAGCAAATCCGATAAAACACAAAAATGTAAATACCGATGATAATCCAGCAAAAGTACCAGAAAAAGAATCGTGACCACTAAAATAGCCCTTTAAAAAAAATATTGATACAATTAAGAAAAACAGAAATATAAATAAAAAATTTTTTATATCTTTTTTTTGTTTTACAATTTTTTCAAGTCTATTTATCTCATTTAGTCTTTTTATGTTTTCGTTATCATTTATTGAAAAACCACAATTAGGACATGTCGATAATTTTGCAGAGAATAATTCATGACATTCCGGGCATTCAACTTGCTTCTCTTCTTCTACTTTTTGCTCAATTTCTTTTTGTTTACGTTGTTCTTCTGTTATTTTTTGTTTTTCAAATTCTTTTTGTTTTCTTTTAATTGCTTCGAAATGTGCTTTTATATTATAGTTACATTCCGGACAATTTTCTGCCGAGTCAGAAACATTAGATCGTCCACAATTAGGACAATTTATTAATGCCATAATTAAACACCTCTCTAGAAATAACTCTTGCAGTTATTACAATACCACTGCTTTCCAATCTTCTTTGAAAGAATTCCAAAGCCAATTACCGATGCTGCCTTACTTGCGCTGGAAATCTTTTTGATATTGGTTGAACGGCAATATGGGCAATGAGGAAGGTTTATTGTTGGAGTTGGCTGAGGTGGTACATACAATGTTCCATTATATTCTTTTGGAGCTGTTCCCAACGTTTTCACATTCTTTACAAAATTGAACGGCTGAATTCCAAACTCGCTTCTAAATCTGTCATAGAATTTTTGTAATTCGTCAATATCATTGTTATAAGAATTATCTAATATTCTTGTAACATAATAAGTGACATCACATTTTTTGCCATTAATTATGGTATATAATTGATTTTGTTTTTCTTTAATAATATTTATTGGGCATCCACAATTCGGGCATGATTCTGCATATTCTGATACATCACTGTTGCATTCTGGACATTTTAATAAAGACATAGCTTTAACCTCATTTCTTTAACAATATTTATATTTGTTATTATAACACACTGCAATTTAAAAATATAGGAAAATATTTTGATGTAATAAAGGCATTTAAAGCTATAAATAAATCTAAAGGATCTGTAACAGATAGATCGGAGCAAATAGCTAGTCTTATCTCTGATGTAGATGATACAAAAGCATTAAATACAATTTTTAAGAAAAGTGGTACTTCTAAAGATGTTGCAGAAAAATCTATGAAATTAGCAGGTCTAACGTCTTCTGCAAAAGAAGCTACATCTGCCGTAGAAGAAGTTGGAAATGCAGCTTCAAAAAGTAGTTCTGCCGTGGCAGATGTAGCTGAAGCTTCTACCTCTACTGCATCAGCGGTCGCTGAGGTCGGAGCAGCAACTGCTACTTCCTCAGCATCTATGACAACAATGGAGGCTGCTACTGCTGGTTTAGCTGCTGAGGAAACAGTAGCCACTGGTGCGACAG
>OBKS01000491.1_pt1 | contig 38407 bp, 60 predicted proteins | sample 1517381 | NCBI WGS metagenome assembly OBKS01 (sample SAMN04571686, study PRJEB22368) | human gut metagenome | biome: human gut; material: stool | host: Homo sapiens | place: Luxembourg | collected 2012-08-03 | reverse complement strand
TGCCCTGCTGGCAACACGGGAGAAAGGAATGAAAAATGATTTTGCTTGCTTTAATTTACGGGATTTTTAATCTCATTCTGCTTGCAATCATGGTACTAATAGATAGGTGGTGATTTCTTTGGAAATGATTGCACTGGGAATTGTTCATATGTGCGATGCATTGCTTCTGACGTATTTCATCGTAAGACTATGGCAAGAGAAAGCACCAATTGTATTCAGAGTGGCAATGGTGGTTCTTGCAATTTTGTCTTTTTGCATAGGCGTTTGTATTCTGACAATAGGGATCTGTAGAGCCTGTTAAATGCAGCATCTACATCGGGGTCTGTTAAATTGTCTGCCGTTCTGGATGGGCTGTTGAGCCATGTTCTATAAAATTCGATATAATACATTTGCGATTTTGTGCTTGCAAATTCCATGTTATTGAATATCTTTTCTTCAAGATATTTTTGTGCATCCTCGTTTAATTCTGAAAATTGATGTTCTGGATATAAAAAAGCAACACAATTTTTATAGAACGGCATATATAAACGTTCGATTCGCTCCAGTCTCTTTTCCCTTAGAAAATATTGCTTTTCTCTCCATATTGTAAAAGTCAATGAAGCAATGGAAATTGCACTGGAACAAGCGATTGACACAATACTGATAATCAATTGCCCTTTACTCACATGATTCACCCCCTTTCCCGTCAATTTTATCACAATTTGACAGGAAATACAACACCTGCTGACCTACCGGCAACACGGGGAGAGAGGGAACGAAAATGAAACTTTCAATTGAACGGTTTGAAATTGAAATCATTTCAAAGTCCGAATTTGTAGACGATTATTCGGCGAAAGACAAGAATTTTCTTGTTACCATATGGAACATTCACGTCAGCGGAGAAGCTTTGTGGCGTTGGTTAAAAAGTGAAACGCCGGATTCCGACACTTTCTTCAACAGTCGTGAAGAGTATATAGCTGAAGTTCGACGATGCGAAAATGAACGCAGAGAATTTAAAGAAAAAATCGAAAAAATTCTTGGACAAGAGAATATCAAAATCAGACAGATACACGCTGAATTTTTTGCAGCGATAAAAATTGAAAAGATAGACAACAAATAAGCATCCTGCTGACCTACCGGCAACACGGGGACGATGTGGCAGCATCGTAGCCATTGGCAAACACCTCATTCTTTGCCTGATACTAACAACGCCCGTCGGGAGCGTATCCCGACCCACTGCCCGTAAGGGCAATAAAAAATAGAAAGGATGATTGGATGCTGATTGCAGAAAGTTTTAAGAAGACCCGAATCCGGCATGAACTGACACAGGTACAGCTTGCAAAGGCTCTGGGAATTTCGGACAAGATGGTTAGCCAAATCGAAAATGGCTTTCGCCCACCGTCCGCAGAGATTTTGCGGAATATGGCAGAGCAGCTGGGTTGTTCCGCTGATGAAATCCTTGGCGTAGAAAAGAAAGGAGAAGATGAAAATGAATGAGAACGAAGTTCAGGTATGGAACTATGAAGGTGCAGAAGTCAGAACGGTACAAATTGATGGCGAACCATGGTTTGTACTTACTGATGTATGCAGAGAACTTGAAATTAGCAATTCAAGAATGGCTGCTGATAGATTAGAAAACGATGAGCTGATGTCAGTCAAACTTACATCAGGTGGGCAACGGCGAGAAATGACAATCGTCAACGAATCTGGTTTATACACTGTGATTCTCCGGAGCGACAAGCCGCAGGCAAAACCGTTTCGGAAATGGGTTACCTCGGAAGTGCTTCCATCCATCCGGAAACACGGCAGCTATTCCGTGCAGTCACAGTTTGCGGATTTATCCCCACAGCTGCAAGTCTTAATCCAAATGGAAACCCGTCAGAAACAGATAGAAGCCCGTCAGGCAGAGCAGGCAACCGCACTCGCAGGGCTGGAACAGAAGTTGCAGAACACCTGCGAGGTCATCGCTCTGGACAAGACCGCATGGAGAAAAGACAGCGAACACCTGATTAACAAGATTGCACGGGCAACCGGAGAGGGCTATGGCGGTATTCGGTTAGTTTACGAGGAAATCTATCGTTCCATCGAATCCAGAGCAGGCGTTTCCCTGAACACTCGTCTGACCAACAAACGGAATCGGATGGCTGGCGAGGGCGTTTGCAAGTCAAAACGGGACAGGCTGACACGGGTTGACATCATCGCAGAGGACAAGAAACTGATTGAAATCTATGTGGCAATCGTCAAGGAACTGGCTGTGAAATACGGCGTTTGTGCGTGAGAGGGGGTGAGAACATGAACACACAGATTCAAGCGTACATCGAGCAGGACACGGAAAAGGTCGCTGATCTGATCGCAGCATATCCGCAGAACATTCCGGTGCATGCTCTGGCGAAGTTCCTGCACTGCACACCGGAAAGTGTCCGCTCCATGCTGGAGACAACCAATTCTTTCGGCATTGCGTGGCGGCAGGCTGGCAGTGTGAATCGGGGCTTTTTAGTCCCAACGGCGGTATTTGTCCGCTGGTATCTGCGGATGATGTAAGGGGGTGAACAGATGGGAAAACGGTACTACTGGCTGAAACTTCCGGAAGACTTTTTCGGAGATAAAGCCATTAAACGGCTGCGAAAGATTGCTGGCGGTGATACATACGTTATCATTTATCTGAAAATGATGCTCCGAAGCCTGAAAGATGATGGGTATTTGTACTATGACGGCTTAGAAGAAGATTTTCCGGCAGAACTTGCCCTTGATTTGGACGAGGAAGAAGACAACGTACAAGTAACGCTGAACTTCCTGCTGCAACACGGAAAGCTGGAAATCCGCAGCGAGCAGGAATACTTTATGCCGGATATGAAGCAATCGATCGGTTCTGAAACGGCAGCAGCAGAACGAAAACGTGCAGAACGGGAGAGAAAACGACAGCAATCATTACAGAGTAACGAGCCTGAAACGTCAGGGTGTGACAATGTCACAGGCGTGTCACAAATGTGTCACGGAGAGATAGATATAGATAGAGAGATAGAGAAAGATATCTATCTATCTATCTTAGATGGCGAAGCTAAAGAAAATCTTTCAACTTTTCAACAATCAGCACAACCACCAACGCTATTAGAGGTCAAACAGTATGCAGAGCAGAAAGGCATCCATACAGATGTTCAGAAGTTTTACAGTTATTACAGCGAACGTGGATGGAAAACCAAGAACGGTCAGCCGATTACAAACTGGAAAGGCACACTGGCTTATTGGGGCAAGACAGACGGAACTTGTCAGGGCAAGCGAAAGCCGGAAACCTATGTTTCAGAGAATGCAGCAGCCTATGAGAGCCTAATCTATAACCTACAGGAGAATGACGACAGTGACAAGGCATAAAAAAATAGCCCTGTTGCTGAGAGGGTGCAACAGGGCATCAAAAGGAGAAATAAATTGGAATTAAACAAACCATGCCGAAAGGGATCGACAAGAATATCATACTCCTTTTCGGGTTCGGTGTCAAGCAAAAAGGAGGAAAAGTTTATGGATGGAGAAGCCATTTTTGCAGTGGTCTGTGTGCTGGGAATGTTCGGAGCGGCTGCATATCATATTGCAATGCAAATCAAGAACGGCTTGCAAGAACGGTACAGAGAACCGCCGAAGCCAACACCGGCGGAGCAGAGCGAAGAAATCTATGGATTTAACTTTTACGATGTGTCCCACGGAATTGACAGCACGGTAACGATTCGGGAGCATCTCGAGACGCTCCAGCGGCTACAAACCAAGATTGATTTGAGCCGGGAGAATCTGTGTGGAAGTTATCGGGTGGTACAGATCCAGTGGCACGATGATGTGCAGAACAGGTATCTGATCTATGATTTTCCTGTATCGTACGGAGAGAATGCAGCTCTTTTAGAGCAGTTAGTCTGTGCGGAAAAGCAGCGGTTGACCACTTCCCTATTCAGCGAGATTCAGAAAATGAGCCAATACGGCGAAGTCAAAACCGTGGACAAAACCGAGAGGGGAGCAGGGGAGAGGGGAGAAAAAAAGCGTGAGTGAGATCAAGTTTTGCAAGGATTGCGGATGCGTCCTTGGGACACGGGAAACGCTGGGGCGGCAACGGTTTAACAGCCTGAAACGCTGTCCGGAATGCCAGTCCATACGCCGAAAATTGCAGAAGGCAGACTACCAGAGGGAATATCGAGGAGATGCCCGAACCGTCCGCCGAAAACAAAAAGAAGAAATCGTCAGGCTGTCGAGAATATCGGATCTGCAAGCGGAAATCATATCTCGACTGCGAGAAGAACTAAAAGATATGGAAAGGAAGAACCAAACATGAATGCATATGCACGATTGACGGCATTGGAAAATGCAATCAAATCCAGAATCCTGCTGTACAGTGAACAGCTGTTCGCTGACATGACAGAGGATTCCATGTTCCTGAACGAACTTTATTACCTGCTGGGGAAAAGAGAGGAACTTTTTCAGGAACTGGGATGCTCTTATAACCAGACGAAGGAGGAAGAGAAATGAAAAAGATTCTGAAGCTGAAAGCAGTCCTGTATGAAGACCATCAAATCAGCTGCCGTGCTGTGTTTGGCGGTGCGAATGCAGCGGAAACGGGTGCTGCATTGTGTACGCTTGTTTCCAATGTAGCAGAGCACATTTTTCCAGATGCGGAAGCACAGAAGCAATTCATTTATGATATTTCCCGTGCATTGCGGGAAGTGCAGGACGAGAGAGGAGATATTGAAGCATGACGAATGTGGTTGTAATCACAGGAAGGCTGTGTGCGGATCCGGAATCACGGCAGACACAGAGCGGCACGGCGGTTTGCCATTTCCGTCTGGCGGTTGGCAGAAATCGAAAGGTGGAAGGGAAACCGGAAGCAGACTTTATCAGCTGTGTATGCTGGGGCAAGACCGCAGAGTTTGCAGTTAAGTATTTACATAGGGGCGGTATGATTACCGCCGAAGGTCGGCTACAGAATGCGGACTATACCGACAACAACGGCGTGAAGCACTATGCAATGGAAGTCAATGTGGATCAGCTGAACTTCTGCGGTGATGGAAAGCCGTCAGGGAGTGCACAGCAAGCCGCACAGGGCGATGCAGGCAATTATCCGCAAAACTACCCACCGCAGCAGCCGAACGGCTACAACGCACCGCAGGGTGGATATTATGATGGGTATTACGAGCAAGCGCCGCCGCCGCAGAACTACGGGCGGCGGTAAGCGATGGCGAAAGAGAAACGCCCATACGGAACGCCACGAATTGAAATCCGGAACGGATACAAGTATGCGGAATGTGCGTGGTGCAAACAATGGTGGAATGTATCCTGGCAGTTTTCGGGCTGGTATTTATGCCCGAAATGCCGCCGGAAATGGGAAAGGAGCAGAAAAGATGATCAGATGCTTTTTGATACTTACTTTGGCTGTCATGATTAAGGTTGCTTTTGACATCCACAATCACAAGGTGGATGTTCGGACTGCCGAAGCAGGGGCAAAACTGGAGCAGATTCCGAAAGGAGAAGACGTATGAAGAAGAAAAAAGAAGTGAAAGTACCGAAGAGCCGGCAGCTTCTGAGCATGGCAATTGAGCTGGCAGCACAGTCTGAACGGCTGGTCTTGCTGAATGAGGTCGGATGCGTGGATGATGTCATTCAGGCTGCGGAGCGTCTATGCGTAAAGTTGGGCAATCTGATTGCCTTTGCAAAGGATATACAGAGAGGAGTAAAGCAGCATGACCTTGAAGGAATGCATGAAGAAAAAGAAACCGTACATGGTGCATGAAGAAGCGATCGGCGGTGTGGATGCAGATGAAGCATATTTTCAGGGATGGGATGCAGCGATTGATGAAGCGTGCAGCCTGCTGAATGATGTGGATTCTGCGATGGGATGGACGCCGGTTGCAGAAGAACCGCCGGAGGAATCCGGAACGCTATTGGTGACACGCTACAACAAGCTGACCGGATTCCGGGAAGTGTGTGTTGCACAGTATTGGGCGGTTGACAAGCGGTTTGTGGTGATGCGAGCAGGCGATGTTGGAATTGACTTGCTGGATGATGTCGTGGCGTGGATGCCGTTTCCAAAAGCGTATGGAGAAAAAAGCGATGAGTGAGAGAAGAAATAAAATTGTTCAGTGGATGCTGAATCAGGGACGTGGCATTGTAGACGCTCCGGAAACGTGCTTCCTAAAGGAAACTACGGAAAAAGAGCAGGCAGAACATCCATTTGGCTCTGTCCGGTATGTGTATTCTATGGTCGTAAACCTGTTTGAAAATGAAATTCCATTTCCGGAGCAGGTCGATTATGCGGTAGAAACCGACATGGACATGCTGGACTTTGACGAATGGCAGGGGATTCAAGAAATTCTGTTCGGAGAAGATTCCGATCGGGCAATGAAGCCGGAATGTGCAAGAGCAATCAATACAGCGTTGTGGGAGTATCACGATATTTCCCCGTATGAGATTTTGGAACGCTATGACGGGCTTTTTGCGGAACTGGACGAAGCAAGAGAAAAAGCTGTTCCGACCGCTCCGGAAAACGTGGAAACATCTACACTGATGGATGGATATGTTTGGTGGACGTGCAGAGCATGCGGAAACTTGCAGCATACAGGCAAGCAGGTGCAGTATTGCTCGTATTGCGGACAGAAGGTGAAGTTCCATGATTGATATAGAAGGGTTTCGGTCGTATCTGTATGAGGAAGAGCTTGCCCCAAATACGATTGCGGCATATGTAAGAGGGGTAATCAGATTTTCTGAAATGTTTGATGAAATAACAAAACCGAATTTGATTGCTTTTAAGCAGCATTTGATTGAAAATTTCAAACCGCAGACGGTCAATAATCGAATCACAGCTGTTTTGCGGTATTGCGATTTCAAGGAAATACCGATGAAGCTAAAACCTGTGAAGATGCCGAAAAAAACATATGTTGACAATGTCATATCATGCCAGCAATTTGAAACGCTGATTGCAGGGTTGAAAAAAGACGGAAATATTCATTGGTATGTGAATGTGATGCTTTTAGCGAAAACGGGAATGCGAATTTCAGAAGCAATTCGTATTTGCAAGAAGGATGTAATGAACAGACAAGTGGACATCTATACAAAAGCCCACATGCGGACTGTTTATTTTCCAAAATCGCTGTTAGATGACATTGCTGATTATTTGGAAACCATTCAGGAAAACGAAACTGTGATGCAAGGCGAAAATGGAAAATCCATTACAAGTAAAGGAGTATCAGAAGCCTTGCAAAGATTTGCAAGAAGGTACGGGATTCCAAAAGAGGTTATGCATCCGCATGCATTTCGCCATTTTTTCGCAATTGAATTTTTGAAGCGAAATAACAACATTGCTTTGCTGGCTGATTTGCTGGGGCATAGCAGCGTCAATATGACACAGATCTATTTACGACAGTCAAAAGAGCAACAGAGAGAAATGATTGATAAAGCAGTGGACTGGTAAAAGCTCTGGAGGTGAAATTGGAAGATGCAGAAGGATGACATCATCAACAAAATTGTGTTCGAGGTGTCCAAACAGTACAGCGGCAGCGAAAACATCGTGAAGAACATTTTGATTCGGGAACTTTATCAGTACGACCTTGTGCAGAAAGAAACTGCAATCGTGGAATACAACGGTGGAAAGAATCAGGAATATATCAAGCGGTTTATCGTTGCCAAAGCTGTTTGCGGATGCACGAAAAGGACGTTGGAACAATATAGAAATACAGTTTGGAAAGTCCTTTGTGAGATTGGAAAAACTGCGGATGAAGTTACCAGCGATGATATTCGTTATTATTTGGCAACTAAGCAGATGCGAGATCATGTTTCGTTGAGCTATTGCAACACACTTTTGCGGTATTTGAGTTCATTTTTTAAGTTTTTGGCAGCAGAAGAACTGATTGTGCGTTCCCCAACATTGAAATGCCCAAGAATCAAGTGCGAAAAGAATAAAAAAGCTGCCTTTACAGAAATGGAAGTTGAATTGATTCGTGGAGCATGTGAAAATGCACGGGAAACAATGATTGTTGAAGTACTGCTTTCGACTGCTTGCCGAATCTCAGAATTTGCACAAATCAAGATTTCAGATATTGAAAGCAACGGAAGAATCCTGATTTTCGGGAAAGGGAAGAAAGAACGATATGTGTACTTAAACGCAAAGGCACAACTTGCTATAAAAAATTACCTTTCAGAACGAGAAGATGACAACCCTTATTTGAATCCGGCATCTATTGTTGCAGGGACTTCGAATGAAGAACGAGCAAAAGAACTTCAAAAGCTGAAAAACGGGAATTGGTATCGTTATAAGCAACTTGTGAATCCGGATGGGCATGGTGGTAGAGATCCGTTATCCAGTCTGATTCGCAGGATTGGGGCACGAGCAGGCGTTGAAAAATGTCATGCCCATAGATTCAGGCGTACTTGTGCAACATTTGCTTTACGTCGTGGGATGCCAATCGAGCAGGTTTCTAAGATGCTGGGACATGAAGAATTGGGAACAACACAGCTGTATTTAGACCTGACGGAAAAGGATTTGGAAGCAGCACATGACAAATATGTGATATGAGGGGTGGTCTTACGAAAAAACAAATAGCAGCCTGCATCAAGCAGATGTCCGGAAAATATGCTCCGCAGGTGGTGTTTGCTGATTGGATTCAGTGCGTTGCACTGTCGATCAGCAACAGTGTGCAGATATTTCACGACAATCTGTGGAAGCAACGAGAAGAACAGTATCTTGCAACGATGAACAGATACGGCAAAGAAGAACGGATGAAAATGGCTGAAATGGCTGGGATGCTGATACTTGCCTATGAAAAAGGGCTTGGTGATGTGCTGGGTGAAGTCTATATGGAAAGCATCGGCGGAAATAAAAATTCCGGACAGTTTTTCACGCCGTACAGTGTCAGTCTGGCAACTGCAAGACTGACGTTGCCAGATACCATAGACGAAAACAAGAAGCTTTCGCTCTGTGAGCCTACCTGCGGTAGCGGTGGAATGGTCATCGCCGCAGCACAGGTATTGCAGGAAAAGGGAATCAATTATCAAAGGGTACTGGATGTGGTTTGTCAGGATTTAGACTGGACAGCGGTCTACATGTGCTATGTGCAGCTTAGTTTGCTTGGCGTGAAAGCAATTGTTGCACAGGGGAACACATTATCAGAACCGTATACAGCAAACTATCCGAAAGAAAAGGTGTTTTACACGCCTGCGAAGCGTGGACTTTTGATATAAATGAAAAGGAGAAATGAAAAATGGGAAAACTGGTCGAACATCTGATGCCCTGTGCAATTTGTGGGGCTGTGCCGAAAATCAATGACATTTACGACATAGATCCGGAAAAAGCAGAACACTGCTACAAGCTGTTTTGCTCTGAAAATGGGGTACACAACAGCACCGGAGAATGGTTTGCAAACAAGTATAAGGCTTGTCAGGACTGGAACAGACGGCAGCAAGCTCTTGAAGAAAAAGAGAAAACATTCGGCGACAATCTGAAACCTTGTCCGTTCTGCGGTCGAAAAATGCGGTTTCATAACGATGTGCGGTTAGACAGGAACGGCAAGCGGAGAAATTATTTGTATTTCCTGCATGAAGATTACGACATAAATAAAGAGGTATCCTGCATACTGGATGATATTTGTATGCCGTTTTCGATTGGAGCAGGCGACGCACACCTTGAATCAGGCCGTATCGGCGAATATGCAACAAGATGGAACAAACGTGTTTGTAATGATGAAGATGCAATGCATGAGATCAAACAGACGTTGCTTGGAACGATTCAGCCGCTGGAACGAACCGTGGAACTGCTCGAACAGCGAAACAAGGAACTGGAGCAGGAAAACGGGGAACAGAAGCAGATTATAAAGCGAACGAAACAGTGGAGAGTTAATAAGGACATCAAAAGCCCGTTTGCAAACATCTCAGGATTGTGTTGCGTTCATTGTGATCACAAAGATGAATACATCATCGAACTGGAAGAAGAAAACCAGAAGCTGAAACAGATGCTGAAAAAAGTAGCAGATGATGCAGAGGGGCTTTTTGAAGAGTGTGCGGAATATAGCCCGTATGAAGAATGTTTAGCAAACGAATACTGCCACTGCTGCAACAGTGATTGTGACGGGACACAATGCAAATGGAGGTATGAGGACGATGTGAAAAAGCTGCTGGGATTGGAGTGATAAAAATGTATGTGGAAATTCCGGAGAATTTGACCGAACGCACTGTAATCTTGGAATTTGGTGCAGATGCGTACAGATTTTACCAAAACAGAATCGAAGAAAGAAAGCGGAACGGGAAAATCTATTACAATCCGCTGAAGACAATCTATATTTGGGCAGTGCAGGATCGGAAATATCATCAGGGATATTGGTCAACATGGTTTGGCTATAACAAAGGTAAAAAGTGTAAAAATCATGGGAGGAGTTAAAATAATGGCAAAACACAATCTCAGAGAGCTTGACCAAGGGCAGCTTCAGACGATGTGGAACTTTTTAAAGCTGCAACGCAAAAACACCTGCACTAAAGAGGATGTCAGGATACTAAAAGAGCATCTGGACATCATCCGGCAAGCAATGGTACAGAAAACAGCTGGTCAGAGAGATACAGACCCAGATACATATGTTGATTTTGTCGACATCGGCACATATATCAACTTTGTTGTGATTGAGGCGTTGCAGTTGCGTATATATGGTGGCTTAGATGTGCTGGAAGAGGTGTTGCCGGATGAAGAACACAAGGATGATAAGACGTGAATGGTATGCCAGTCATGGAATTTGTGTAGAGTGCGGACAAAGAGAAGCAGAACCACACAAAAGGAAATGTTGGGAATGTAGCGAAAAGAAAGCTGAATACAACAGGAAATATAATGCAAACATGACACCGGAGCAGAAAGAAAAAAACAGCATCAGGCATAAAAAAATGTATGAAAGCAGAAAAGCCGCTGGAATTTGCGTCTATTGCGGAAAGAAACCAGCGGTATCTGGTAAAGTTGCATGCGTGATGTGTGCAAAACGGGATGCAAAAAGGCACATGGAAAAGAACCGGAAAATGGGGATGTTACCAAGGTGTCTGTTTGGCGATGGATACCACTGCGTAATCTGTGGCAAGGATATTGATAACGGCAAAAAGCAGTGTGATAAATGCTATCGTAACTCTGTGCATGCTTTGGAGATTGCGAGAGCAAACATTCAAGGAGGATGGAAAAATCAAGATTTTGTATTTGGAAGTGGGGAAAAGAAGGTGTAGTGGCATGAATTGCGGTGAAGATTGCCCGTCTAATGAGAAAGACAGAAATTCTCTTCCATGTTGCAATTGTGAGAGAAGGAATGCGATTGTAAAAAAGGAAGAGGAAGAAAGGAAAAGAATGAAAGAAAACGTGAAACTGAGGAATAGAAAGGCGAAAATGGGTGACATTCAAGACATTCAAAAGGAAATCGAAATCCTAAAAAACGAAATGACAGACTTGAAGAAGATGTTACAAGAGAAACCATTATCACAGGATGGTTTGAAAAAAGAAGCGGCAACGAAGCAGGATCAGACAGAATCAGAATTTTGGATGCCTGACTATGGAGAACCGTTTTTTGCTGTTGATGCCGTTTATGGGGTTACTGAATGCATTTTTGAAGAAGGAGACGATCTTGATTATATGATGGTTGGAAACTGCTTTGCAACAGCAGAACGTGCGGAGAAGGTTTCAAAGAAGTTGGAATTTCTATTTCGACTGGAGCAGTTGCACGATCAATTCTGCCCGGAATTTGAACCAGACTGGAATGACCATGACACTCCGAAAATCGCAGTTCATTTTGACTGTGAAAAAGATAAAATGGTTTCCACTTGTACTTATTCTGAAAAATCTGTTTATGAGGTTTATTTTGATAGCTTCGAAACAGCTGATAAAGTGGCAGCGATATTAAACAGAGAAAGGAAGCGTTGAAATGAATGACAACGAAAAGAAATTGGAAGCCCTGAAGCCGTGGAAGCCGGAGCGTGGAGAAGAGTATTTTACAATCGAAAACGGTGTTGATGTTGTCCGGTATATTTATATTGGAGATGATATTGACGAATCTTGTATCTTATCCGGCAACTACTTTCCGACAAGAGAACGTGTCGAACAAGTCGCAGAGAAAATGCGGTTGCTGTTACGGTTGGAACAGCTGCATGATATGCTTTGCCCGGATTATGTGCCAGACTACGAAGATGATGATGAAGTAAAGTACCATGTTTATTTTGACCATTTTCTAGACAGATATGACATAAGTTACAGTACCAGACGGGAAAATCCGTGCATGGTGGCTTTTGACACCAAGAAAAACGCCCTAAAAGCAGCAGAAATTTTAAATAAGGAACTGGAGGAATCAGAATGAAAAAGAAAATCATTGCAATTGCTGTAGCAGCAAGTTTTGTGCTTACATCATTTACAGGATGCAGAGAAGCCAACCGTGCAAGATACAATGTGCAAAAGGAAGCTGACTATTTCAACGTGGAACGGCGGCTATCTGTTATCAACGCCAGAACAGATAAGCCAGTCTTAGAAGTGATTGGATATTTTTCTGTATCCAATAACAGCAATCATGAACTCGTTATCACGCTGGAAACTGGTCAGGACGAATACAAGGTGGATTATGTTTACCTGAATGAGTGGACAATCTACACGATTGAGGACATCAGCGGTGCACATGTTGACCCATATCATTATGAGATCAACTTTTTGCCGGAGATGATTCAGCCGATTACATTCACTTCGAGCGACTGAGAAGCGAAAGAATCCGAAAGAAAGAGAAAGGAAGTACCGAAGATGTGCAAAGAAAAAGAACTGACAGAAGCAGCTTATCGCTACTATGTGGATGAAGCATGCATCGAAGACATCGCAAAGCAGTTGCATCGGTCATACAATTACACACGGCTGATCATAAAAAAATATCGGGGTGCGTTCCGGGATGCGATTATCATGCATTGGCTGGAGCAGGAAAATAAGTTGCAGGCAGTTGCCGATGAATATTTCAATGGGACGATGACCACGGAACAAATTAAAGAAACTTTTCACGTGTCCGGTGACACTGTCCGGAAAGTCGTTCAGAAACAAAAACCGCCTTTCACAGAGAAGCCGGAATTTACACCGGAAGAATTGGAAATGGAAAAGATGTTTCGTTTTGAATCGGAAGAAACGGAAAATCTGTTTGGAATCCGAAAAAAGAAGAAACGGAAGCCGATTTACGGAATCTACAACCGCACTTCCGGCAGATGGATACAGGGCTGCTTACAAGGGAAGATTCAGACAATTTTATTTACCTCTATTAAGGCATGCAAGCAGGAACGCACAGAACGCAATCTGAATCCGGAGGAATTTAAAGCGGCTCTGTACGGATGGAGGATGGAATGACAGAATATCAACATCAGAGAACCGTTATGGAGTGGTCGTGCTATGCCAGCAATCGCATACGCTATCCGGGGTTAGATTTGCTGTATCATGTCCCAAATGAGATCAAGTGCAACGCAGCACAAGGCAAACAGCGGAAAGATATTGGTGTGAAGTCTGGCGTACCGGATTTGTGTTTGCCGGTTGCACGTGGGCAGTATCACGGGTTGTACATAGAGATGAAAGCAGAACGGGGCAGAGTATCCGAAAACCAGAAGAAATGGCTGAAACGATTGACGGAGCAGGGTTATCTTGCAAAGGTCTGCTATGGATTCGATGAAGCAATCCGGTGCATTAAGGAGTATTACGATGAAAGATAAACAGGCAGAAACCAGTCAGGAAAACGTGTTTTTCTCCAGACTGGAAAAAGAAAAAATCAAATTAGCTGCTTTGGAGGATTATAAACAAAAGCATGAAGAAGAAGATCCGGAAGCAGAACAGATGTGCCAGAAGCAGCGGAAAGTGGTCGAAGCATGCCGGACAGAAATTAAAACGGCGATACATCAGCTTAGAGATCCAGTTGCAGAAGCAATCCTGATTCGCAAGTATTTAAACATGGAGCAGGTTCAGGACATTGCAAATCATATGCATTATTCAGAACGTACAATAAGCTACAAGCTCCAAGAAGCCCTCCAAAAGTTTGCAGACAATTGCGGTGATTTGCAGTAAATTTCGTTGTTTTTCTTATAAATAAATGATACAATTATAATATGGATTTTGCCGATATAGGGAAATACCTGTATCGGCATTTTTGTTAATATTGACGATGGAGGGGAAAACATGAAGAATCCATGCAAAGCAGCCTATCAAATTGAACGGTCAGATGCTGATAAGCATGTGATGGAAGATGGATGAACCGAACGTAAAACCGCAATATAAATTAGTTGCAACTTATTACTGCGGAGAATGTGCCGGAAATGCGGAACAATCCGTAATTCGGGCAGGATATTCCAAAAAGTATGCAAGGGGCAATGCCACTAAATTAGTTGCACGTCCGGAAGTACAACAGTATATTGCATATCTGAATAGCTTGTGTGAAAATGATCCACGAAAGCATGTGGCGACCATTGCAGAGATTCAATCGTTCTGGACGGAAATTTTTCTGGATGAAAAGCAAGATATGCGTTTCCGGCTGAGAGCATCGGAATTACTTGCAAGAGCAAAAGGGATGTTTACGAATGAATGGTAGTTTCTATCAGTCGAAGCCTTGGGTGAAATTGATGGCAGTTCTCCGGATGGAACGGGTAAACGAAAAGGGAGAATTGCTGTGTGAATTTTGCGGAAAGCCGATTGTGCATAAGTATGATTGCATCGGACATCACAAAATCGAACTGACTGACCAAAACATAACAGATGCAATGATTGCATTGAATCCAGACAATGTCATGTTGGTGCATCATCATTGCCACAACAAGATTCACAACAAGCTGGGATATTACACACGGCAAGTCTATCTGGTGTATGGCTGTCCACTGTCTGGTAAGACAACACTGGTACAGCAGAGTATGTCAGCTGGTGATTTGGTTGTGGATATGGATAACATTTGGCAATGCATCAGTATGCAAGAACGATATGTCAAACCGCCAAGACTGAACGCTGTTGCGTTTGGTGTGCGTGATCTACTAATTGATATGATTCGCACACGGCGAGGGAAATGGCATAACGCCTATCTGATCGGCGGCTATCCATTGAGCAGCGAACGGGAACGATTGCAGAAGAGTTTGAACGCTCGTGAAATCTTTGTGGATACCAGCAAGGAAGAATGCTTAGACCGTTTGCGAAATCTTTCTGACAATAGAGATAAAGAAATGTGGGAAAAATTTATTTTGGATTGGTGGGAAAAATTTTTGCCCACCCCCCACATCGAAAAAAGAACGAGTGAGGGATAACTGATGATAGGGGTGCAGCCGTCTCGCAGAAACCTGAAAAATGAGATTTTTGGATTTGAAATTCTGGAAGATGGTGGAAAGAAATGAATCGAAGAGAAGAATTGCTGAAAATTGTGAATGAATCGAACAGCATTGCAATTTTGCCCTTGATTGACCGCATGATTTTTCTGGAAACAAAGTTGGAGGAACTGGAAAAGCTGCCGATGATTCGGATCAATGCAGAAAATCCGTCTCAGCAGAAAGCAACACCGGCAGCAAAACAGTATCGGGAATTTCTGCAACAGTACACGAATGTTGTAAAAATTGTTGCCCGTATTTCCGATGACAACGGAGATCAGCAGGAAAGTCCATTGCGAGCGTGGGCAAGAGAAAGAGGGATGGACTGTGCATGTTAATCAAGGAAAAGAAAATCTGGACACCGGATAATTCTTTTTTGCTGGAATACCATGCACGGATTGCATGTGGTGAAATTCTTGTCGGACAGGAATTGTGGCAGGAGTTAGAAAACTTAAAAGCCGATTTTCTGAACGATGCCTTTTATTATGATACCAAAGATGCACGAATCCGGATCAATTTCATGGAAAAGTGCGTCCGGCTGACAAAATCGCCGTATTATAATCAGCCGATGGTGCTGATGCTCTGGCAAAAGGCTTTTATCGAAGCAATCTACAGCTTCAAAATGAGTGAAACCACATTTGACCGGTTCAAAAAAATCATTTTGCTGATTGCCAGAAAGAATACAAAGTCGGAAACCTGTTCCGCTTTGGGCTTGTCTGAATTGATTGTTGGAAATAACGGTGCAGATATTGTGTGCAGTTCCAACGATGACAATCAAGCAAGCATTACTTACGATGCAATTGACATCATGCGGCGGTTGATTGATCCGGACGATTTGGACACAAAGCGAAATCAGCGATTTATCCTCAATAAAGTGAATGGGTCGAAGATTTTTAAGCTGTCCGACCGGACAAAAAACAAAGAAGGGCGTAATATTGATTTCGCAATCATAGACGAAACCCACGAAATGAAAGAAAACATCATCGGGAAATCTATTGAACAGTCGCAGAGCTTGAAAGAAAACCCGAAATTTATCAATATCACGACCGAAGGCTTTGTAGTCGGCGGCTATTTAGATGATGAGCTGAAAAAAGCACGGGCTGTAATCAGTGGAGAAGATGACACGCTTGCAGGGCAGCGACTTTTGCCGTGGCTTTATACACAGGATTCTGAAAACGAAGTGTGGCAGGATGAACGCACTTGGGTGAAAAGCAATCCAACGCTGGGAATCGTGAAAAAATGGGATTACCTGCGAGAACAGGTAGATCTTGCACGGTCATCCAAAGCGGATCGTATTTTTGTATTGCCAAAAGATTTTAATATCAAGCAAAATGCAGTAGAATCGTGGCTTAATCTGGAAGACTATGATTATGGTGCAGTTTATGATTTGGAAGAATTTCGTGGCTGCATTTGTTTGGGTGCAGTGGACTTGTCAGAAACAACCGACCTGACTTGTGCAAAGATTTTGATGATGAAGCCGGACGACAAAACCAAATACATTCACACCATGTATTTTATTCCACAGTCAAAGTTAGAAGATTCAGATGACTGGATTGCTGGTGCAAGGTATAAAGATTGGGCAAAATCCGGACTGCTTACGATTACAGACGGAACAGACATTGATTTGTCTGTGGTTGCAGATTGGTTTTACAAGCTGTACACGGATTATGACATCCGCCTGTGGCGATGTGGATATGACCAGCGATTTAGCCGTGACTGGATGAATCGTATGGATTATTACGGCTGGACGAAACAAAATGAAGATTTGGTGCTGATTTTGCAGAACGCTTATACATTATCCAATGCACTGAAATACTGTGAAGCAGACCTGAAACATCAGCTGATTAACTATAATAACAATGAGATTGATAAATGGTGCTTGAAAAACGCTGGTATAAAAACTGTTGATAATTTTGCTCTGTGCGTAAAAACAGAACGTGCGAAGCGAATTGACGGGGCTGTTACGATGATTATTTTGTATGAGATGTACAGAAGATACCGCACAGACTTTACACAGCTGATTCGGCAATCCAGATAGGGGGTGATCGCTTGGGCTGGTTACGTGATCAGTTCGATAAATTAATCCATGGAAGCAAGAATAAAAAGTATGCAGACATCCTGAACGGATTCACACCGATTTATTCGCAGTTTGGGCAGAACATCTATGCGAGCGATGTTGTACAGCAGGCAATCAATTGTATTGTTTCGGAGTGCAAAAAACTGATTCCGATGCATGTGAAAAAAGATGGCTCTGATTCTATTCCGATTCAGAGCGGATTGCAAACGCTGCTGAACGCCCCGAATGAACTGATGACAACAGCAGATTTCATTGAAAAAGTGATTTGGCAGTTGTATTTGAACTATAATGCATTTATTATTCCGACTTATTACACCCGACAGGATGCAAATGGCAGCGTGACAAAGGTTTATACGGGATTATATCCGATTGCACCGCAGAATGTTGTGTTTTTGCAGGATGCAGCTGGAAAACTGTTTGTAAAATTCACATTTGCGAACAATTATGAAACAACGCTGAACTATGCAGACATCATTCATATCCGGAAAAATTACAGTGTGAGTGAATATATGGGTGGGAATGAATGTGGACAGCCAGACAATCAAGCGTTGCTGGACACATTGGATCTGAACTATAAATTACTGCATAATTTGTCAGTTGCGATGTCTTCCAGTTGTGCGGTCAATGGGGTCGTTAAGTACAATACCATAATGGATGACGGCAAGACAGAAGCAGCAATGAAAGAACTGGAAGAAAAACTCGCAAAATCGCAGAGTGGATTCTTAGCATTGGACAACAAGTCGGAATTTGTTCCAATCACCCGAACTGTAAAATTTGTGGATGCAGATACGCTCAAATTTATTGATGAAAAGATACTGCGATACTTTGGTGTTCCGCTGTGTATTTTGACAGGGGACTATACAAAGGAACAATACGAAGCATTCTTCCAGAAAACCATTGAACCGATTGTCATATCGCTGTCGCAGAACTTTACAAAGGTTCTTTTGACTGCACGAGAACAGTCATTTGGAAATGAAATTACATTCTACACGAAAAATCTGGTCTTTATGACAACGGATCAGACTTTGGAAATGATACGCTTGTTGGGAGATTGCGGTAGTTTGTACGAAAACGAAAAACGGGCAGCATTTGGAATGCGTCCGTTGAAAGAATTGTCCGGTGTGCGGATGATGTCATTAAATTACATCAATGTAAATGATGCAAAGCAATATCAAACACAAGCGAGAGCCATAGCAATGAAAAATAATGGCTGCTGTGTGCAACCAACAAATATCCAAAATTGTAAGGAAGGTGGAAGCACGGATGAAGGAACTTAATTATGCATCTTGCTGGAAGTTGCTGGGATTGTCCTCTGATGTTGCAACACTCAAGACAGATTACGATGAAGGCACAATGTTTCTTGCAGCAGATACCGGCGATGTCTATATTTTGTACCAGTCAAAATGGTACAAGCTGTAAAGGTGGTGGTTACAGATGGATCTGTTGCTATATGCGATTTTAAACAAAAAAATTAAGCAAAGTGGTGGCGGTGGCGGTTCGGCTGTTTCTGTCCAAAATTGCACGATTAACGATGATGGAGATTTGATTGTTACATTATCGGATGGGTCAATCATCAACGCTGGACGTGCAAAGGGTGACAAGGGAGATACCGGAGAACCGGGAGCAGCTGGAGCGGCTGGAACACCGGGTGCGAATGGTGCAGACGGTGTACCCGGAAAAGATGGCGAACCGGGAGCAGATGGTATTTCTCCAACGATTGAAATCTATGAAAACACCCCGACCGTATATCGGCTGAAAGTCAATAATGCGGATGGGTCATCTATCATTACGCCAAATTTGATTGGCACAGGGTCAACCACGACCCGTTATTATGTGTTTGATAACGCAATGTATACAAACTATACAGGTACGATTTACACGCTGACAACAACGGGGCTGAAATCTTTGCAGGAATATATCACAGCGGAAAGTGCATTTTGCAATGCAGATTCCAATCATTCCTTGTATTATAATAATACGGATTTCGGATGGAATCAGCAAGTGACGACTTTTAGCACCACGCCACTGACCATCAGCCCGACACAGTTGCTGTTATATGGGTACATTTCAAGCTCGATGAAAGACGGGGAATTTTTCAAGTTCATTCCTGCTGGTCTGGTTACCGGTGCGACAGATGCAGAAAAGGCGACATCAATTCAAAGCCTGCTGGCAGCGGACAACGAAAACATTGTCAAAGTCGATTTTGAGTATGTGTATGCAACAGCTGGCGTAACAGAAGCCGTTGATATTTCGAGTGTTCCGGCAGGTGAATATTATTTGGCATGGTCGGGAACAAGCGACAATAGTTCTCCAAAAATCAATGATATTACAATTATGTAAGGAGATGCAATGCAATGCTTGAATTTTGCAAAAGAAATTTTATGTTTGACATTCGAGCAGATACAGACAGCGATGGCGGTTCTTATCTGGTTGGAAGACCGATTGTTTTTGAAATGAAAACTGATTTGGGATTTTACGATGAAATTATTCGGCGAGGTGCGTTGGATGATGCAGATTTATCTGATGTGCGGTTTTTGGTCAATCACAATACGGGCATGATTCCATTGGCACGGGCAAAAGCCGGAAACAAAAAATCTACGATGCAGCTCCAGCGTGACAAGGATGGGTTAGCTATACAAGTACAGTTGGACGTGGAAAACAATCCGGATGCAAAGGCGTTATATTCTGCTGTGCAGCGTGGCGATATTTCCGGCATGTCCTTTATGTTTACGATTACTGGAGATGAATGGGAAGGATTAGATACCGACCATCCGACCCGATACATCAATAGCATTGGGCAGGTTGCAGAGGTTTCTGCTGTGACATTTCCAGCATATGAAAGCACTGAAATTTCTGCCCGTGACAAGCGAGCGGTTGAAGATGCCAGAAAATCACGTTCCAAAGGCAGCGAAGATGTAGAACTGGAAAAGCTGAAACTGAAATATTTACTGGAGGTATGAGCATATGACAAAATTTCTGAAAAATCTGATTGAAAAAAGAAAGAAAGAAATCGAGGCACTCAAGGCAAAACTTGAAACTTCCAAAGATGCACAGGAAGTAAGAGACCTTGGAAAGACCCTGTTGGCATTGAAAGAAGAATTACAGGATGCAGAAGAACAGCTGAAAGAAGCAGAGAAGGACGATAATCAGGATGATGCCGGAAGTGATTCTGCTGGCAAAACAGACGATGATGCAACCGGACAGAGGTCTGCATTTAATCCGATGCAGGCAAGAAATCTTGCATCGTTTGCAATGAATTCGCAGGGAGAACAAAGAACCGGAAATGCACTGGATTCCATGGAATATCGGAAAGCATTTATGCAGTATGTGCAGACCGGCGAATGGAACTACCAGAAGCGTGCAGATGAAACCTTGATTACATCGGATGTTGGCAAGGTGATTCCGAACACCATCATGAACGAGTTTATCAAAGAACTGAAAGTCTATGGAAACTTGTATAACCGTGTCCGGAAGCTGAATGTTAAGGGCGGCGTAGAATTTCCGATTGAAGAACTGGTTCCGACGGTTTCTTGGATTACGGAAACGACTGTTTCTGATACACAGGCAGTTCCGAAAATCAAGACCAGCGTATCTTTCGGCTATCACATTGTGGAAGCACGTCTTTCTCAGTCTTTGCTTTCTCAGGTGGTTACACTGGATACGCTGGAAACGGAAATGGCACGGCTGTTGTCTGAAGCGTTTGCACGGGAATTTGACCGTGTCATCTTGTCTGGCACTGGCAGCGGTCAGCCGATGGGCATTCTCAATGATACACGGGTAAAGGCAGAAAACAAGATCACCTTTACTGTGGCAGAGCTTGCAGACTGGACAAAGTGGAGAACAAAGCTGTTTGCAAAAGTGCCGTTGGCTTATCGTGGGGAAGGCGTTCTGGTAATGACTGCTGCAACGTTTGAATCTCAGATCATGACGTTGAAGGATGCGAACGACAGACCGCTTTACATGGAAACATATGATCCGGTCAATGGTACAGTATCCGGCAAGTTTGCAGGACGGGAAGTCATTCTCGTGGAGCCAGACATTATGAAAGACTTTGATGCAGCAGCGGACGGGGATGCATTCGCAATTTACTTCCGCCCGAATGATTATGCAATCAACACCAATTTGCAGCTGGCATTCAAGCGGTGGTTTAGCGATGAAAAGAATGTATGGTACAATAAGGGACTTTGCATTATGGACGGCAAGCTGCTGGATGTCAATTCTGTATTCGTGTTGAAAAAGTCTACAAAGTAAGAGGTGAATCACATGACAGCCGAAGAACTGTTGGAAAAAGTGAAAATCGGTCTGAATATCACGGGGACGTATCAGGATGAAACACTGAAAACCTATATCAACGATGTAAAAGCGTTTTTGCTGGATGCTGGCGTTTCGGATGCGGTCGTAAACAGTCCGGAGGCTGTCGGTGTGATTATCCGTGGCGTTTCTGACCTATGGAATTATGGGATGGGCACAGCGGAATTGTCGCAGTATTTTGTTCAGCGTGCAATCCAGCTGATTTATAAGAGGGGAGATGCATAATTGTCCAATTATCGACCGAATGAGCCGTTTGTTGTTCCACTATGGCTGCTGATTCCGCAGACAAAACTGATAAAGGGCATAACCAAAAAAGTTTATCCGGAAACTGGGATTCTGTTTTATGCATCTTTTAAAACATTCGGCGGAACAGAACGCACAAATAATGATGTGGTCACAATTGAAGATACAGCAGTCATTGAAACTTGGTATCGACCTGATATCAAAGCAGACTGCCGGATTCAGAATGCGGACGGGAAAACATATGAAGTCATTGGAACACCAGAAAACATCAATATGAGGAATCAGATCTTGAAATTCAAAATCAGGGCTGTTTCCGGAGGTGCGTAATCATGGGAAAGAAGAATCAAATCGGCTTACAGTTTTCCGGTTGGCAGGAACTCATGCAGAGCATTGACCGGGCAGCAGGGGAAGAAGGGCTGAAAAAAGCAACAGAAGCCGCCCTGAAAGCATCCAAAGAATACGTCAATGAGCAAGTCACTGCGATTATGAGAAAAGCCAATATGCCAGCAAAGGGAAAGTTCTGGACAGGGGACACGAAAGCAACACTGGACAAGAATTTTTCCGTTGAATGGAAGGGCTTTACTGGCGAAATAAAAATCGGGTTTAACCTGTCGGAAAGTTTGGTATCTAATTTCCTGATGTATGGAACACCTCGACACGAACCGCCAATGGCAGCCGTTCCGGGGCTGTATGATGCTGTTTATGGCAGGAAAACGCAAATTGCAATTACCTATTTGCAAAGAGAAGCCATTGAAAAATGGATTGAACGGAATATGGGGTGACCGATGGAAGACCGTTTGATTGCACTATTATCAGAATTCGGGTATCCGGTTCGGCGGCAGGGAAGTTTGCTGGAAGATGAACCGTATCCAGATGCGTTTTTCACATTCTGGCAGGTTTCTGGCGATTTGAATAGTGCTTATGATAATCTGGAATATGCGACATTATACACCTATGATGTCAATTTTTATGCCGTTGAACCGGAAAAATGCTATGACGTTTTGCGGCAAGCGATTGAAAAGTTAAAAAAGAATGGATTTGAAGCATGGGGCGATGCTTACGATGCGGTTAGTGACTTGGATACCCACATCGGGCGTGGCATTTCTGTGCAGATTCTTAAAATCCGTGAAAACAATGAGGAGGTTTAACCATGGCAGATAATTCTAACAGCGTTTTTGAATATCGTGGCGTACAGGATTTGTATTATGCACAGGTCTTGGAAGATAGTGAGGAGAAATTTGTTACTACAACGCCATATCGACTGGCGTATGTTGCAACGATTGCAAAAGAAGTGGAAACTTCCAGCGAAACGCACTTCTATGACAACAGAGGTATGATTGTAATTCCTGCAAAGGGTGCAGAAACATTTACACTTACAGTTGCTCCGTTGAAGTTGGCAATACTGGCAGACATTACCGGTCAGGCATTTGATGCAACAAAGGGCATGCTGATCGAAGGGGAAACCAGACCGAAACAGTTCTGCATTGGTTACAAAACAAAGGGAACAGATGGTTTCTGGCGGTTTGCATGGAAATACAAGGGTGTATTTGCGATCCCGTCCGAAGAAGTCAACACCGAATCTGACAGCATTGATACAACCAATATGGAATTGACCTATACTGCAATCAGCACCATTCATAAATTTGCGTATCGAGACGATACAACCGTTGTAGTAGAGGGTACACAGACAGCACAGCGAACAGAATCTATTACTGGTATTGTGGTCGATGAACGCTATGCACGGGCTGATAATTTGGACGAATGGTTCACAAAGGTTATGACACCGGATGATGTAGTAACGAAGACAGCGTAAACTTTACACAGATTGATATTTTATTTAGGCACTGCACGACCACATTGTGTGGTGCCTATTTTTAAACGGAGGAAATGATAATGGACATGAAACTGAGAATTTATGATAAGACCGGAAAAACATTGGAAAAGACTTACACAGCGACACAGTTTGACCTGATGTGGGGTACAATGGAAGACCTTGTGCAATGTGTAGATCTGGACAAGGTGGATGATAAAGCGGCAGTCGGTGTAATGATTCTGAAATTACTGCCGCAGCTGAAACCATTGCTGATGCAGATTTTTGAAGGTGTTACAGAAGAAGAGATTCGCCGGACAAAGGTCAGCGAATTGGTACCGATTTTTATTCAGGCAATCAAGTATTGCTTTTCTGAAATTAAGACATTGGACAACGGAAAAAATCAGGGAAACTGATGATGGGCGGCGGAAAGCTGTCCTTATATGATACATTTTTTGATATTACTGTGAGTTTATGCGACCGATTCAGTGGCTTAGATCCAATTAAAGTGCGGAAATATCCTGCTCATGAAGTAATTTTACTGATGAAGCGTACAGTGAAACATAGCAAGCAAAAGAAAAAGCCTGCTCGCATGATGCGACCGGCAAGGGACAATTGGTTTTAATGGTGGTGATAAGGAATGGCAAAATCGAAAGAAACAACAACGAAATTTAAAGTTGATATTTCGGAGCTGAAAAGCAATTTGCAGGAAGCAAACCGACAAATTGCTCTTGCAAACTCAGAATTCAAAGTAGCGACTGCTGGAATGGACAAGTGGAGCGATTCTGCTGATGGACTAACTGCAAAAATCACACAATTAAAGACCGTAAACGAAAGTTATTCCACAATTCTGTCGGATTATGAAAAGAAACTTGCTGAGATTGTGCAAAGTGAGGGTGAAAATTCCGAAGCTGCACAGAATATGCAGATTAGAATGAACAGCTTAAAAGCTGCTATTAAGGGAAATGAATTTGAGATTGCAAAGCATAACAACACACTGGACGAGATGGGTAAGGCAGCCGAAGAAGCTGCAAGGCAAGCAGAAGAACTTGCAAACACAGAAGAAGAAACTGTAAGTGCGTTTGACAAGCTGTCAGGGGAAGTCAAACAGCAGGAATCGGATCTAAAGACATTAAAAAAAGAATATTCCAGTGCTGTATTGGAGTATGGGCAATTTTCAGATGAAGCAAAAGCAGCAGCGGAAAAAGTTTCTGATTTATCAAGCGAATTAGATGAAAATCGTAAGAAACTGAAAGAAGCTGAAACAGCAGCAAATGATTTTGATAATACCCTTGCAAAGGCTGAAGAAACAGAAACACAAACTGTAAGTGCGTTTGACAAGTTATCAAATGAAATCAAACAGCAGGAATCGGATCTAAAGTCCCTGCGACAGGAACACGCAAATGCTGTCATAAAGTACGGGGAAGAATCAGACGAAGCAAAACGTCTTGGTGTGGAAATCTCCAATTTGTCAGATGACCTAAAGAAAAATAAGGATTATCTGAAATCGTCTGAAAGTGCAGCAGATGCCTTTGACAACACGCTGGATGAAACGGGAGATTCTGCTAAAAAAGCCGAAAAATCTTTGGACGATGCGAACAAAGAAATCAAAGATACCGGCGATGAAGCAGAAAAATCCGGTGGCAAGTTAAAAGAATTTCTTGGATCTCTTGGAAAAGCGGCTCTGACTGGACTGGGAACGGCTCTGACAGGGCTGGGAGTAGGCTTAGTTGCAGCGACAGAGGGCAGCAAGGAATTTAATGATAACATGGCAAAGTTAAATTCTGCTGCGGAATCTGCCGGAATCAGCAGCGAAAAAGCCGGAAAAATGTTTGAGGACATGTATGGTGTTTTAGGCGATGAAACCGCTGCAAATACCACTGTATCAAACTTCATGGCGATGGGGACAAGCACAGAGAATCTGAACAGCCTGCTCAACAGTTCAGCTGGCATCTGGGCGAAATATGGCGATTCAATACCACTTGATGGCTTGGCGGAATCTGTCAACGAAACCGCAAAGGTTGGACAGGTTACAGGTAATTTGGCGGATGCTCTGAACTGGGCAGGCGAAAACGAAGATGATTTTAATGCCAAATTGGCAGCCTGTGGTGATGAACAGCAGCGGCAGCAGCTAATTGTTGATACTCTGGATGGGTTATATGGCGACCTTGGGGAGCAGTACAAGAAAAATAACAAGGCTGTTATGGACTTGAACGCTGCTCAACTTGACATGAAAAATTCCATTGCCAAAATTGGAACAGCATTCACACCAGTGCTTGCCATGTTCACCACATTTGCATCTGGGATACTTGCCAAAATCGTACCAGATGTCCAGAATCTTGCCAGTGCATTTATGGACTTGACCAATGGTGTAGACGGAGCAGGCGAAAAGATTGGTTCATCTGTCGGGAACATCCTGACAACCTTGACAACGACCATTACCAGCGTTTTACCGACTGTCGCAAATATCGGCGTGGAGATTATTCAGAGCATTCTTAATGGAATTACAGAGCATTCCGGGGAACTCTTAACCGCTGCCGGCGAAATCGTCATGACGCTTGCGAATGGAATTGTAACCGTTGCACCGCAATTGCTGACAAGCCTTACAACCATTATTGCACAGCTTGCACAGGAAATCATTACACTTGCACCGCAGCTTTTAAGTGCTGCAATGCAGCTGTTTCAGGGGCTTGTTACTGCACTCAAAGAATTAGACCTTGGAACAACCGTGACCGAACTTATATCGTCTCTTGTTGAAATGCTGGTAAATGCAACGCCACAGATTTTAAGCGGAATTACCACACTTTTTGATACAATCGTGCAAGCGTTGCCGGGCTTACTGAATCAGTTACTATCTTTAATCCCTCTTTTGGTGGATGGGCTGACCGCAGCAACACCGCAAATTTTAGAAGCAGCTAAAACCATGCTGAACGGTTTGATTGATGCATTGCCAGAAATTGTTCATGGGCTGACTGCTGCATTGCCGGATGTTATTCGCTCAATTGTGGATTTTGTTGCACAATGCTATCCGCAGCTTTTAAATGCTGCAACTGAACTTTTGAATGCGTTGGTGGATGCTCTGCCGGACATCATTCAGAGCCTTGTTGATGCATTGCCGAATATAATTGTTGCAATTACAGAATTTCTAACCAATGCACAACCAAAAATTATGGCTGCCGGTGTGAAGCTTCTTATGGAAATTGTAAAGGCAATTCCGAAAATTTTAGTAGCTCTGGTTGCTGCAATTCCGAAAATTTTAGATGCAATTGTGGAAGGATTGACACCGCTTGCAGAGAAAATCGGCGAGAAATTATCAGAGGTCTGGACAAGTATCAAGCAATGGTTTTCTGATTTAGGGACGAATGCGAAAACGTCCATGCAAGAATTTATACAAGCTATTGTTGATTCTCTGAAACAGCTGCCGGGGAAAATCATTGAATGGGCAGCTGAAATGAAATTGACCTTTGACCAGAAGGTACAAGAAATCATTGACGGGATTGTACAATTTTTCAGCGATTTGCCATATAAGATTGGTTATGCAATCGGTGCAACAATCGGAACAATTTTGACATGGGCAGAGAATATCAAAACCTTTGTAACAGAAAAAATTCCGGAAATCATTGACTCCATTGTGCAGTTTTTCTCAGAACTGCCGGGAAGAATCTGGGAATGGCTGACAAATGTAATCAGCAATGTTATAACGTGGGCAGCTGAAATGCAAGTGAAATCCAGCGAAGCAGCGAGTAGTTTTTTTGATAACATCGCCACGAAAATACAGGAACTTCCGGGCGAATTCTGGAACTGGCTGACAGACATCATTGGAAAAGTCACAACATTTGCAAGTGATCTTGGTAGCAAGGCGAGCGAAGCCGCACAGAATTTATGGGATAACATTGTAGATGGCATTAGCGGCTTGCCAGATAAAATCTATAGCATTGGTTCTGATATTGTGGAAGGCTTATGGAATGGGATCAATGACATGGCAGGCTGGATTTGGGATAAAATTCAGGGATTTGGTCAGGGCGTTTTAGATGGGCTGAGAAGTTTCTTTGACATCAATTCCCCGTCTAAAGTCATGGCGGATCAGATTGGTAAATTCTTGCCGATGGGCATGGCAGAGGGTATCGAAGATGAAACAAAGACCGCTGTGAATGCAATGCAGAAATCTGCACAGAAAACGCTACAGGCTGCGAAATCTGCGATTGCAAACGTTTCCAGTGATTTGAATATTGGAGCAGGCACATCCAAAGCGGCTGGAACAACGCAAGTTGTCAACAATTACAACTTTAATCAGACAAACAACAGCCCAAAGGCACTATCTCGGTATGATATTTACAGGCAGTCCAAAAATCTGCTGAATGCAAAGGGGTGATTTTTTTGTATTTCGTCAAAACAAAAACGATTGATTTTACAAATAACGCTAATTTTTGCATTTATAAAATAGATGGATTAGCCCCACCCGGAGCAACGCTAAATTTTAGCACAATTGCCAACGTAGACGGAGAGGTTTATAACTCCGGCAGAATCAACAAGCGAAATATTGTGCTATATATCAAGATGTTTCCAGACGTGGAGCAAAACCGGAATGCTTTATACGAACATTTTCCGCTGGGAAAAGTCGTCCGGATCTATTTCCGGAATGGGTTGCATGATGTCTACATTGATGGATACGTAGAAACATTTGAATGTAACTTATTCAGCAATAATGAAACTGCACAGGTATCCATTATTTGCAATGACCCGTATTTTAGAAGTGCAAAGAAAGAAACATTGGTTCTGTCAGTATCAGAATCCCGTTTTGAATTTCCGTTTTCCATCAGTATTGGCGAACCGATTCCCGTTTCTGAACGGAATTACAGCACATCTGGTATTATCAATGCCGGACTGGTGCCAACGGGAATGGTGGTCGAATTTAAGGCAATTGGAAAAATCACATCCAGACCATGGCTAACTAATTTGACATCCAATCAAACCATGAAGCTGACAGGCACAGAAACAATGCTGAATCAAGGCGAAAAAATCACAGTAAACACCAATAAACATCATTTGTTTATTGTAAAGACATTTGCGGATGGAACAACCAAAAATATTCTGAACACGATGGACGAAAGTTTTGAGTGGGTGCAGCTGCTGCCCGGGAAAAATCGTCTAACCTATGGAGCAGACGAAAAACCGGAAAATCTGCTTGTTACTATCACAGTTGACAAGTTATTACTGGGGGTATGATGACTTGGAATTGTACATATTGAATCAAACTTTTAAAAGGGTTGCTGTAATTGATCAGTATCGTTCCCTGATCTGGACACGGCGTTACTGGGATGTTGGGGATTTTGAACTATACATTCCGGCTGATCCAGATTTACTACAGTACTTGCAGATTGGATTTTATGTTTTCCGGGAAGACTGCGACACGATGATGATTGAACACATCGAAATCAAGACAGATGCAGAAAACGGGAACTATTTTATTATTTCCGGACGTGGAGTTGAAAACATCTTATCCTATAGGGTCGTTGCAAATGCCGGCTCTTTCGCTGCAAGTTCTCCATCAGCATTGTGCTGCAATCTGATTAATTTGGAAGCAAAAGGCATGGCTGCAAAATATGCTGACCGTGAAATTGACATTATAAAAGATTTGTATGGTGTGACACTCGACCAAGAAGAAGGATATCTTTATTGGAATATATATCAATATCAGAATCTTCTTGATGCTATTTTCAGCATCTGCAAACAGTATGGATTTAGTTTTAGATTTGTTTTTACAGATAAAAAGGATGGATTCAATTTTACGTGTTATAAAGGCGTTGATCGGACATTCGACCAAAAAGAAAATACCCCTGTTATTTTTTCACCGAAATACTACAACTTAATCAATAGCCAATATGTTTTGGACGATGAGAATAATAAAACGATGGCTTTTATTGCCGGAGAAGGGGAAGGTGCTGACCGATCAGTTATTTGGACGCACAAGACGTGGAACTCTGCCGATGAACACAATGTTCCGAAGCAATTAGACCGCCGGGAAATTTTTGTGGATGCTCGTGACCTAAGAATGAAAAAAGATGATGGTACATATTACACTGCTGCTGAATATGGGATACTTTTAAGACAGCGTGGAAAAGAAAAGCTGTTTGAAACTGGCATCATTGAGGGACTGTCCGGAGAAGTGGACACAACACTGCAATTTATATACCGCCGGGATTGGGATTTAGGCGACCTTGTAAGCATTGAAAATGAATACGGCATGAAAGCAAATGCACGAGTTTTGGAAGTAATTGAAGCGGATGACGAAAACGGTTACAGAGTAACGCCAACATTTTCAGACTGGGAGATGAAATCATGATAAAAAGTGGATTTTATGACAGTATCAATCATGACCGCCTGTATGGGGCAGATGATTTTTCAGATTATTTCGAAGGATTGATTTCTGACGGGATTTATGCAGGCATTGGAAAAGAATTTAGAGTTTTTGCCGATGGGTCTACGATGGGCGTTCAGGTTGACACAGGCAGAGCAAAAATCTTAAATAAGTATGTGAGAAATACGGATATTCTGGAAGTCGAGATTGATGCGGCAGACAGCGAGAACCCTCGATGGGATGCAGTTTGTGTATCGGTCAATCTGGATGAAGCATACAGAAACGGCTATATTGATGTACATAAAGGGACACCGGCAGCTGATCCGCAAAAGCCGGATGTTCCGGACACCAATGCAGCAAAGTTGTTTGTGCTTGCCTATGTCTATGTACCTGCACAGGCAACCGTTATCAATGCCGAAAACGTAAACGATAATCGTGGAGCTGCGAATTGTCCGTATGTAGTCGGCATCACAGGAACGGAAAATATTGTGAATGTCGTGCAGGAAGCTGCAACAAATGCACAAAGTCAAATTACTGCAACAGTGGCGGATGCACAGACACAAATTTCTGGATTTGTTACGGATGCACAATCAAAAACAAATAAATTTGTAGCAGATGCACAAAGTCAGATTGATACTGCCCTGACTACGCAGCAGACACAATTCAACAAATTTTTGACAGATTCTGAAACCGACCTACAAAACCTGCAAAATAATTTTAATACTTGGTGGGACAACCAAAAGCAAAACAAAATCAAATTGTTAGAGAATACAAGACAATATATTGACAAAAACGCCGCTGGTAGCATTCAGATATCAAGCGACCAATATTCATTAGATGATGAAATTGCAGGAACAGCGGTTATGAACGTATACCGAAATGGATTGCGAATGGTGCGATATGTAGATTATACATTGCGATATTCAGAAGACCGTTCAATTACATGGGTCGATTTTAATACAGCAAATAAAGACGATGTGATTGTGATTCAGATTCTGAAAATTTCATCATAAGTGGATTGGAGTGGATTTTTTGAGCAGTATTCTTACAATCCTTTTATCTGTGATCAGTGCATCTGGGATACTTGGAATTGGGACAAGAGCGATTTTAGCACGAATGAAAGAACAGGAAATGCGACAAAAGGCACTGGAATTTGGCGTACAAGCCTTGCTCCGTGACCGGATGTTGCACTGCTATAACAAGTACATTGATGCAGGGTTTGCACCGATTTACGCAAAAGAAAACTATGAAAACATGTATCAGCAGTATCATGAACTGGGCGGCAATGGTGTGATGACACACTTGCACGAAGAATTTATGGCACTGCCGACCGAGAAAGGAGCATAACATGAGAAACTGGAAACTTTGGGCAAAGGCTGCAGCAGTCAGAGCCGTGAAAACCATGGCACAGACCGCTGTAGCAACGATTGGCGTAGCTGCCGTGATGCAAGATGTCAATTGGATTGCCGTGGGCAGTGCGGCTCTGTTGGCTGGCGTGTTGTCTGTTTTGACATCCGTGGCAGGGCTGCCAGAAGCAGAATAAAGAAAACCGCCCAGCAGCGTAAAAGCTGCCGGACGGCATCGGGTTATTCGGTTTCGGTCTGTTCTGGGTTATCTCTGCAAAGTTCATCCAGCGTGACACCCAGGGCATCGGCAAGCTTAATAGCGTTAGACACGAGGCAATCCCCATTTCTGAGGATGTTTTCAACTGTTCGTTTTGGCAATTCCGCCAAATCTGCCAACTGCTGAACCGTTAACCCTTTTTGTGCTCGAATTTGTTTCAGGTTCATTTCTTTCCTTTCTGGTAAAAGTAAAGCGTCAACTTTACAATTCCAAATAAAATGAGTAAGCAACCGAATTTTGTAAGTGTTCCCATTGTGTTGACATTGGCTTTCTTTTATGATACAATGGTGAGTAGCAGGGAGAGCGGAAATTTTCCACTCTATGCTACCCTTTCTGTTAGCCTATGATTTTATCAATCAGTATTAACAGAAATCCGACTGTGAAGTCTACCAACGCACTAATCAAAAGATTGCTGACATCAATCTTAGTTTTTGATTTATGCCGTTTGGTAGGCTTCTTTTTTTGTTTTGCCAATGCTTTCTAACCCCCTTTCTGTATATTATTATACCACATTAAAAGGTGGTTGTCAAGTGTTTTTTCAAATTTTTCTAAAAATATTTTTTACGAAAGGATGATATTATGCCAGTCAATCATTATGATTATAACGATAGCACCCAGCTTTCCCCGCATTTCAACGTCAGGGAATTTCGCTGCAGCTGCGGAGGTAATCACGAAACTTTGATTGCGTCCGAACTGGTTGACAAACTGGAAGATCTCTATACCACCCTAAACTGTAGCAAAATCATTGTGACAAGCGGCTACCGCTGCCCAGAGCACGACAAGGCTGTAGGCGGTACAAGCAGCGGTCAGCATACCAAAGGCACTGCTGCAGATGTCTGCTGTTACGGGCAGGACGGGCATCCGATCAGCAGCAAGACGGTGTGCTGTAAGGCTCAGGATTTGGGCTTTGGCGGTATTGCCAACATCACAAGTAGTTATCAGTACACGCATCTGGATGTGCGGACAGGATACCGCTGGCTTGGGGATGAAACAAAGGGCAATGGCACGATTACAGATGATTTTTACAAGTATTTTGGTTTGACATCTGCAAAAAATATCCTCTATGGGATTGATGTATCATACTGCCAGCAGAAAATTGATTGGGTAAAAGTAAAAGCGTCTGGAAAAGTTTCATTTGCTCTGATTCGTGCCGGATTCGGAAAAGTCCTGAAAAATCAGGTTGATGATTATTTTGAAGAGAACTATGCCGGCTGTCAGAAAAATGGAATCCCCTGCGGTGCGTTTTGGTATAGTTACGCCACGAGTGCAGCAGAGGCACAGCAGGAAGCAAATGTCTGCTTGCAAGTTTTACATGGTAAGCAATTTGCATATCCAATTTATTTCGATTTGGAAGAGAAAAAGCAATTTGCTCTTGGAAAACAGGTTTGTAGCGAAATGGTTGAAGCATTTTGCAGCACATTGGAGCAGGCTGGCTATTATGCCGGTTTGTATTGCTCTACCTTTTACCTTGAAAATTATGTCACTGAATCGGTGCGAAATCGGTATACCGTTTGGTGTGCGGATTATAGCGGCGAATGCGGTTATTCTGGCGATTATGGCATCTGGCAGAAGGGATGCGGAACGATCAGCGGTATCAATGGGAATGTTGATTTAGATGAATGTTACATAGATTACCCAACAATCATCAAAAATGCTGGGCTGAACGGCTTCACGAAAACAACGCAACCAACTGAACCAGAGCCAACACCTGACGAAGAATCCACGTTGCAGCAGATTTTGAAACACGTGGCTTCGTTGGATGAAAAGCTATAATTTTCATCGACAAAATTCGACAAGCAATTTTATTGACAAGCTGTGAAAAAACATGATATAATAAATTCATTCAATCCGGATGTACCGGATGAAAATTTTTTTATTTTTCCCAACCTACTAATTGTGGAAAAAAGCCGTTCCCTGAAGTTGATCATCTCAGGAAACGGCTGCTTTTTTGTATATTTTGCTGTTTGACTTTTGATGCCCTTTATGCTATAATAAAAAATAATAGAACCTTGCACACCTCTCAACGATGTGTCCCATGCAGGGGCTTTTATGCGGTAATGCCAAAAAGAAATAATGGTGATAGAATGGGCAGACCAAAAAAAGAGAAGCCGAACCGGAAAGATGGCTGCTATGAAATAAAGATAACCGTTGGAAAATCGGTTGATGGATCTCTTATTCGCAAGAGTTTTTATAGCACAAAAAGCAAAGAGGCAGCCAGACAAAAGGCAGAACAATATAAAATCAATCAGGCAATGCAAGAAAAAACGGGGCTTTGTTTTCAAAAGAACCGTACACTATTTGCTTCTTGGGCGTTGGAATGGCTGGAAACTTACAAAAAAGGGAAGGTAAAAGACCAGACTTATTATTTCACCTATCAAATCAATGTGGAAAAATACTTGATTCCATTTTTCGGAAAAATGCGGCTGCAAAGCATTCATCAAATTGATGTGCAGCGATATTTTAATACGGTGCGAAATGCAGAAACCGGATCGAGATTATCTGCATCCATGTTGGATAAGCATAAAATGATTTTAAATAGTCTTTTCAATGCAGCAATTGACAATGACCTTTGTTTTAAAAATCCGGTGAAAAACTTGAAAATAGAAGCGAAGCAAAAACAGGAACGGCATGTATATACCGCAGAACAGGCAAAGGCAGCGGAACAATATGCCATGCAGCACGAACGGTATGACATTGTTTTACTGATGCATACTGGTTTGCGGCGGTCTGAACTATTGGGCTTGCAATGGGAAGATCTGGACTTTGAAAAGAAACTGATCCATGTTCAGAGAGCAGTCACGCAAACCAAAGGCGGCATTCTGATCGACAAGCCAAAAACAGCAACTTCTGTTCGGTATATTCCGATTTCTGATTTTCTGGTTTCTATGCTTGAAAAAATGAACCATTCTGGATTGTATATAATTTTCGGAAAAAGTCCAAACGAACCCATGAAACCACATACCTATGCAGATCGTTTTTCTGATTTCATGAAAAGAATGCAAAAAGAAACAGGGCTGCCAATTTTAACACCGCACGAATTACGGCACACATTCGGGACGTTGCTGCGAGAAAATGACGTGGATATTTATACCATTCAGAAAGTTCTTGGACACTCTGACATTACAGTTACTTCCAGCATTTATGTGCATAATGATATTGAGGTGCTGCGGAAGCGGCTAAAATTAGATGAAGAATAAAAAGGCACTTGTGTCGTGGTAAGTGTCGTAAAAATAGAAAAATAACGTAATTTCGGCGGCTTTTATGATGTTTTGCACGAGTTCGACTCTCGTCGCCTCCACCACTAAACGTGTAGGAAATACGGCAAAAATGCCGATTTTCTGCACGTTTTCTTTTTGTCGGGATTTGATATAAACGGAAATAAATGGGGTTAAATGTCGTATTTGTGTCGTGGTAAGTTATAAAAAAGCCGTCTAAACTGGTAAGAAATCCAGCTTAGACGGCTTTTTCATTATACCATACATTCGCATGAAAATCAAGAAAAATCCCACCGAAGCGGTTAATGTACCTGCTTCGGTGGGATTTTTTCATATCCGTGACATCACGAAAATGATTGTTCATGCTGCTGGTTGATAGTCCACAATGGCAACTTCGGTCATGGCAGCTCTGCACTTATCCAAAATCTCTTCAATCTTCTGGAGCGTTGTGCCTGTATAAACAACTTCCCCACACTGGGAACATTTTAAACATGGAACATGCTTAATAATCACAATACAGTTTTCCAGTTCTGCCACATGTGTGGTAAAGTCGGGAAGCATATCCGCTTTGCAATAAAAACAATTCATATTGATTTCCTCCTTGTTTTAAAATCAGATTCCCATTTTTCGATTGACGGATAGTATGCGGTGATAATCCACAAATATACCATATCTGTTCCGCAAACAACATGCAGCCGCTTTTCTGCAATGGTAACGCCCAAAATCAAGCAACTTGGATGTGGGTAATCATCGGGATATTGTTCAATGATTTCACCCGTTGCAATTACAGTAAGAACATCTTCATATGAAATGTTTCGCTCTAAGAGCCGGACTGCACTGTGCTGTGTGATGATCACATGGTCGCTGTCTTCTGCCAGTTGTCGAAGGGTTTCTATTTGTAGCAAATCATAATCCCACCTTTTGCCTTCGTCGAACAAAGCGAGGGCTTTTTTTATTTTTAAAGCACTCTATCAAAGCAGTTTGATAGAGTGCTTTCTAATTATGCACTTTTTAATTTAGGAATAATTGAATCTTTTTTCTTCCATGGAACTGCTGTTATTCCATATTTTTTATACCCTTCCATAATTTTAGAAGGAATATTTCGTTCTGCATCATTTAGAAAAACAATCATCTCTGATTTTAAATCTTTTTCTATTTCGGTTTTCCTTTTTTCCATTGTATCTTCCCATTGAAAAATTACTGATTTAGAATTTTCTATTGATGGGCTATTAACTGTTTTCATAAAAATTTCTGGAGCATTTTCATTGCCAGGTATACCGGGAATCATAAAATCAAATTTATGCCGAAATCCAGATCCTCCTATTGTCTCAATATTGCGAGAACATCTTATATGATTTTCTTTCAAAAAATCAGAAACGATTTCGTAAAATAAAGAGGCAACTGTAGATTTAGATGTAAGGTACAAATCATTGATTGATAGAATTGCTTGAATTAACGTGTGCATTTTTAATCCACAATTTTTTAACGAAGACTGAATAAATAATTCTTCATTTAATGCTTGAACACCATATCCATTTATAATTTTTTCTATTAATTTTTTTCTGTTGTCTGTTAAATCAATTCCGCTCATTTTAAGATCGGTGAGTATATATCCATCATCAGTAATGAATATATTATCATTTTCTTTTTTAGCATAAATTTGAATACAGTCATTATGTCTATCTAAGAATGGAGTGGTAATTTCATAGAAATCATCTACTTGTTTGCCAAACATATTCTCTTTTAACCAATTTAGATAAATCTCTATGAAATTATGTTTCATCTAAAATCCCTCCAGCTTATCATTTATTTGTATTTTTTTAATATTTATTACTTTGCAATAGGTTAGAAAATCAATTAGAGTACCTGTTGGAGATGATAAATTTTCAAAGCAATTAGGAACTTCTATTGCATATCTATCACCATATCCTTCACTTGCTATATGTAAATGATTTCCTGAGAGCAGATCGCCATTTGGATTTCTATGCGGTGGTCCATTTAAGTCCAGTCTTAATAATACAATCTCTTTTTTATATCGTTCATTAAATGTTATCTTTAATGATTTTATTCGTTTTCTACTCGAATTGATATCAATAATAAATAAGTCACTCTTATTTTCGTTAGATATTAAGTTTATTTGCTTTGAATCTCCACCTACTGGCATTTCAAAACATAATAAATTTGTATTTATATTTTTTGGTACATTTAAAAGATATTTGATTTGATCATCTGTAAGGTTCATACCTATCCCTTTCTATAATTATACCACATTTTTTATTCCTATGCAACTATTTTTTCGTCATTTACGCAATCTAAGAGAGAAGTACGGCTCCTATTTTATCGGTAAACTTATTTTGTATCAAAAGAACTAAATCATAAATAGAGCCTAATCCAAATATGCCAAAAGTTAATAGATATAAGATACCCGTTTTCTTTTTTCCAACATAAAATCGATGCAAGCCAGCGATTCCAATAGCATTTAACAGTAACAAGAAAATGGCAATATATTTATTTTTGCTACTTGCACGGGAAATTGAATTTGTTTTGATTCTTGGAGTTGTTGGATTTTCAATTCTATTTGTTTGAGTTTTTCCTTCAAGTTTTTCGGCTTCTTCTCTGATGCCTTGACGTAGTTCTTCACTTTGTTGATTTAATTTTTCAACTTCTCTATCAAGTTCCTCTATACTCATATTGGAGTATTTTGATTTTATTTTTGTCTTTTTTGGGACTCTATCATCTATGTATCGATCGGCTCGAATTTGAAAAGTTCTTCCACAATTTTTGCAAATAAATCTTGGATCTCCATGTGCACTATATCCATGATGATTAACATGGTCTGATCCGCATCTGTAACATACCATTGACGACATGAATAACACACCTTTCTTATTCTTCCTGATATTTTTCTTCCAACAAATCTATAATATCTGCAATTGCTCGAAGCTGTTTGGAACGGGGCATTTTTTCCAACAGTACTTCGATTTCCTTGCAGTTGTTTTCTTTTTCAGTAGTCTGCCGGATAGTGACAGAGCCACGATTTTTAATTGCTTGGATGCCGTTATTATCTCCGCCTATGTAAGATTCGGACAAAACTGTTGAGTTATCTGCTCTGCCAAGTAAGTAATCAACAGAAACGTTAAAATAATCAGCTATTTTCATTAAAACTGAAGAATTAACAGTAGCACCATTCTGCCATTTTTGTTTATTACTTGCACTCATTTTTAGTTCTGCAAGCAAACCACTTACAGTAATTCCATTGATTTTGCATAGTTCTGATAAGTTGTCATAAAAGCACAAAATAATACCCCCATTTTTGTGTAAAAAGATGAAAATAACACTTTGGTGTAATTTTTGGTTGACAATCACACTGTAGTGTGATATAATAAAACCACGGTCGAGATAAAGCACGCTATACCAAATAAAAAAAGAACGTTTCCGGTTGATTTTCATGAGCAAACGGG
>OBKS01000489.1_pt1 | contig 38442 bp, 36 predicted proteins | sample 1517381 | NCBI WGS metagenome assembly OBKS01 (sample SAMN04571686, study PRJEB22368) | human gut metagenome | biome: human gut; material: stool | host: Homo sapiens | place: Luxembourg | collected 2012-08-03 | reverse complement strand
AAAATTTAACGGTTGAAATTGAAACTGGTAAAATTTTGGAGAATAAAGTGGAAACTGGTAAAATTTAACGGTTGAAATTGAAACTGGTAAAATTTTGGAGAATAAAGTGGAAACTGGTAAAAATTTAACGATTGAAACTGAAACTGGTAAAATTTTAGAGAATAAAGTGGAAACTGGTAAAATTTAACGGTTGAAATTGAAACTGGTAAAATTTTAGAGAATAAAGTGGAAACTGGTAAAATAATATTTGATAAATGGAAAAATACGAAATAGAAAAGCTGCGCGACCTCCCGATAGAGGAGGTTGCCAGCCAACTGGGATTGCAAGTGGCGAGACATAAGAGTCTCTGCCCTTTTCATAGCGATCATCATGCAAGCCTGTCGTTCAATACGAGGAAGAACCTGTGCCGCTGCTTTGTCTGCATGGACGAGAGCCTCGACTCCATCGGACTGGTCATGAAATCGCTACACGTGGATTTCCCCAAAGCGTGCTTCTGGCTCGCTGAAAGGAATGGTATTCTCCTGGAAAAAGGCAGGGGAAGGATTTGGCGGAGGATTTGCAGGTCTGCTTCAGCTGATTCTCCTGATTCGGCTGTATCTCCTGCATCTGCTGCTTCTCCAGCATCTACTGCATCTCCCGTAGCCTCAGCATCTTCGGCTTCTTCTCCTGCTGCACCACACGCTTTTGATGCGGCACGATATGCGAGATTCTTCGAACATCCGTGGCTGAACGAGGCTGCCTGCAGATTTCTTTTTGATGAGAGGAAGATTGACGGGAGAGTGGCGAGATGGTGCCGACTGAGTTCGTGGACCGACCGCAAGGGGGTGAACTGGCTGCAGATTCCTTACTTCGACAAGGAGGGACGATTAGTGGGGATTCAAAACCGCAATCTGGATTTTCATCGAAAATCTCGTCCCACAGATTCTATGGATTCTGAAAAGACGGGGAAAAGTTCTTGTCCCACAGATTTCACAGATGACACAGATTCTAAGGTCTCTATAGGTTCTAAGGCTGGCACAGATTCCGAGGAGGCGCCACGATTCCGATTTCCCTACGGCAGCCAATGCGGAATCTACAATCTGCAGGTGCTGAATTTGCTGACACAGGGCGAAAGGCTTTTCATCACGGAGGGATGCAGCGACTGCTGGGCGATGCTTTCTGCCGGGCATAAGGCGATTGCCATTCCTTCTGCCACGCTTCTCAAACCTGAGGACAGGGATGTGCTCGCCTATATCGGCGAAACGTTCGGAGTGGAATGGCACATGTTTCCCGACAGGGATGCGCCGGGAGAAAGGCTCTTCCTGCAACTCAAGGAGATTCTGCCCTCGCTCATCCATCACCAGTTGCCCCTGGGATGCAAGGATTTCGGAGAGGCTTATCTGAAGGGATTCAATCCCGCTGAAGAAATCAATCTTTTACTGAACTTTCGCATATCAGGAAGTTAAAGAAGTTAAGGAAGTTAAGGAGTTAAGACGTATGTCTTGCAGCTTAATAACTACGCCAAAAAGACTATTGTCTTAACTCCTCAGCGACCGTAGGGAGCGATAACTCCTTTAACTTCATTAACTTCTGAACTGGCGAAACTTGAATCTTTTACAAAAAAATGTCTTATAAAAAATTTAGCAATATGGAAGATTTTATCATTCGTTCGTACACCAAGAAGGAACTGGCTCTGATGTATTTTCCCCAGAGTAATCCTCGTACTGCCGTCAATCACCTGATGGTTTGGATTCGCCGCTGCACCCCACTCTGGGATGAACTCCTGCAGACGGGTTACAAGACTACCAGCAAGGAGTTTACGCCCAAGCAAGTAAGGGCCATTATCGAACAGTTGGGGGAACCGTAGAATCGCTGGGGTGACCTGAGAAGAATAACAAAAACATCTGGAGTGTATGAAGCCTCATCATACACTCCAGATGTTTATATCAAGTTCATTCTAAAAACACCCCGTATAATGGCATGTTGGTAATATTAGCCTGCTGGCGATAAGGCAGCATGGAATAACGGATAGCCGAAATATCAGGATGCTCCATCAGATAATGATGAAGCGAGGTAGCCTTGACACTTGTACCCCCTTTTACCTCAATTGGCAATAAGACACCATCACGCTGAATCAGAAAATCCATCTCCATACGAGAGGTATCAGAACTGTAATAATAGACATGTTGCAATCCTGTTGCAAGCAACTGCTGCAAAACATACTGTTCGCTAAAAGCACCTTTATATTCCGTAAATATCGTATCTCCCAACAATACCTCCTTTGCAGGCGTATCAGCCATGGCACCCATCAACCCACAATCACACAAATAGAGTTTAAATGCCGATAAATCTTCATAGAACTTCAGAGGCAACTCTGGCTTAGAAACCTTTGTTATCTTATACACCAAACCTGCGTCCACCAGCCATTGGATGGCAAGTTCAAATTCCTTGGCTCTACCACCCTTCTTCAACACGCCATAAACAAACTTTTTGTTCTCCTTCGACAACTGTCCCAGAATGGATTGCCAAACCATATCGACTCGGGGCACCTCCTGCGATGGAGCATGCTTGGAGAAATCGCTGGCATAGTTGGAAAGAATCTCATTCTGCAGGCTGCGCACCTGATTGAGCAACTTGTTTTCAACAAATGCCTTTACCACTTCAGGCATACCACCCACATAATAATATTGTCGCAGCAAGTCCTTCAGTTTTTCATGAAAGGCATTCATCAGTTCATAGTCATGACTATGCATCAGCTTCAACAGCTGCTCCTCGCCCATCGCCATGAGAAACTCCTCAAAATCCATTGGGAAGAGACGCATGGTCTGCACCTTGCCAACTGGGAACGAGATGCCTGCATGCAAAGCAACTCCCAGCAGAGAACCAGCTACTGCAATATGATATTCCGGAGCATCTTCACAGAAATATTTCAAAGCCTCTAAAGCCTGAGGGAAAGCCTGCACCTCATCCAGGAAAATAAGTGTTTTACCAGGGATAATATCTACCCCTGTCAAAGCGCTTAAACCTTGAATGATTCTGGCTACATCAAAATCACCCGAATAGATGGCCTGAAGGTTTACATTTCTATCGCAACTTACGTAAGCTAAACTTTCAAATTCACGACGACCGAATTCCTTAAGAACATAGGTCTTTCCACATTGCCTTACCCCATTAAGAATCAGAGGCTTATGATGCTCCTGACTTTTCCATTCCAGTAGCTGGTCATATATCTTTCTCTTCATATCTTTACACTTTTCGACACATAAAAATGCCAGTTCATTACACTTTTCGACACATGAAATCATGCTATCATTACACTTTTCGACACATAAAGTTAGCGCAAAGATACACTTTTCGACACATAATACCAAGTTCTCGTTGCCTTTCCGAGATTCATTTAAGAGTTTTTAACCCTACAACACGAAAATGGTAAATTTAGCTCTAAAAAAAGCGAAAATGGTAAAATTTACAGAAATTAACTCTGCGAGACGAAACTGGTAAAATTTTGCTCTAAAAAAGCGAAAATGGTAAAATTTACAGAAATTAACTCTGCGAGACGAAACTGGTAAAATTTAGCTCTATAAAAGCGAAAATAGTAAAATTTACAGAAATTAACTCTGCGAGACGAAACTGGTAAAATTTAGCTCTATAAAAGCGAAAATGGTAAAATTTTAGGGGATTTCAGACTAAATGTTTCACAATCGCACGGCATCGCACGACTGGGTATGAGGAATGCCGTATCTTTGCATCGTGATTCAGAAAGCGCTGAAAAATCACTTTCCCAACTGGAAAAATATTTTTCTCTAACTGGGAAGCTGAATTCAAACCAAAATTCGTCAAACCAGACTCCAAGCCCTGCAACGAGTCCTTCGAATCTCTTACCGGAAAATCTTCTGCGAGAGACGAAGCTAAAAGGGGGCAAAATGCTTATGAGCCAAAACATGAAAGCATTCATCAGGTATCTCATCGTGGCCGTGTGCTCTGCCGTCGTCACATTCCTCTCCAACTCGTGTACTGCGGGTCTCGTAATCGGAAAGAACCAGCGACAACATCAGGAGAACAACATCTCTACCCGGGCAGATTCTTCCCATTTCGTTCCGACCATTACCATCCGGTAAAGGCAGCGAAGGGAAATCAACCAATTATTTCAATCAATCCAATCAAATTCAATCCAGACTCCAAACCTCGAAACGAGTCCTTCTCCCTACCCTCTACCCCCCAAGATTCCTGATTTTCTGAGGAAACGTAATACAAGAAAAGTCTTGACAGGCGGAAAGGAAGAAAAACAGATTTTGGGAAAGACGGGAACACCGGAAAGATTTCCGGAAGGGAGAAGTTTACAGGAGGTCTTATCATTATGGCTATCAATTTGAAAGCAAAGGAAACCCTCATCCAAGTGGGTGAGCAGAAGGGAAATTACCGTTACGTGCTCGGTACTGATTTGTACAGTAAGCTGACTGAGAGCAAGGTGATTCAGGAGGCTGCACTCCGAAGTGGTGTGAGCCGAGGCGTGATGCAGGCATGCTGGGATGCAGCCGGCAACGTGATCATGGCATGGGCAACTGAAGGTCACTCTGTAGCCATCCCCGGTTTGGGAACCATGCGATTTGGCGTTCGTGCCAAGAGCGTAAGTAATGTGGCAGAAGTGGCAAGCAGCCTGATTACCAGTCGTCGTGTTATCTTCACTCCTAACGTGGAGATCAAGAACGAGCTCCAGCGTACCGCCATCCAGATTACCTGCTACGACCGAAACGGCAAACTGGTAAAGAAAGTGACCTCTGGCGACAAGGGCGATGTGGAAGACCCAGACAAAGAGCCTAATGGCTCTGAGGGCGACAACAGCGGCTCTAATGGCGACAACAAGGGCGACACCGGCTCTGAAGGAGACAACAAGGGCGATACCGGCTCTGAAGGAGATGGTGACTACGAATTGAAGTAGCCCAGCCCTCTTCTAAAGGAGGGGCATCTAAACAAAGTCCCCAATCCCATGACTCATAGGTCTCGGATTGGGGATATTTTTTTACAACTCGATTACCTCCAAGTCATCAGGCACCACAATCCTGCCCTTGAAATACTCAGCAGCCTCCTGGGAATATTTCTCCTTGCGAGTGGCAAGCGTCTTCTCCTCCGTATGATAAAGAATGAGATTCTTGACACCTAATACATAGTCGGTATGGGCATTCCAGTTCTATTTTAAAGTATATCAATTAATAAGGAAACAGCAGCGGCAGGACGAAAGTCATCACCACGCCGATGATGATCTGCAGAGGCAGACCCACCTTCACATAGTCCATAAACGAGTAGCCACCCGCCTTCATCACCAGCGCATTAGGCGGCGTGGAGAATGGAGAGGCGAAGCACATGCTGGCTCCCAAGGTGACCGCAAAGAGGAAGGAATAAGGACTCACACCCACCTGCTGGGCTGCCACCAGAGCGATAGGAGCCATCAGCACGGCCGTGGCGGTATTGCTGATAAACATCGTCATCAGAGAGGTGGTGAAATAGATGCCTGCCAAGAGAGCCGTAGGTCCCATCGCCCCCAGACTGTCCACTAAAGTCTGCGAAACCAGCGCAGAAGCTCCCGTCTTCTCCAGCGCCGTGGACATCGGCATCATCGCCGCTATCAGCACGATACTCTCCCAGTTGATGGTCTTGTAAGCCGCCTCCACATTACGGAAACAGCCTGCAAAGACCGTGAGCAGACCGGCTATGATGACCGCCGTAACCGGAGCTACAGGGATGAAATCAAACACCATCATCGCCACCATGAGCAGCATGATGGCCGCAGCCACAGGAGCCTTATAGTCGAGCAGCACCTTGTCGGCAGTCTTCTCAGGCTGGTCGAGCACCACCCAGTTGGAAGTGTCAGAAGTGAGATGAGCCAGATTGGTCCACTCGCCCTGCACCAGGAGCATATCGCCCACATGCAGTTTGGCAGCTATCAGATTATCCGTGATATATTCCTCTCCTCGCTTCACACCCAGCACGTTGATACCGAAGCGCTTACGCAGATTGGCTTCTCCGATGCGCAGGCCTGCGAAATTGGAGGTAGGCATCACGACAATCTCCGTGAGTCCGAGGTCGTAGAAGTCGATTTTCACGTCCTTCATCTTTCTCAATCCATAGTCGTGGGCAAACTTTTCTATCTTCTCCTCATCGCCCAGAATATAGAGGATATCGTGTACGGAAATCGTGCTGCTGCTCTTCGCCATGTTCTGGTTGACATCCTTCACGAGTCCGAGTTTCGACTTCTTCTCGTTTCTGATTTCGATGATGCTCACCCCGTATTTCTTCTGTATGCTGAGGTCCTTGAGCGTCTTGCCCACGATGTCCATCACCCCGCCATTTTCATCGGCCGCCCCATAGCGCTTGCTGGGCACGATGTAGCGATGCAGATTGTCGAGCAGCTGGTATTCGTCCACCAGGTCGTCGAGCGATTTCGCCTTGTCCTTCTTCTTTCCGTTCTGCTTTTTGCTGAGGAAAATCTTGCTGAGAGGCATGAGTACGATGATGCCGATGGCGATGACGATGAGACCCACGGGGAAGAAGGAGAAGAAAGCGAGCGGCTGATAACCGGCTTCTGTGAGCACCTCGTCGATGACCAGGTTGGGCGGCGTACCGATGAGTGTGAGCATTCCTCCGAGACTGCCCGCAAAGGCCAGGGGCATGAGGAAACGGCTGGACTGCATGCCCGATGCTGCCGCTAAGCTCACGATGATAGGCATCATGAGCGCCACGGTACCGGTATTGCTCACGAAGGCTCCGATGAAGGAGGTGACGAGCATCACCAGCAGGAAGGTAATGGTTTCGTTGCCGCGCGAAAGGGCCATGAGCTTATTGCCCGTGAGCTTGGCAAGTCCCGTCTGCATGATGGCTCCACCCACCACGAAAAGGCCTATCATCATGACGACGATGGGCGACGAGAAACCTGCCAGGGCTTCTGAAGGAGTAAGAATTCCGAATACGAGTAGTGCTGCCAAGGCGGTAAGAGCTACGATGTCGGCCCTCACTCTGCCCCAAATGAACATGGCAACCGTAATGATTAAAATACTAAGCGTTATTGTCATGCTATAAAATTTGAATTAAAATCATGTTTTCGAAACGAAATCACGTTTTGATTGCAAAGATAAGCACTTTTTCAGAAAAAACAAAGAAATTGGTAAAAAAACTTTGCTCATATCAAAGTATTATACTAACTTTGCAAACGGAAAAGAAACTTTAACTGAACTTTCGCATATCAGGAAGTTAAAGGAGTTAAGGAAGTTAAGGAGTCAAGACGTATGTCTTGCAGCTTAATAACTACGCCAAAAAGACTATTGTCTTAACTCCTCAGCGACCGTAGGGAGCGATAACTCCTTTAACTTCATTAACTTCTGAACTGGCGAAACTTGAAAACATTAAAACTCCAAAATGATAAAGAAAGGTAAACATACAGTATTATTTATTTGCCTCGGCAATATCTGCCGCTCTCCTGCGGGTGAAGGCATCATGAAGAGTCTCGTAGAGAAAGCGGGACTGAGCGACGAGTTTGAAATCGACTCTGCCGGTATCGGAAACTGGCACGTAGGACAATTGCCCGACAGCCGTATGAGAAAATGTGGCGCCGAGCACGGTTATGATTTCAACAGTCACGCCCGCCAGTTTAAGAAATCAGACTTCGACCGCTTCGACACCATCGTGGTGATGGACAACGACAATTATCGTGCCATCACGTCTATGTCATCCTGTCAGGCTGACAAGGACAAAGTGGTTCGCATGGCTGATTTTCTGACCCATCATCGCCAATACACGACCGTTCCCGACCCATACTATGGCGACTATAGCGACTTTGAACTGGTCATCACTCTCCTGGAGGATGCCTGTCAGGGATTGCTGCAGTCTCTCACGGAATAATTTTCCTTTGACCTACATCAAGCCGAAAACGGATTTGGTTGATATGAGTCAAAAAAAGTCCTCGTTTCATCATTTTGTCATGCCTTTGTGACAGATATTCAAAAAATAGGCATTACCTTTGCACTCGAAAAAGGTAAGATTGTAAAAGGATAATGTTAAACTGGAGCCTCAAATGGAGACTCCGCAAAATGAAAATGATTATGATGACAACAGTAATGATTCTCGCAGTAGTAGCAGTCATGATTGCTAAAGCTGTAAATGTAAACGACAAAATGGAAATGGGTAAGTAATTACCTGCTCCATGAGTGGTAAAAAGATTCAGGCTGAAAGAAGCCTGCAGTATTAATTAATTAAAGGATAACAAGTATGAAAACAATTTTCGAAAACATCAAGAAGGCTTTCAAAGCTTTCCTTGAGAACTACATGAACGCCATGGAAATGTATGGCGAGGCCTTGAGTAAAGGTCGTGGTTGCTCTTGCGCTTAAGGGGGTTACCTCTGGTGCATCTGAACCAACGGAAAGGATACGGCTTCGGTAAGCTAACTTCAGAAATGGAGTTGCTTCTTCAAGCGGGCATTCATTTGATAAAGAAAGTAATTACGTTTGTAATATATGAAAGAAGCGTGCAAGTCTCTAAAGCTTGTGCGCTTTTTTTTGTTTTTCTCCGCTGAGTTTTGTTCTTCTCACAGATAATTGTTTTTTGTCCCACAGATTTCACAGATCTACACAGATGTTTTTTCCTGATTTTATACTTTATGTTTGGTCATTTCATTATTTTATCATACCTTTGCAAGCAAGTATAAAGTGGTACACTTTTTTTATTAGAATATGGTACACTTTTTAATTAGACATAAAGAAAATGGAGCAGCAAGATATTATCATCAAACTGGAGGCTAAGGGAATCAAGCCTACAGCCAACCGCATCCTCGTTCTCAAGACTTTAGCGAGCGAGCATCATCCACAGAGCCTCAGCAGTCTGGAACACAAGATGCTGACCATGGACAAATCGAGCATCTTCAGAGTGCTCACCCTCTTCCTCGAACACGACGTGGTGCACGCTTTCGAGGACGGACGAGGTATTCTCAACTACGAACTCTGCGAGGAAGAAGGAAAATGCGACCATCATGACGGCCATATCCACTTCTACTGCGAGGCTTGCCAACGCTCCTTCTGCATGGAAGACATCCACATCCCAAGCTTCGAATTACCAGAAGGATTCTATCCCCACTCCGTTTCCTTTGTCATCAAGGGAGAATGCCCGGAATGTAGAAAAAAGCACAAGTACTTGCCCTAAAATCAATAAGAAAAGCATCCTTAGCTTAACATACATTTAACTATTCACATTTTTTAGTTACATATTTGCAACTAACTTTTTCTTACAAAGTATATAAGATTTGTAAATTTAGGGCTTTTCAAATTTAAGAACCGTTAAAGTGTTAAATTCAAATGTTAAAACGGGATAAAAAACAATACGGAATGATTGCTTTCTCATTTTTTGCTCCTATATTTGCAACCGGTTAGACGAAGCTATCGTTTTTCCGAGACAGTCAAATCTGCCTGGAATCAAGAATCCCCTCACAAGGAGTTCTGGGAATAAGAAAACCAGAGCAGAGGTTCTGAAACCAAGAATCCCCTCGCAAGGACATCTGAAAAAGAAACGAGGCTGCCGCAAACCAATTAGAGTAATAAAAAAGAAAAGTAATAATTAAAAGCAATAGACATGAAAAAGGTAACAAATTACGTGATGGCTCTGTTGTGCGTAGGTTCACTCGCATTCTCAGCCGGTGCATTCATGAAAGTCAACGCAGCTCCATCTACTACTTCAGCTCCAGCTGGTCAACCAGTAGATCTCACTTATGCAGCAGAAAAAGCTCTGCCAGCTGTAGTTCACATCAAATACGTACAGAACTCCAAGACAACAACCGTTGACGTGCAGGACGATCCATTCGGAGGATTCTTCGACCCATTCGGCTTCTTCGGAAACCCTGGCAACGGCGGCACACGCAAGCAGAGAGTGCAGACCCCTAAGAAAGAAGCTACAGGTTCGGGAGTCATCATCAGTAGCGACGGATATATCGTGACCAACAACCACGTGGTGGAAGGTGCTGACGAACTGACCGTCACACTCAACGACAACCGCGAATACTCAGCCCGCATCGTCGGTACCGACAAGACTACCGACCTCGCACTCATCAAGGTGGACGGAAAGAACCTGCCTACCCTCCCTATCGCAGATAGCGACAAGGTAAGAGTCGGAGAATGGGTCATCGCCGTAGGCAACCCATTCGGTCTCAACAATACCGTGACGGCTGGTATCATCTCTGCCAAGGCACGTACACTCGGAGCCAACGGCGTAGAGAGCTTCATCCAGACCGATGCTGCCATCAACCAGGGCAACTCTGGTGGCGCACTCGTCAATACCCAGGGCGAACTCGTAGGTATCAACGCCATGCTCTACTCACAGACCGGTTCTTACGCAGGATATGGTTTCGCCATCCCTACATCCATCATGAACAAGGTGGTAGATGACATCAAGAAATATGGTAGCGTACAGCGCGTAATGCTCAGCATACAGGGTTCTGACGTGCTCAACTATATCAACACCCAGAAGGAGAACGGCAAGGAAGTGAACCTCGGAACCAATGAGGGTGTTTACATCGCCAAGGTGGATGAAGACGGAAATGGTGCTGCTGCCGACCTGAAGGAAGGTGACGTAATCACCAAGGTGGACGGCAAGAAGGTGACCAAGATGGCTGAGCTCCAGGAATTGCTCAACGGCAAGCGCCCTGGCGACAAGATGACCATCACTTATCTGCGCAACAAGAAGGCTATCACCAAGACCATCACGCTGAAGAATGCTCAGGGCACAACCTCTGTCATCAAGTCAGCCGACCTCGATGTACTGGGTGGCAACTTCCGCCAGATTACCGCTTCACAGAAGGAGCAGCTCAACATCAAGTATGGTGTAGAGGTGATGAAGGTAAATAGCGGAGCCTTGAAGGAAGCCGGAATCTCTCGCGGATTCATCATCCAGAAGATCAACGACAACAATATCACTTCTCTCGACGACCTGCAGAAAGCCGTCAAGAGCGCTTCTACCAGCAAGGACCCTGTGCTCTACATCCAGGGTATGTGGCCTACAGGCAAGAAGGCTTACTTCGCAGTTCCTCTGCAGAGAGACTAAACCAGTCGCCCCGAAAGGAGAACAGAAAACTCAAGTCCAGCAAGAGTTTTATCAGAAAAAATTCTCCAATTAGGCATCAGAAAAAGGTTTTGAAAATATAAAAAACGACAAAATAGCAGGTATTTTTTAAAATATCTGCTATTTTTTTTGCTATTTTTTTTGTCATTTCGAACAAAAAGTGTACTTTTGCAGAACTTAAAAAAATGAAGGCTACCATGAGACAACTAAAAATTTCAAAATCATTCACTAATCGTGAAAGTGCGTCACTCGACAAATATCTGCAGGAGATAGGACATGAAGAACTACTCTCGGTAGAAGAAGAAGTAGAGTTGGCACAGAAAATCAAGAAAGGTGATCGCCGAGCCTTAGAGAGATTAACAAGAGCAAATCTACGCTTCGTTGTCTCTGTGGCAAAGCAATATCAGAATCAGGGACTCAGCCTCCCCGACCTCATTAATGAGGGAAATGTAGGACTCATCAAAGCAGCAGAGAAATTTGATGAAACACGTGGATTCAAATTCATCTCATACGCTGTTTGGTGGATTCGCCAAAGCATTCTGCAAGCCATCGCAGAGCAGAGTAGAATCGTGCGCCTGCCACTCAATCAGGTGGGAAGCGTCAACAAGATAAACCGTGAACTCAACAAATTTGAGCAAGAACACGAGCGCCGTCCAAGCGTAGATGAGATTGCCGACCGCATAGATTTGCCTGAAGACAAAATCGAGGAGGCGATGAAGGCCAACAACCGCCACGTAAGTATGGATGCTCCTTTCGTAGATGGAGAGGACAACAGCCTGCTGGACGTACTTGCCGACAACAACATGCCGATGGCTGACAAGGCACTCGTACAGGAATCGCTACGGAAAGAAATCGACAGGGCCATCGAACTGCTCAACGATAGAGAACAAAAGGTGGTAAGAGCCTTCTTCGGAATCGGCTCGCCAGAAATGACGCTCGAGGAAATCGGCGACAAATACAATCTCACTCGTGAGAGAGTGCGCCAAATCAAGGAGAAAGCCATACGCAGACTCCGACACAATACGAAGAATAAACTGCTGAAGACCTATCTGGGACAGTAGGCTATCAGACACATGCTGATGCGGAAGTCTGTAGCTTTTCTGGAAAACCGGATGAAGGCCAGTAGGCTAAAATAATTTAGAATAGAAATGAAATTATCAAAAATCGGACTCACAGCTATAGCAGCTACACTCCTCATCTCGCTTACCGTACAGGCTAAAAACGAGATGAGAAAGGCATACGTCTTTGGATTTGCTTCTTCTTTCAACGACTCCACAGTCTATTTCACAGACATTCAGGAGGTAGATTCTGCATGGTTTACCAGCAAGCATCATTTCCTGGTAAGCCGAGAGAACTACTCATACCAGTTGCGCGACTATCTGGCAAGCATCGGAGAACAGCATCGCACATGCGTGGTGGAATATAATACCGACCCGAAGAAACTGGAGAACACGTGGAACAAGCTCTACATACGCTATGCGCACAACCAGAAGAAGAAAAACAACCAGAAGCAGAAGAGCGAACTGCCTCCTTTCCAAATCAAGAAACTGAACAGAACGCAATTCCAGTTCCAGGCTGTAGCACCTATGGATGAAACTACAGAAATAGAGGAACCTGTAAAGAAAGTGAAGGCTAAGAAAGCCCAGAAAAAGCAACGCAAGAACAAATGATAGAATCACATGATTTTAATATCGCAGAGTTGAACGTGAGAATCTGTTTTGCAGAGTCTCCATTCAACAGCATGCGACTCCTGACCTCATTCGAACCCTTCAGAGTAAACACTTTGGAGGGTCATCTTTTTTTTAGCCTGCTCGTAGATGATTCCCTCAAACCCTACCCCAAGGATAAGCGCAAGAGAATCAGGGCTTTCGACACGGGAAACGGAGATACCATCGTGGATAAACTCGACAACGGAGGCTACCAGTATATCATCAAGGACATCAACGGGACCAGCTGCTGCCTGCTGCAAACCAACAAGGACTTCAGCGACTGCCGATGCGCCCTGAACGGCAACTACAACATGCGCTGCTTCGGACTGAACAACGCCCTGATGCTCATCTTCGCCTTTGCCGGCAGCAGACTGCAGACCCTTCTCATCCACGCATCCCTGGTAAGACAGAACGGATACGGATATGCATTCATCGCCAAAAGCGGAACCGGAAAGAGTACTCAGGTAAGCATGTGGCTGAGATATCTGAAGGGATGCGACCTCATGAACGACGACAATCCTATCATAAGATTCATCGACGGAAAGCCTTACATCTACGGCAGTCCGTGGAGCGGCAAAACCCCTTGCTATCGCAACGTGAAAGCCAAGCTGGGAGCCATCACACGCATCGACCGCGACAGTTCCAACTGGGTGGAGCACCTTTCGCCTATCGAAGCCTTCGCCTCTCTCCTGCCCTCCTGTTCGAGCATGAAATGGGACCAGGATATTTTCAACGACATCTGCAATACGATTACCCGACTGGTGGAGACCGCCAACATCTACACCCTCCATTGCCTGCCCAACCGGGAGGCTGCCGAAGTTTGTAATCAGGCGATTGCCATCAAAGAAGGTGAAGGAAAATCTGCGTGACAAAAAATAATAAAAAATGATGCAAGATAATCATTCCATAAAGACTGTAGAAATACAGTTTGCCAATGCCCAACTTCTCCCAGAAATCGTGAAACTGCTGGAAGAAGGTCATACTGTAACCCTGCTGCTGCGCGGTTACTCCATGCGCCCGTTCCTGGAAGACAACAGAGACAAGGCCTTGCTGACCAAGGCTAAAGACATCAAAGTGGGCGATGCGGTACTGGCAGAAATCGGCTACAGGCATTACGTGCTTCACCGCATCATCAAGATTCAGGACCGGGAAGTAATACTGCGAGGAGACGGAAACTTAGGCATAGAGAAATGCAGAATAGAAGACGTGAAAGCATCCGTAATCGGATTTTACCGCAAGGGCAGAAAGAAGCTGGACAGAACCGACAGCAAAAAGTGGAAAATTTATTCGGCCCTATGGATGCGCCTCTTCCCTATCCGCAGATATCTTCTTACCGCTTACAGAAGAATCTGGATTCCGATTCTTGGACCGATGTAGGATATAGAGAATACGAGGAATATAGAGAATACGATATATATAACAATATGCTAGAATAAAAAGCGGGATTATCTTCAGTTTCCAAAAGATAATCCCGCTTTTTTATTATTTATTCGGCAAGTTCAGAAGTTAATGAAGTTAAAGGAGTTATCGCTCCCTACGGTCGCCGAGGAGTTAAGACAATAGTCTTTTTGGCGTAGTTATTAAGCTGCAAGACATACGTCTTAACTCCTTAACTTCCTTAACTCCTTTAACTTCCTGATATGCGAAAGTTCAGTTATTTATAATTCTAAGCCTTTATGCTTCAAAACTGGAACTTCTATCAAAGCAGAAGCGCCTGATTTATAATCCAAAACTAAACCAAAGTACAATCGCTTGATTTATGCTTCAATAATTCCAGCCTGCAACCATAATTCGGTAAGAGCCTTCACGTCTTTCATCGCCGTAGCCTCATCCACCTCATACTCCTGAGTCAGCAGACCTACCAAATCTTCATGAGTAAACTCCTTGCCCTGGATATTCTGCCACAAATAAGCAGAACTCTCATTCATACTAATGATATTGCTGAAATCAATATTCTCCTCTCCCTCAGCCACGATGATGTTCTCACCACAAACCACACGGAGATTGAAACCTGGTTTTGCTTTCATCTTTCCTTATTTTTTAATTCTTATTTTCAAGTTTCGCAAGTTCAGAAGTTAATGAAGTTAAAGGAGTTATCGCTCCCTACGGTCGCTGAGGAGTTAAGACAATAGTCTTTTTGGCGTAGTTATTAAGCTGCAAGACATACGTCTTAACTCCTTAACTTCCTTAACTTCCTTAACTCCTTTAACTTCCTGATATGCGAAAGTTCAGTTATGAGCCCACTTTAAAAAGTGCCATCAAAACAGAGGTGTACTTCAAAATGCTTACAGTTTAAAACTAAAAAGCATAAGAAGAGCCTTTCTATATGAAAAATTGCATTTATGAGCCTGTTTTTGGCTTATTTTTGCTGTTTAACTTTCAAATTGATAGTACTCTGACTTTTTCAAGTAGACTCAGTTATTCTTTTATATTCTATTCTTCCCCTCGAAAGGAGCCAATTTCCAACCGAAGAATTTCCCCCAGAGAAACCGATTTTCCCGAGGGAAATTTCCTTTTTATTTCATGTGACTCTTAAACCAATCTGCAATCTGTCTCAACAGATGATTGCGCGTATTGCCACCATAAATACCATGGTTTCTGTTGGTATAAAACAGCTCCTTGAAATCCTTGTCTGCCTGAACCAGCGCCTCTGAATATTCGAAGGTATTCTGAGGATGCACATTATCATCAGCCACACCATGGCAAATCAGCAGGGCACCATGCAAGCGGTCTGCACGCTCGATAGGATTCACCTTGTAACCATCCTCATTCTCCTGAGGAGTACGCATATAGCGCTCGGTATAAACCGTATCATAGAAACGATAGCAGGTAGGAGGAGCCACAGCCACACCAGCCTTGAACACAGGGCGACCCTCGCTCATACTCATCAACGTATTGAAGCCACCATAACTCCAGCCCCAGATGCCGATATTGTCCTTATCAACGTATGGCAGACTACTCATGTAGAGAGCCGTCTCCACCTGGTCCTTAGACTCCAGATCGCCCAGTCTGAGATAAGTAGATTTCTCAAATTCTGCACCACGGCCACCCGTTCCGCGACCATCTACACAAACCACGATGAAACCCTCCTGAGCCAGATAATAGTCGAAAGCACCACCCTGGCCCATACTGCCCGTATTCCAGGCATTCAGAACCTGCTGGTTGCCCGGACCGGAATACTGGAACAGGATGACAGGATACTTCTTGTTGGCATCAAAGTCAACAGGTTTCACCATCCAACCGTCGAGTTTCACACCCTCGGAAGTAGTAAACGAGAATGTCTCACGCTTGCCCCAGTTGTATTTCTGGGTCTTCTCCAAAAGTACCTTGTTGTCCTCCAGCATCTTGATAACCTTACCCTTGTTGCTGCGCACGGTAAACACCTGCGGATGGCTGTAAGAGCTCCAGGTATTGACGAAATATCTGAAATCGCCTGAGAAATTGGCAGCATTAGACCCCTCCGCATCTGTGAGTCGCTCCACCTTACCATTCTTGTGAGCCACATATACCTGTCGGTCGTGCGGATTGATCATCGCAGCCTGGAAGTACACGTTTCCGGTCTTCTCGTCCATTCCGTAAATCTCGGTCACATCATAATTTCCCTTCTCTACCTGGCGAATCAGCTTGCCGTTCATATCGTAGAGATAAAGATGCATATAGCCGTCGCGGTCGCTTGGCATGAGGATATATTTCTTGCCCACGATGCTGTTCTCCATCACCTCCTCTTTTACAAACTTAGGCACGCTCTCCTTGATGAGCATCTTGCTGGCACCCGTGAAAGGATTGACCGAATAGAGTCGCATATCGTCCTGATGGCGGTTCATCGTATAGACAATCAGACTATTGCGGTCTGGCGAAGTCTTGATGCGAGGATAATAGCCGTCTGCATCTACCGGAACATCAAGGCGGATAGTCTTGCCAGCCTTCAGATCATAACTCCAGAGGCTCACCTTGGAATTGTCCTGACCCGCCTTCGGATACTTGTAGGAATACTCGCCCGGATAATCGTGGAACTCAGGATGTGCAGGCTTGGCACCCTCGAAAAGCTGGAGGGAATAAGTCTTCACATGCGACTCATCGAAGCGGATCCAGCCGATGGAAGTACCGTCAGCATTCCATGCAAACGCCCTATTGAAAGCAAATTCCTCCTCGTAAACCCAGTCAGGAATTCCGTTGATGATTTCATTAAACTTGCCGTCGGAAGTAATCTGCGTTTCCTTTTCGCCATCAAAGACAAAGAGATTATTATCCTTTACGAAAGCGATGTGCTTGGAATCAGGCGACCATGTAGCCACCTGCTGGTTTTCGCCTTCAGAAAGTTTGCGGAGCTTCTTGCTGGCGATATTATAGATGAAATACTCGGCCTTGAAAGATCTGCGATACACAGCCTTGCTCTTGGTGATTACCAAGAGTTGCTTGCCGTCAGGGCTCATCACATATCCATCAATAGACTCGAAAGGAGCCTGAGCCTCATGAATATCAAAGAGGACAGCCACCTGCTTGCCCGACTTGAAGGAATAGCTGACAATCTGCTTGCCGTCATTACTGATAGAAGCATACAAATCAGTACCTTCGATAGGATTGATTCCCGTCACATAACTGGCAGAGAATTCGCCCGAAGTAATGCTCTTCAGATCCAGTTTCTCTGCAGCTTCCATTGCCGTCACCATCATGATAGTTGCAATAAAAATAGAAAATTTCTTCATAGTTTTCTTTATATAAAAAGCTTCAATATTATCTGTTTATTTTTCCTGTTTGAAATCTGCCACCCTTTTTTCTTTAGCAGACTTCTCCTTCCTCCCTTCTCCTTCCTCATTTGTCATTTCTCATTTGTCATTTAAAACAAATGAAGGACGAATTCATCCCTATTCATCAAGGATAAATTCATCCCAACTCAGAATGTTCCTGCTAATCTTTGTGCAAAGCCTTGATAGCGGAATAGTCTTCATCCTCCAGTAATTGCTTGACCGTAATTCTCGGATTTCGCTTCACGAAATCGTTGATTGTCTTTACATATCGGGTATTGAAGACTTCCCTGTTCATCGCCCTATTGACCGTCCACATGATTTTTCCCATGTGCAGGTCGCGATCCAACTGCGGTCTGTTGTCAAAATCATCCATCGGATAGATACTCAGCAGATAGAAAGTGAGACAGTCTGGCACGATGTTGTTTCGGTTCATGGTGCTACGCTGCTGGGCATTATAATATTTCTTGTAGAGCGGATATCCAGACCCCATGTACTTATCGAGTGAAATGCCGACCGAAGACTCGCCTATCACGATACTCTGGTCCAAAGCTCCTATCTGCGCATAGAAAACAGGCTGCTTGATTTCCGGCAGCCAATCCTGCAATCGACCAAACGATTTTTTCAACTCCTTATTGATATCATCCATATTGGCATATTCAGCCTCAGCATCTGCTATGAGAGCCTGGAGCGTAGAGTCCTGGAAGAACATCAGGAAGCGATTGCTGATGTTGGCATCGGTAATCGTACCCAGCTGGAGCATTTTCTCTATCAGAGTACGGGTTTCAATAGGATAATCGGTATTCATCTGCTGCAGGGCAGAAAAATCTCCGGTAGTAAGATAGCGGCTTTCCAAACGATCATAACGCTGTACGCAAAGAGGTTCAGCAACAAACTCCTCATTCGGCTTGAATTTAAATTCACAAGCCGAAGAAAGCAAGACAAGTGCCGCAACTATGATAATATGATATAAATTCTTCACGTAATTATAATTTTGTATCAATACGAGTGCAAAAATACTAAAAAATATTTTAAATTCCAAGTTTTTAAGCTAAAAAAGCACAAATTATGTGCAAAAAAGACGAATCTATTCTATAAATATTCACATTTGCAGAGATTTGAGCAACAAAATGAGAAAGACGGGAGAAAGGACAAATGAGAAAGACGATAAAATGAGAAAGGACAAATGAGAAAGGACAAATGAGAAATGGGAAATGACAAAGGAGAAAGGAGAAATGGAGATGGGGGAAGAAAAACAAAGAAAAGACTTCCCGCCAGGAATACCACAGCAGAAAGTCTCTCTTCTATTATTTCGTTTTTGAAAAACTCGCAAACAATTTCTTGCAGAAAGCAAGCTAACTTGAGTCTTGCAGAAAGCGAGCAAACTTGAGTCTTGCTTAAAATACTTTGACCAGTAATGGCTGAGTCTGAAGTTTCTTCCATTCCGCCAACCACTTATACCACTCCTTTTCTCCGGAAAAACCATAGGTTTCATTGGCGCTCGTATAAGCCAATTTATAGGTCAGCTTCTTTCCTACAGGGTGAACCAACATCGTATATACATCCTTGTTGGCCTCCTCCTGGCTCACGAAATGAGATTGAGGCACATAAATACCTAAGCCAACTGTCTCCAACTTATGTTTGCCATCATCCTTGCCCGTAGGCCAGTCGCTACCATAACAGCCTCTCAATCCCTTGCCATCAGACATTTCTGTAGAACCCTTCACGTTGATAAGTCCTGTAGAAAATACGTAATCATCCGCATTCTTATTGAAGAATACCTCCACATCAAAATCCCTATGCCCCGCATAAATCGTATAGCGGATAGTGGCATTTACTGGCTTTAATCCTGGAGCCGGAACCCAACCGTTGTCCACCACTTCTACCACGGCACGCAAAGGTCCTTCGGAAATAACACGCTGCTCCTGATATTTCACATCTGTAAGCAACAGGGATTTCGTGCCGTCCCAACCGCGCAGGGCACCCAAACCATAGGTATTGCCTACCCACAGACAGTCGTCGCCGGAACCTGCTGCCAACTGTTCTTCGGAAGGATAAAACTGAGTATCCTCTACCACCAGTCCCTTATTGATTTTGCCATAAAGGTCGATGGTCTGCCGGTTGTCGAAATAAACACGCATCGCCACGAGGTCGCTCTCGAAACAGACGCCATGAGAATGCACAAAATGATAGACATCCTTGGTCTTCTTGTCGAAGGCAATACTGCGCAGGTAAATATCCTGCTTGTTCTTGGCCAACTTCTTGTTCTTGCTTGGCACAACCAGTTCTGCAAATGTACGGGCAGGATAGGCAGACTGCTCACCCTCGGATAACAACTGAATCTGATAAGTCTTCGATTCCCTCTTGCCAAGATCGGCCAGAAAACAAAGTTCATCATTCACGCAGTCACGGTTCAGATCATCCAATTGGGATGGAATTTCCTTGCCATCTACCGTAACGACGGCCTTGGAAACCTCGCCATACTTGCTCAAATCCAAGACAACCGGTTCGTCGTTTCTCTCTACTTTGGAAGGATTAGTCACCTGCACCTTCACCATCGTTTGCGCTTCCATTCCTAATGCCAGGAAGAAAGCAAAAAATGATAAATAAATACGTCTCATTTTATAGTCAGTTTCTAAGTTATTTCTATTTTTTAAAGCCTACTCGTTTTCAAAGGAAGCCATCTGGCTTTTATTGAAAGCTTCCATCAGATTTCATTCAAGAAGAATCATCACGCTTCATTCAAGAAGAATCATCAGACTTCATTCAAAAAGAATCATCACGCTTCATTCAAAAAGGATTATCAAGCTTCATTCAAGAAGAATCATCAGACTTCATTCAAGCCGTTTTCAAATCCTTGAAATTCTTCACTCCCTTGGCGTAATATTGCCACAATATGGAAGTCTGGAAAATCTGCGGAATCTCCTCCTCCACTCTTTGTGTCTGAATACGCTTCCTCTCCTCATCAAAAGAGGAACGCCATTCCTTGAATGCCTTGCGAGCTTTGAACACAGCCTTGAAATCACCCCAATTCCGCTGAAGCAGCAACATCTCAAAAGCAGCCAGATAATCGAGGAACCATCTCGCTCTCATCACATGCGATAACTCCTTGTCCGACAGATTCTTATAAAGCATCGTTAGATTATTTCTGAAATTCAGGAAAGTCTTCATCGGATTGCTTTTAGGTAAAGTTCCTCCACCCACATGATACACTTCACTCTCAGGAATGCAATAGATTTTCCGCCCCATCAGGCGCAAACGCCAGCAAAGGTCTATCTCTTCATTATGAGCGAAAAAGCGGCCGTCAAGTCCACCTGCCTTCCAATAATCCGCAGAACGGATCATCATGCACGCACCCGTAGCCCACAATATCTCCTGCTGGTAATCATACTGGCCATTATCACGTTCTACCGTACCGAAAATCCTGCCACGACAGAACGGATAACCATATTTATCCAGAAAACCTCCACAGGCGCCGGCATACTCAAAACTGTCCTTGTCGTATTCTGCCAGCAATTTCGGCTGACAGGCTGCCACCTGAGGATGGGAATCCATAAACTCTATAAGCGGAGTAAGCCAATGATGACTCACCTCCACATCACTATTCAAAAGCACATAGTAGTCGGCCTCTATCTGGCGCAACGCCCGATTATACCCTTCGGCAAAGCCAAAATTCTGCTCCAGTACGATAGTCTTGACCAGAGGAAATTGAGTTTCCAGAAGGTGCATGGAACCATCTGACGAACTGTTATCCGCCACCCAGATTTCAGCATCCTGTCGGGAATACTCTATCACATTAGGAAGAAACTTGGCCAGCATCTTCTGACCATTCCAATTTAGTATTACAATTGCTACTTTTGCCATCTTGTATTGCTACTTTTGCATATTGACTGCAAAAATACAAAGAATAATTCAATTATGCCCCGATTTGAGGCATAATTAAGAATTTATAATGATAAAAAAATGCTTTAATGGCTCTTAAGCCTATTGTTCAGCAAATTAGTAAACTCATAATTCTTCAATCCCCATTTCGGAGCCACGAGCAATTCCTTAGGCGATTGACTTACAAACCTTTCGAGCACCAGATCCGGGCGCAGCAACCGAATAAACCTGACGATGACATCAATATACTCCTCTACCGAATAGACATGAAAAGGATGTTCAGCATATTCCTGCGCCAAACGGGTTCCCTTGATAATCTGCATCTGATGAATCTTCAGAATATCAAGAGGAAGCGAAGAAATGATAGGAGCCTGACGGAGACTCTCCTCCGCATCTTCTCCTGGCAGCCCGATGATAATATGACCGCCAGTCAGGATGCCGCGAGCATGCGTACGCTCTACCGCATCACGGCTGCAGGCAAAATCATGTCCGCGATTGATGCGACGCAAAGTATCATCATTCGCACTTTCTATTCCATACTCCACCAATAAGAACGTGCGCTTGTTGAGTTCCTCCAGATAATCCAGCAATTCATCGCTCATACAGTCCGGGCGAGTACCGATCACGATACCCACCACATCTTCCACGCGAAGGGCTTCCTCATACATCTCCCGGAGCTGTTCTACCTTAGCATAAGTATTGGTATAAGCCTGGAAATAAGCAAGATACTTCATGTCCGGATACTTACGGGCAAAGAATGCCTTCCCCTCTTCCAACTGTTCGGAGATAGACTTCTTGCGGTCGCAATAGCTGGGATTGAACGTGCGGTTGTCACAATAAGTACAGCCGCCGCTGGAAATTTTCCCATCCCGGTTGGGACAGGAAAATCCGGCATCTATAGATATCTTCTGAACCCGGAAATCAGGAAACTGTTTCCGGATCCAAGTTCCAAAATCATTATAATACATCATAATACATCACCATAGAATAAACACATCGCCCGAACCTTACGAGACTATATTCGAACGATATGATTCGAGCGTTATCATCATCACGAACTCTTAGAGCAATTCTGCCTTCAAAGCCGTTTTGTCGTGATTGAAATCGCCCAGGCGAACACGGAGCAACTGATTGTCATACTCTTCCTTGGCAAGCGCAGGAGAAAGTTCTACTCTCACATAGTTCTTGGTAAAACCATGCATGGCCTTACCGCGAGGCGCCTTCTCAAACAGCACCTCTGCTTCCGTACCAATATACTGGGCATAAAACTCTTGCGTCTTCTGGTCGCTCAACTCCAGGAGTCGCTTGGAGCGCAACTTCTTCTCCTTGTCACTCACCACATAAGGAATCTTGAGCGCAGCCGTACCCGGGCGTTCAGAATAAGGGAAAACATGAAGTTGGGTAACAGGCAAGGACTTCAGGAACTCATAACATTCCTCAAAACACTCAGGCGTTTCACCACGGCAGCCTACCATCACGTCAACCCCGATGAAAGCATCCGGCATCTTCTCCTTGATCAGTTGAACCTTATGAGCAAACAGAGCCTTATCATAACGACGATGCATCAACTTGAGCACCTCGTCGCTACCGCTTTGCAGAGGTATGTGGAAATGAGGCATGAAAGCCCGGCTCTGGGCACAATATTCGATGAGATCATCATCACAGAGGTCTGGCTCCAGACTGGAAATTCTGTATCGCTTGATGCCCTCAACTCCGTCAAGAGCCTTCACCAGATCCAAAAAGCGCTCATGAGTTGTCTGACCGAAATCTCCGATATTCACGCCAGTAATAACGATTTCCTTACCTCCCTCACGGGCTGCCTGCTCAGACTGTTCTACAAGAGAAGCTATACTTGGATTGCGGGAATTGCCACGGGCAAAAGGTATTGTACAATAGGTACAATAATAATTGCAACCATCCTGTACCTTCAGGAAATAACGGGTGCGGTTGCCACGGGAACAAGACGGCTGGAAAGTCTTGATTTCCTTGGTCTTCACACTATGATGCAGATGAAGCGCTTCTGAATACTTCTGCGCCCAAGCATCACTCAGATACTGTATCAGATGAGCTTTCTCATTGGCACCAAGCACCAGGTCAACACCTTCTATCTTGCTCACATTCTCTGATTCCAACTGGGCATAGCAACCAGTAACAATCACAAAGGCTCCAGGATTCTGGCGTACCATGCGATGAATGGCCTGACGACATTTGTGATCAGCCACTTCTGTTACAGAACATGTATTTATCAAACAAATATCTGCTTGTTCACCCTTTTGAGCTGTAACAACCCCCATATCTTCCAGCATCTTTCCGAAAGTGGAAGTCTCTGAGAAATTGAGTTTACAACCCAGAGTATAATAAGCAGCTTTCTTGCCTTGAAAGGCACTTGTATCTATCATAATTATCCTATTTACATTATTAATTTTCAATCGGCCAAAACCGAAAAGGTTCTCCTTTCTGCGTTCAAGAGAAAGCCCCTAAATCTCCAGCTTCAGGAGAATGTCCTCCAACCCTCCAGCATCAGGAGAAAGGAACACAAATCTTGATTTTCAAGAAGAAAATCCCCATCCCTCCAGCATCAGAAGAAAGGAACACAAACCTTGATTTTCAAGAAGAAAGCCCCCATCCCTCCAGCATCAGGAGAAAGGAACACAAAACTTGTTTTTTAGCCTTCTGAGCAAAAGTTCGGCAAAGATAAACAATTATTCTGAAATCAGCAAATTCCCAAGGCGCTTTTTCTAATATGGGCAGTATGAAAAAACTGATTCTATAAAGCATCGGGACTGAAAGAATAAACCAATCAGACAACCAGACAGGAAAAGCACCAGAGCCTATAAAACAAAAAAAGCCGCCAGACCGAAGTCCAGCGGTTGTTTCTCTCATTTTTCGTTCGTAAAGTAATCCTAGATTACTTAGCAGAATCAGCAGCAGCTGTATCAGCAGCAGCTGTATCAGCAGCAGCTGTATCAACCATTGCAGTATCAGAATCAGCAGAAGCTGTGTTCTGAGCTGTTTTGTTACCACAAGATGCGAAAGAGATAGCTGCGATAGCTACGAACATTAAAACTAATTTCTTCATTTTCTTTGCTTTTTAAATCTGTAAAACAATCATTCGTTTATTAAAACGATGCAAAGGTAAGAATTTTTTCGATAGGTTGTTCTTTTTTTTAGGACTTTTTTTTGGGTACTTTTGTAACATTTTTACAAGTGCCTAATAATCAGACACTTGCAAACTGCTAACAAAAGTTAAAGTTTTTGCCGTGTGCGAAGACAGCCGAAAATTAACACTTTTACGTGTTTTTTACTATCAAAGCCATCTACTCCAAAACTATCCTTTTTCGAGACTTCCAATCCCTTTTTCTCATCTCAAACTCCGTTTTTTCATCTCAACCCCCAGTTTTTCTCATCATAATCATCATTTTTCTCCTTCCTCCTTCCTCATTTCTCATTTCATCGTCTTTTCCATTTCTCATTTCTCATTTCATCTCAGACCCTATTTTCCTATTACAACCGTTTTAAACCAGTCTTTAAGAACGCCTGCATATTGGTCTTGGGAATCAGAAAGTAGAATCACCACCTGATCACCATTCTTTAACTTCGGTCCCAGGCACATTCCTTCGTAATTTGCAAACGAGCGGTCAAAAACCGACAAACCGGTCTTCCATTCTAAAAGCAAATGCTTATTAATATAAGGTGTAGCTTCGCAGAAAGATTGCTCAATAGGATACGGATTCTCCTGCAACGGATTAATCAAATACAACTTGCACTTACAAAATGCTCCCAATTTCATCTTTGGAATAAAAGCTTCACGCTCCAAGACCAACAACTCACCATCCGGCAAGACACACAATTCGCTAACACCCATCACATACGTTTCAGCCTTCTTTTTCGTAGTAGGCTTATCCATCCGGTAGGCATAAGCTTCCATAAAGTGTTTTCCCCCAACATTTACAGAATCTGAATCATCACTATTCTGCCTCAGAACACCTATCCCCTCCAAATGTTGAGCATCTATTCCCTTCAGATCTCCAATATCAATCCTCATCAGGCGTAGTTTATTTGCGCCTCCATTCTGTGGCGTTGCAGGTTCCCCATCCTTCTGGAGCGTACTTTCAGGAATCATCCAAAGGTTATGACGGACAGAATCGAAAGCCAAAGATTCAAACGCATAGTTAGGAGCAAACGCAGCAGACGGGCAATCTATCTTTCTGAGTCGGGAATTCCATTCCGCATTCCGGGATGAAGGATTGATAAAAAACTCCCTGATACAGAAAAATCCCTCACTTGCCACCATCAGGGTAGAATCGGAAACCTTTGCAATCGCCTCATGATCAAAGCCCCTATTCTTGCCTATCCAAGATTTCCCGTCATAGCAGCTTCCATCCACCATCGCATCATACCCCAGATTCTCCACATGCCGAAGTTCTCCCGTAAGTTCATCTACCTGGATGCGAAACTTGAAAAACAAGGCACTATCAGACTTATCGCTTACTACCGCATAAATATCATCATGCAAATGAGTAATGCCACTATAGTTTCCTGCTGGTACAAACCGGGAATAGGATTTCTGAGGAAACTCCCGAACGACAGTCCATTGACCTACCTCAACATCACCCCGCACCACCTGTAAAGTATCAGACCAAAGCACCTGATACCCGAAACACAAGAAACAAGTTAGCAAAATATTCCGAAGCATAGTTTACAAAGCCGCATAAGTAAGAACAAACTCCATAGTCAACTCAAAGTCCACATTTACCGATTTGTGCGACTTCAGGTTTTCAACTTCGCAATTCCAATCCATCATAGGGTCGAACGGTTTCAGCCGCATCTCCCCATATTGCAAATTCTCTGCCGAAAACAATTTATAGACAGTTTCTTTAGCGCACCAATGAACCAGCAAAGCATCCAGCCCTTCAGCCTTTTCGTCCCTTCTCAAAAACTTGGAAGCGATACGCTCCACCCTATCATTATAATATTCTATATCTACAGCTACAGAACGGCTTTTAGAAATAATGACGGAAGCAAAACCCCGGGTATGAGAAATACTGATATTAAACTTGTTGAGCAAAGGTTTGCCGCACTTATCATGTGTGATTTCTCCGATTTTACCTATCTGCTCCTCAGAATATCCAGCTATCAGAAGCATCTCTCTAAGTAAAGCTCTGACTGCAAGAAACTCCAACTTTCGCCCTTCACTTTTATAAAGTTCCAAATCTTTAATATAAACTTTCATCCAAGGATAGCTCTCCAGAAAGTCGTTTACAGACTCCCCGATTTGCCACAATCCCAAATGTACTCCAGGATAAACTTCTCTTACGTTTATTAATGCCATAACCAATTGATTTTACAGGGGACAAAATTACGAAAAAAAATCGAGAAAAACAAAAGAGAGTCAAGATTATAGCAATCTCGACCCTCTTTCTTATTATAATCAATCTTAAAAAGCCTCAACAAATTATTTACCGGGATGAACCACCACTTTGATCCTACTGATACGGCGTTCCTCAACACCCAAAACCTCAAAAGAATAATTCTTATATTCGATTTTCTCATGGATGCTTGGAAAATCACCCTTGATTTCAAGCAACAATCCGGCCAAAGTATCGGCATCGCCTTCCACTTCCTCAAATTCCTCATCATCAACATTCAGAATCTTGCAGAAATCTGTCAGCAAAGTCTTACCCTCAAAAATAAATGTATTATAATTCAACTTGGAGTAGAACTTTTCTTCCTCATCATACTCATCATTAATTTCGCCTACGATTTCCTCCAGAATATCCTCAAGAGTTACGATACCGCTTGTGCCGCCAAATTCATCTACCACGATGGCGATATGTACCTTATTCTCCTGAAATTCTCTCAGCAAATCATCAATCTTCTTGGTCTCCGGTACAAAATAAGGCGGACGAATCAGACTCTGCCATCTGAAAGAGACCGGTTTTTCTAAATGAGGAAGCAAATCCTTGATATACAGGATGCCGCGAATATTGTCGGTATTATCCTGATAAACAGGAATACGACTGTAGTTATTTTCCACGATACATTTCAGAACCTCAGGATAAGTACTATGAATATCCAAATCTACTATATTCTGTCGGCTCGTCATTACCTCTTTGGCAGTCTCATCACCAAAGCGGATAATACCCTTCAGCATGCTCTGTTCGTCCTTGATATCATCCTTGTCAGTCAGCTCCAAAGCCTGTTCCAGATCATCAACACTCAAGATGTGATTTTCCTTCTTCATTACCTTTTCGGCAAGCATTCCACTTTTCAGGAGCACATTTTCCAAAGGCCAGAAAATCTTACGGGCAATCAAAATACCTCCTACAAAACGCCTGCAGAAAAGTAACGGATCCTTACGACTATACACTTTTGGCATAATTTCACCAAAAAGCAAAAGAAGGAACGTAAGCAGAACTGTAATAATCAGAAATTGCAGCCAATACGCTTTTGCTCCAAAATGAACTACACCAGCAAAAACATAGTTTAAAAGCATAATGATGGTGACATTCACAAAATTATTGGCGATGAGAATGGTAGCAAGAGTACGCTCAGAATCCTCACGTAACATCAGAATCTTACGGTCTGTTTCTGTTTTCTCATCTTCCAGTTCATCAACATCTGTAGGTGAAAGACTGAAAAAAGCGATTTCAGAACCACTTGCAAACGCAGACACCAACAGTAATACTGCCGCTAAAACGGCAGCAAAAACAACCCCCAATGAAGGCGATGAAAAAGCAACATCATCAAAGGCCTCAGTTATAGTTGAAATATCCAATTTTATATATTAATTAAAATGGTAAACTATCTTGTTCCTTCTCTTCCTGAGAAGTCTGAGCCTCAGCTTTGGCAGCAGTTTGGGCATTACTTGCTTCATTCGTACGTGAAGCAGCAAACTTGGATACAAGCATTTCCATATTATCCACGTAAATCTCAGTTACATATCTACGTTTCCCCTGCTTGTCATCATAGGTACGGTAACGCACCTTACCCTCTACATAAAGTTTGTCACCCTTACGCACATACTTTTCTACATATTTAGCCAAGGCACGAAAAAAGACAAGGTTATGCCAATCTGTATGATCTGGTACCTGCATACCATTTTCCAAAGTATATCCACGTTCTGTTGTCGCAAGAGAAACCTGCGCTACAGCCTGATCAGCATCATAATAATGAACATCAGGATCCTTCCCGACATTACCAATTAACATAACCTTATTCATATCAAAACATTTTTAATGAAATTATTTCCATATTCCCAAATAACGGAACTGGAAATTCTTACCCTTTGCAGAAGGGAACTGACTTCTGGAATCTACCCTACCACGGAGATGCTCTACGATTCTCTCATAACAATCAATTCCAGACATAGCTTTAACGTCTGCCACGAAATGGGTGTCACGATACTCAAACTTACCAGTAGCAGGCACCATTACAACTCGCTTGAAATCCAGCGAACCTTCATACCAGCCCGGACGCTCTTCTGTCAAACGGTTTACTGGGCTTGCAGGATTATCATGACGCTCAGCAGGCACAGTACGCAAAGCCTTCTTATCCTTAAAATCCTGCATACATGCAGCAGCAGTCTTAATGATAATAAAATAAACTCTTGGACGTACTTTATATCTTTTTGGATAGCATACATCACTTGCAGCATAATCACGGATATCTGCTTCCAAATCAGGATTCATTCCTATTTCTGGAATTTGACTTAAAAAATCTATCGCTTGATCGACAGAAGAAACAAATGTTTCCTTATCGAAATATCTAATATATAAATTCATAGTGGGTATGTTTCTCTCTTTTTTAATATTAAAGAAAAAAGAGCGGAAAACGGGACTCGGACCCGCGACCCCAACCTTGGCAAGGTTGTGCTCTACCAACTGAGCTATTTCCGCAAATCAACAAAGCAACCTTTCTTCTGTGAAGAGGAGGAGACTCGAACTCCCACGACACAATTGTCACTACCCCCTCAAAGTAGCGCGTCTACCAATTCCGCCACCTCTCCAACATCAAATTAAAAAATAGTGCCCAAGACAGGACTCGAACCTGCACGTTGTGAAACACACGCACCTGAAACGTGCGCGTCTACCAATTCCGCCACTTGGGCTCAAGTCTATAAAATAATAATCTTATAGCACTCTTAGAGCGGAAAACGGGACTCGGACCCGCGACCCCAACCTTGGCAAGGTTGTGCTCTACCAACTGAGCTATTTCCGCAAATCAACAAAGCAACCTTTCTTCTGTGAAGAGGAGGAGACTCGAACTCCCACGACACAATTGTCACTACCCCCTCAAAGTAGCGCGTCTACCAATTCCGCCACCTCTCCATTATAATAATGTTGCTTACATCAATTCCAATACATAAGATAAAACTTGATGCTGTTTCAAAAAAAATTGAGCGGAAAACGGGACTCGGACCCGCGACCCCAACCTTGGCAAGGTTGTGCTCTACCAACTGAGCTATTTCCGCAGTTATTCCTCTTAGCAAGGAGCATTCCTCTGAATGCGGGTGCAAAGGTACTACTTTTTTCTGAATTACCAAATTTTTCAAAGACTTTTTTTTAAGAAAATGCGCATTTTGTCTGTTTTTAAAGGCAAAATACGCATTTTTCATCGTTTTATCAGCAAAAACTGAACTTTTATGGTCCTTTTCCTACCAGTCTAATCCATTCGGTTCAGATAATCTTCGTACCCATATTCTCGCAGGATTTCCAAATTCCCATCCAAATGCACGATTCCTATAGATGGATGCGTAATGCCATTAAAAGTATTTGTCTTAACGGTCGTATAATGCAGCATATCTTCAAAAATCACTTTTTCGCCTACTTCCAGTTCATGGTCGAATTTCCAATATCCCATAAAATCACCACTCAAACAACTGTTTCCTCCCAAACGGTAAACGTAATCTCCTTCCGGCTTCTCCATCATATCTTCCATTTCGATGGTTTCGGCATTGCGTACAGCCGGATGATATGGCATCTCCAAACAATCAGGCATGTGGCAAGTAAAGCTGACATCCAGAATGGCGGTTTTGTAACCATGGTCTTCCACCACATCCACAACCTGAGAAACGAGAGGTCCCGTCTGCCATCCGAAGGCACTACCCGGTTCCATGATGACATGAAGATGAGGATAGCGCAGATGAAACTCCTTTATTATATTAATAAGGTGTAATACATCATAATCCTTACGAGTCATCAGGTGACCTCCACCAAAATTAATCCATTTCAACTGAGAAAACCATTTGCCGAACTTCTCCTCTATATGTACTAACGTCCTTTCAAACACATCTGCCCCACTCTCACAATGGCAATGGCAATGGAAGCCCTCTATATCCGAAGGCAAAGTCTCAGGCAATTTATCTGCAGTTACACCAAATCGGGAACCAGGCGCACAGGGATTATACAGCAACGTTTCCACCTCAGAATATTCCGGATTTACTCTCAGTCCCAATTTGATGTTTGGATTAACTGTAGCTACACGCTCATGAAAACGCTCATATTGAGAAAGAGAATTAAACGTCAGATGGCTTGAGCAACGGGCAATTTCGTCAATCTCGTCATCAGTATAAGCTGGAGAAAAAGTATGGGCGGGACTTCCAAATTTCTCAAAAGCCAGCTTTGCTTCGCTCAAAGAGCTTGCTGTTGTCGAAGAAATATATTCTCTGAAAATCGGGAAAGTCTTCCAAAGGGCATAAGCCTTAAATGCCAGAATAATCTCCATGTCAGCCCTATCAGCCACGCTCTTTATCAGCGACAGATTTTGTCTCAGTCTACTTTCTTCCAATACGTAAATCGGAGTGCGAATCTCCTTAAAATTCTCTAAATTTACTTGCATGTCTTGATAAATATTAATTTTATGGTGCAAAGATAGCTTTTTATCTCCAATATAATTGCAAGTTTGCGTTTTTTTTAATACTTTTGCAACAGAAAAGTTTTTAAGACTATGAAATTAGTAATAATGACGAAGTCCACATTCTTTGTGGAAGAAGATAAAATTCTATCCTCATTGTTTGATGAAGGACTAGATAATTTGCATCTTTTTAAACCGGGGGCATCACCGATGTTCTCAGAACGACTACTCACACTCTTACCTGAGGACTATTATCGTAAGATTACAGTACACGATCATTATTACCTCAAGCAGGAATATGATTTGGCCGGCATTCATATAGACAATCCAAGCGCAGCCTTGCCAGAAGGATACAAAGGAAAATACAGTCGTACATGCACAGATCTTCTTCAGTTGAAAGAAATGAAGAAAAAATCACAGTATGTTTTTCTGAAAAACATTTTCGACTGCATAGAATTCAAAGATGAGAAATCATCTTTCTCGCTCAACCAATTAGAATTGGCAGCCAAAGAAGGACTTATCGACAAAAAAGTATATGCCCTTGGAGGCATGAGCCTGGAAAACGTGAAAATAGCAAAAGCTCTCGGCTTTGGAGGTATAGTAATATGTGGTGATCTTTGGAATAGATTTGATATTCACAACGAAAGGGATTACAAAGAAGTTATCAATCATTTCGAGAAATTACGCAAGGCAGTTAACTGACATTGCTACTCATCATAAATATTCGTAATAATAATTTAATTACACATAAACTAAAATTCAAATGAGTGACAAAAACTCTTTTTTGGTATTCTCCGGTACTAACACGAGATACCTTGCAGAAAAAATCTGCGCTAGTTTAGGTTGCCCACTGGGTAATTTGGTAGTAACCAAATTCTCTGATGGTGAGTTTGGTGTATCTTTTGAGGAATCTATCCGCGGACGCGATGTTTTCCTCGTACAGAGCACCTTCCCTAATTCTGACAACTTGATGGAATTGCTTCTGATGATTGATGCAGCTAAGCGTGCTTCAGCTCGTCATATTATCGCAGTTGTTCCTTACTTTGGTTGGGCTCGTCAGGATCGCAAGGACAAGCCACGTGTCAGCATCGGTGCCAAGCTTGTTGCTGATTTGTTGAGCGTTGCCGGTATCGACCGCTTGATCACCATGGATCTTCACGCTGATCAGATTCAAGGATTCTTCGACGTACCAGTTGACCATCTCTACGCTTCTGGTGTCATCCTGCCTTATCTTCAGAGCTTGCAACTCGAAGATATGGTAATCGCTTCTCCAGACGTTGGTGGTTCTAAGCGCGCTAACACTTATGCTAAGTACTTCGGATGCCCACTCGTACTCTGCAATAAGACTCGTGCCCGTGCAAATGTTGTAGCCAGCATGCAGATTATCGGTGACGTAAAAGACAAGAACGTTGTGATCATCGACGATATGGTTGATACAGCTGGTACTATCACCAAGGCTGCTGATATCATGAAGGAAGCAGGTGCTAAAACCATACGTGCATGTGCTTCTCATTGCGTGATGAGCGGTCCTGCTTCAGAACGCGTTCAGAAATCAGCTCTTGAGGAAATCGTATTTACCGACTCAATTCCTTACACCAAGCGTTGCGAAAAAGTTAAGCAGCTTACAATCGCAGATATGTTTGCAGAAACTATCCGCCGTGTAGAAGATAACGAGAGTATCTCTTCTCAGTATCTCGTATAAAAGAAATTATTTATCCATCTAAAAAGGAGCTTCCCCTACTCTTCTTAGGGAATGCTCCTTTTTTCTTTTCCCATAATATTCAAAACAAAGGAAAATACAAGAAGATAGGAAAAACAAAAAATCCCACATCTCTTTCAAAATGTGGGATTCTTTATTATATCTTCATCATATTTTCGATATATTACTATACCAAAACACTTTTATGATATTTATTATCTTAGTCCAACCACTTTACGTAGCAGAAGTCCTGACGATGTGGCAACTTATCGCTCTTAGGGAACATACGTACTGCAGTTTTGAAAGAACCAGCATTAACAGGCTCAATCTCTGCCTCAAATGTATAGTTATTACCCTCATGACCAATAACCTTGAATGGGAATACAGAATAAACCTGTTTACCATTCTCCGGCTGATCGGTAAGAACAACAAGTTCCAAACCAACAGCATCATTCAAGCCCTGCTCGTCTATAACATACTGAATCTTGTACTTCTTACCAGTCTCAGTACCATTAGCTGTCTCATCATTCTTTGATACTACATGAATTCCATCCCAACGCTCAGCAACACTTTCCTTCCAGAGAGCTATCTCCTTAGCCAAAGCATTATCGTTAGCGCTCAACTTCTTGAAGCGGGCAGCCTCCTTGTTGTAGAACTTATCATAGTAGTCATCCAACTGACGCTTCATAGTATAATGAGGAGCGATAGTAGCAATAGAGTTCTTTACTACCTGGATCCACTCCTTGCTGAAGCCTTCCTTGTTCTTGTTGTAGTACATTGGAATGATATCGTTCTCCAAGAGATTGTAGATAGTAGCAGCATCAAGCTGATCCTGATAACCCTGATTCTGGTATGTACGCTTCTCTGGAAGAGCCCAACCAGCACCCTCGCGGTAACCTTCTACCCACCAACCATCAAGTACAGAGAGGTTGACAACACCATTCATCTCAGCCTTCTCGCCAGATGTACCAGAAGCCTCCAATGGGCGTGTAGGAGTATTCATCCAAATATCAACACCAGAAACCAAGCGACGAGCCAAAGTCATATCGTAGTCCTCCAAGAAGATAATCTTACCAAGGAACTCTGGACGCTGACTGATTTCGAAGATTCTCTTGATCAAGCCCTGACCAGCACCATCAGCTGGGTGAGCCTTACCAGAGAAGAAGAACAATACTGGATGTTCTGGATCATTAACGATCTTAGACAAACGATCCAAATCTGTGAAAAGCAAGTGAGCACGCTTGTAAGTAGCAAAACGACGGCAGAAACCAACCATCAAAGCGTTAGGATTGATACGCTCGAGCAAAGAAACCACACGAGCAGGATCACCCTGATTCTTCAACCAACTCTCTGTAAACTTCTCACGAATATAAGCTACGAGTTTCTTCTTCAATGTCATACGAGTATTCCAGATTTCTTCATCTGAAACATTGTAAATTGCATGCCAGATTTCCTCGTTGCTCTGGTCGTTCATGAAGTTCTTATCAAAATATGTATCATAGAGTTTACGCCACTCTGTTGCAGTCCAAGTTGGGAAGTGAACACCATTGGTTACATAACCTACGTGGTTCTCCTCTGGGAAATAACCCTTCCAGATATTAGAGAACATCTGCTGGCTCACCCAACCATGGAGCTTACTTACACCATTAACCTCCTGACAAGTGTTGCATGCAAAAGTAGAAAGACAGAAACGCTCGTTGTGATCGTCTGCATTCTCACGGCCCATACCAATGAACTCATCCCATGAAATACCAAGACGCTGTGGATAGCCACCCATGTACTTACCGAAGAGAGCCTCGTCGAAGTAGTCGTGACCGGCTGGTACTGGAGTATGAACTGTATAGAGAGAAGAAGCGCGAACCAACTCAAGAGCCTGGTTGAAGTTCAAACCATCCTCTTCGATGTAATCGCAGAGACGCTGCAAGTTGCAGAGAGCAGCATGACCCTCATTGCAATGATAAATCTCCTTCTTAATACCAAGTTTCTTCAAAGTCAAGATACCACCGATACCCAGCAAGATCTCCTGCTTCAAGCGATTCTCCCAGTCACCACCATAGAGAGAGTGAGTGATAGGACGATCAAACTCTGAGTTCATTTCATTATCAGTATCCAAGAGATACAACTTGATACGACCTACGTTCATCTGCCATACATAAGCGTGCACCTGGTAGTTCATATAAGGTACGTCGATGACAACTGGGTTGCCATTCTGATCCAGAACACGCTCCAAAGGAAGAGAATTGAAGTTCTGAGCATCATAATTGGCAATCTGCTGACCATCCATGCTCAAAGACTGCTTGAAATAACCATATCTGTAGAGGAAACCAACAGCACACATATCCACGTTGCTATCAGAAGCCTCCTTCAAATAGTCACCAGCAAGCATACCAAGACCACCAGAGTAGATTTTAACCACCTGATTGATACCATATTCCATACAGAAATAAGCTACAGATGGACGCTTGGCGTTAGGTTTAACATCCATGTAATCACGGAACATCTTGTAAACCTTCTTCACCTTAGCCATCATAGCCTTGTCTTTCACGATAGCTTCCTTGCGATCATAGCTCAAACGCTCCAGAAGCAACACAGGATTTGCATTAACCTGCTCGTACAATTTCTCATCGAGGCTCTTGAACAAGTCTCGACCTTCATAATTCCATGCCCACCACATGTTATGAGCAAGCTCGTCCAAGCACTTCAACTCTTTAGGAAGGCTTGACTTTACTGTTGTCTCCTTCCATTGAGGAGCATTTGCATAATCAGCTTTAATTTTCATTGTGTTTTATATTAAAGTTTGTTATATTTAAAGTAATAAGTTTTATTTATCTTATCCTTACTAATCTATTCTCACTTTCAGCATGATTTACTATTTCGCTGTCAGATCAGCCATTCTTTTTTCGGCTTTACGCAGCGCAAAATCATAAGCCTCATAATAGTATTCTATAAAATGACTCCACAATGCTTTTTTCGAGAGTTTATCCGCGTTGCTGCGGCATTTCTTTACTTGAGCATCTGTCATACCAGAATATTTGGCCACAGTATCCTTAATAGCATCAGCAACCTCAGAATAGTTGTAGTCAGTACGCTTGATGACCTTCACGCCATCTTCTATCTCGCTATAACCTCCTTTCACCTGATTAGCCCAAAGTCCAAATCCTGCCAAATCAGTCGTAATACATGGCACCTTGAAAGCTACAGCCTCCAGAGGAGTATATCCCCAAGGCTCATAATATGAAGGGTAAATACAGAGATCATTACCAAGCACGATGTCATAATAACTCTTATTGATGACACCATCATCACCTGTCAGGTAACAAGGCAAGAATATCAACTTAACCTTATCATTTTTGCGGTTGTGCATATTGAAATATTTCAACATACCCAACACATTATCATGACTCATATTATGCAACCAATGAGTAATCTCAGGTACCTCCAAAGGTGTATCATATTTCTTGCCACTTTCCAAGCGCACGAGAAGTTCTTTTCGAGGCTCTCCTACCCAACCTGGGACATCAATAAATGCCAAAACATTCTTCTTCAAATTACCATCTCGAAGCAAACGGTTCATGGCTTCAATATAGACATCAATACCTTTATTGCGGAACTCGTAACGACCACTTGTTGAAACTATCAAGGTATCATCCCCCAAGTCTGTACCCATTAAAGCATTCGCTACATCGAGCAAGCGCTTGCGGGCTTCCTTACGTTTCTTAGTAAAAGCTGCAGTCTTAGGCACAAAACTATTATCAAAGCCATTAGGCAATACAAAATCCACCGGCTTATCAAGCAATTCCTTACATTCTGTAGCAGTAATGTCACTAACAGTCGTAAAGCAATCAACAAACTTTGCCGTCTGTTTCTCTATAGAATGCTTGCTTTGCATATTCAGTTCACCAGCCATCTGGTCACCGTTATAAGCAAAAAGATAATCATAAAGCGGCTTATTATTACCAGCAATACTTCTTCCTATACTTGTTGCATGTGTGGTAAAGACAGTAGCAATCTCAGGCAAATGCTTATTAATATAAAGCACACCGAGTCCTGTCATCCATTCATTTCCATGATAGATAACCTTCTTACCTTTTTCAATAACATGCTTATAGAAGCTCTCAACAACTAATGCTGCTGCATAAGAGAACATAGAAGACTCATCATAATCTCCGTATGCATGAAGACTATCAACTTGATAGTCATTCCATAGCTGACCATAAATTTGGTCTTTAATAGCATAATAAGGAGTAAAATCAACAAGAATTGCTACCGGTTCTCCTGGTATATTCCAGCGTCCAATTTTAATTATTAAGCCTTCCTTTTGTGCTTCTGTTTTCCACTCCGCATAAAGCGTATTATCTTCTGAGAAATAAGGATTAACCTTATCCCCCCAACAATCAGGACCAATAAAGATTAAACGATCCTGCAATTTTTCCGTAAGAGTCTTGGCGCGTGTAGATAAAACAGTATAAATACCGCCTACCTTGTTACATACTTCCCAACTAGACTCAAATATATAATCTGGAAATAATTTGTCCTTTCCCATAAAATATCAATAAAACACCGCAAAGATAACTAAATAATTGCAAAAAACGAACAAAAAAGAAACTTTATTGGGGAAAAAAGTCGTTTTCTTGATTTAAATAAATAACTTTGTCGCAGTAAATTCACTAAGCAATGAAAAAGATAATATTAGCACTTATGCTATGTATGTCATATTTGACATCATTTGCACAAAAAGACAGTACAATCTTCAAAGGTTATTTGTCTAATAATGAATATGAAGTTTATCTGCAAATTAACTTCTACCAGAATGATATCAAAGTACCTGGCCAAGAAATCTTCGGTACTATTGCAGGTTTTTTGGGTGACAGAAAGGACAGCAGAAAATGGTTGATAACAGATGCTGCTATTGAGGGAAAAACCGCTCACCTATCCATTATCAACGATTATGGAAGTGAAGATCTTACAGCAGACCTAACCTTAGAAAGCGATGGTACATATAGTCTAAAGCAAATTGCAGGCAGTAATATAAAAATTGCCCGCAATAGAAAGTGGGTAAAAATACCGAAAAAGCTAACTTTTACGAAAAATTAAAATTTAAGAATTTCCGGGCAATTTATAAACTTGCTCGGAAATTCTTAAATTATGAGCACATATATTATGATTAATAGAAAACTAAAACTTGAAAAACACAACCGAAGAGGTTAAAAAACCTGCGAAATAAAGAAATTACAGAAAAAAGAATATAACCAGAAAAAATCTGTGTAAATTCATGAAATCTGTGGGAAAAATAATCTATGAGAAAAAATCTGCGTCATCTGCAAAATCTGCGTGACAAACTAATATTCAGCGAGAAGAAAAAAACAGCGGAGAAGAAAAAGATCCGCGGGAAACAAGAAACAAAAAAGCCTCAGAAATCTTTCGAAATCTGAGGCTCTTCATTGAAAGGAGGCGGCGACCTACTCTCCCGCATTGCAT
>OBKS01000487.1_pt1 | contig 38469 bp, 38 predicted proteins | sample 1517381 | NCBI WGS metagenome assembly OBKS01 (sample SAMN04571686, study PRJEB22368) | human gut metagenome | biome: human gut; material: stool | host: Homo sapiens | place: Luxembourg | collected 2012-08-03 | reverse complement strand
TGTTATGGAACTGTAGAATTTGGTGGTTGGTATAATGACTATACTATGTCTATAGGACCTGCTGTCCCTTGGCTTTATCGCGGAGGCCACTACTCCGACGGTGCTCGTGCAGGCCTTTGGTACTTTGGAGGTAGCGGCGGTCTCGCGCACGGGTTCTTCTCTTTCCGTGCCGTCATCCGTGGAGCGTAAGCGACTAACCTCATTTTTACAAAATCTTAGTTAGAATTATAAATAAATTAGCGCTAAGATTATAGGAAAGAATAAGCCCGCAGCTGCACTTCTTTTTTTGCAGCAAGGGCAAGGCATATAAATTAAAATAAAGGTATAACTATATTAGATATACTAGGGATTAAACTGTAAAAAAATTTAGGATTTTTCCTGCTAACCCTTGGCTTAATCGCGGAGGCAACTACAACAACGGTGCTAATGCAGGCCTTTGGAACTTTGAAGGTAACAACGGTAACGCGAACGAGTTCATCTCTTTCCGTGCCGTTCTTATAGACTATGACATAATTATCTTTAACAAATAAATTTAAGGATTTATTTAAAAGCTTGTCATAGAAGTTTAATTCCTTTTCACGTTTGTGAATAAACACATTAATAGTATATTTTTGTGAGTAAACTTTTGAAAATGAGAATATACGAAAAAGCAGTAAAAATTAATTTTTTTGCTGTTTTTTTTTGAATTTAGTTGGAGGAATTATGAGTAAAATGTATTTAAAATATTTAGAAAAAAAGAAAGATAATAATAATAAATATTATTTGTTTAAAAGTGGTGCATTTTATATATTTTTAGATGAAGATGCTAAAAATATAAGTAAAATAACTACTTTGTGTTTAACTAATTTAAATAAAGATGTAGTAAAGTGTGGTTTTCCTAAAAATAGTTTAGAAAAATATTTAAGTATTTTTGATAATTTAAAATTGGATATAGAAATAATAGAAGAACCTGTAAATAAAATAAAAAAGATAGATATTGATAATGTAATAGAATTTTTAAAAGAAATAAAGGAATACATTAATGAATAGTTTAGAAGATTTAATGATTTATAAACAATATTTAGAAATGATTTATTATACAGAAAATATAACTATAAAATATCCTAAAAATGAAAAAAATAATTTAGTAAGTTATATAAAAAATAAAACATATAATGGAATAGAATTGATAATAAAAGCTCAAAAAGAAAGAGATAAAAATAAAAGATTACTTATTCTAAATCAAATAGATACTAATTTAAAAATGTTAAAAGTTTTGATAAGAATTTCTTATAAAAAAAAGTATATTAATTCAACTAATTATGGTGCTTGGAGTAAAAAAATATATAATATTGGTAATTTATTAGGGTATTGGATTAATAAATGTCTAAAACAATAAAAATAAAGTATGATGATAAGTTAACTTTTGATAATTTACTTAAAGCACATGTTAGAACAAGTAAAAATAAAAATAATAAGAAATGTGTTATGAAATTTAACATAGATTTAGAAACTAATATACTAAGTATATTAAATAGTTTAAAAAAAGATACTTATAGATTGGGAAATTATTTTGTTTTTAAAATATATGAACCCAAAGAAAGAATAATATCTGCTTTACCGTATAAAGATAGAATAGTCCAAAATTGGTATATTGAAGAATTTATAAAACCATATATAGTACCAAGATTTATAAATGATTCTTATGCTTGCATTGAAGGTAAAGTCACACATAAAGCTGTATATAAAACGCAAAAATATATGAGATTAATGAAGAGACAATATAATAGTTATTATATAATAAAATGTGATATAGCTAAGTATTTTTACAGTATTGATAAAGATATATTATTTAAAATAATGAAAAAATATATAAAAGATGAAAAATTGATTAAAATTACTAAAATATTTATATATGATAGTTTTGGTAAGGGAATACCGATAGGTAATTATACAAGTCAAAGTTTTGCTAATATATATTTGAATGAGCTTGATAAATATGTAAAAGAAAAATTAAAAGTAAAATATTATATAAGATATATGGATGATTTTATTATTTTGGAAAAAGGCAAGGTTAAAGCAAAATTATTATTAAAAGAAATATCTATATTTTTAAACAAAGAATTACATTTAAATTTAAATAATAAATCAAGAATATATCCTAATAAAATGGGCATTAATTTTTGTGGATATAGAATATTTGAAACTCATATTTTACTTAGAAATAGAAGTAAAAAGAAAATAAAAAATAATATTAAAATATGGAAAAAACTTTATATCAATAATAAAATAAATTATAAAAAAATGGAATTATCATTTAATTCATGGTTAGGACATGCTAGGCACGCTAATAGTTTTAATTTAATAAACAAAGTATACGATTCTCTTAAAATGATTATTACTAAATAGGTTAGTTATTTTTTTAATAATCAATAAAATATTAAAATTAAAAAAATACATAATAACCTAAGGGTCACTATGTATTATATATTTTTAGATTTTTATTGGATTATTATTGACTATTAATATTAATAATACTATAATTTAAGTATAACTTTTATCAAGAATGAGGGAGAGAATTAGCTCTATGAACTCATACCAACCTATTAAATTAGGTGGTAATGCTAATATCGATGAAAGAGATTTTTGTAAACTCTTTCAAATGAGTTTTTTTTTTGATAAAAGAATGGGAGGAGTTTATCTATGGAAAAATATTATTTTACAAGTGAATCAGTCACAGAAGGACATCCAGATAAGATATGTGACAAAATAGCAGACAAAATACTTGATTCTGCTTTAGAGGTTGACCCTAATAGCAAAATGGCTGTTGAAGCAACCATTAAAGATAACTTAGTCTTTATATATGGAGAATGTAATACTCTAGCTAATTTGAATTTTAAAGAAATAGCTAATGAAGTATTAAAAGATATTGGATATAATGAAGATTTTGAAATACTTGAAAAAGTTTCAAAACAATCAAATGAAATAAATAAAGCAGTAACAAAAGATAAAATAAGCGCAGGAGATCAAGGTATAATGTTTGGGTACGCTACTAATGAAACTAAAGAGTTTATGCCATTACCTATAATATTAGCTAATAAATTAGCAAAAAAATTATCAGAAGTAAGAAGGAGTAAAGAAATAGATTGGTTACTTCCTGACGGCAAAACACAAGTAACAATAGAATATATTGATAATATACCTAAAAGGGTAGATACAATAATTATCGCTTGTCAACATACAAGTGAAGCAACTGATATAGAAAAAGAAATAACCGAAAAAGTTATCAAAAAAGTAGTTCCTGTTGAATTACTAAAAGATACAAAAATATTAATAAATACAAGTGGGTCATTTATAATAGGTGGTCCATATGCAGATAGTGGGACTACTGGTCGAAAAATAATAGTAGACACTTATGGTGGTATGGGAAGAATTGGTGGAGGATGTTTAAGTAGTAAAGATCCATCCAAAGTTGATAGAAGTGGAGCTTATTACGCTAGATTTGTAGCTAAAAATATAGTTGCTCATAATTTGTGTGACAAATGTGAAATACAAGTTAGTTATGCAATAGGCTTAGATAAGCCAATTTCTATATATTTGGATACGTTTAACACCGAAAAAGTATCTAAAGAAGATATATATAAATTTATAAATGACAATTTTGACTTTAGCGTTGATAATATTATAAAAGAGTTGAATTTAAATAGGCCAATATATTATCAAATCGCATCATATGGTCATTTTGGTAGAAATGATTTAAATCTACCTTGGGAAAGAATAAAAGAAGCTGGTGATTAAACTACCAGTTTTTATTGACAAACTTTTAAATTATGATATTATTTAATTGAGTAATTATACTTATAAAGAGGTGAAAAAATGATAAGACAATTGGAAAAACCAGAAATGTACCAATTAATGAATATTGCTTTTTCTAATCAATATTCTGATTTAGTAAAAGAAGTTGATGAGAATGGAATAAAATATTCATTATTAAAAATAGGTGAAAATGATTGGATTCCTATTATTGCACAAAATAACTATGATATCTTTACAAAAGAAGAATATATGAATTATAATCGTTCAAATGATTGCTTTTGTGATTCAAAATTTTATTATTATATGATGACGAAAAAACCATATCAATACTATGTGGCAAAGAAAGCTACTAAAGAAATAACGCAAACTTTTAATATGGATGAGTATAATAAATTATTTTATGATGGTTTTTCTTTAGTTTATCCATCAAATATTATAGATTATATTAAGTTGTTAGAAAAATATGGAAAACAAACTTATGTTGATTCTATTAATAGTTTAAGAAAAAAAATAATGTATGATGTTTATGATAAATATATAATGCAAAATAATGAACTATATATAAAAGAAAATAACGCAAATGAAGAAGTAAAAAAGTTAATCAATAAAATAATCTAAAAGGTTTAACAAATTCAAAATAACTATTTACCCTAAAAATAAAATATAGTATAATATACTTATATGGTATGGAAAGTAGGGAGCTGATATAAGTGAAGCGAATCTATACAAGCGTTGATATTGGATCAGACACTGTAAAGGTTGTAGTGTGTGAACTTTATAAGAATAAAATTAATTTACTTGCCAAAACAACTGTTTCTAATAGTGGTTTAAAAAAAGGTTTGATTACGGATGTAGAATCAGTTAAAAAGTCTGTTAAGATGGCAATCAGTCAAGTAGAAGAAATGTTAGGTATTACTATTGATAAAGTACTTACTGATATACCAAGCTATTTTTCTGAATTTAAAATGGTAAATAGCAGTGTAGAAGTTAACAATTCAGATTATATCATTGGTAGTAAAGAAGTAAATGAAGTAATAGAAGAAGCATTAAAAGGTTACAATGACTATTCAAGGGAAATGATTGCTTTAATGCCAATTGATTTCAAGGCAAATGATGAAACAGTAAAAGATCCTAAAGGAATTAAAAGCAAATACTTATCAATGCGTGGTGTAATAGCGACTACTCCAAAAAAGAATTTGTATTCAGTTGTAGGACTTTTAGAATCGCTTAATTTAGAAGTTACTGATATTTCATTAGGCGCTATAGGAGATTATGCCGCTTTAAAAGATAAAGAAGTTGATAAACAAGCAGGTTTTGTTGTTAATATAGGTGGCGAAATAACTAATATATCATTGTTTAATAAAGGAATAATGATTAATAATTCAATTATTCAACGTGGAGGACAAAATATAGATAGTGATATAGCATATATATATAAGTTAGACTTGGAAGAAGCAAAGAAAATAAAGGAAAAATATGCTTTAGCTCATAGAAATTATGCGAATGACTCTGAAACCATATCAGTAATTAATAGACTAGGAGAAAAAATAGAAATTAGTGAACGAGAACTAAGTGATATTGTTTATTCTAGATTGGAAGAAATGCTAAATTTAATAAAAAAAGAGATAAATGGATTGGCAAATCGAGAAATTGATTATATAATAGTAACAGGTGGAACAACTAATATTCCATATTTTGATAAAATAATTGAACCATTACTTGGAAAAAATGCTAGAGTTGGAGAAATGAAAATAGTAGGAATAAGAAACAATAAATATTCTTCTTCATTAGGAACTATTATAAGTTTTATTCAAAAGTTGCGTTTAAAAGGTAAGGATTTTACTATGATTGATAGTGAAGACGCAAATATTTTATCATCACCAAAAAAAAGTAACGTTAATGAGACAAATATATTGAAAGCACTTATAGGCTTTTTCGATGAATAGGAGGATACAAAATGTTTGATTTAGAAATGGATCAGTTAGCAAAAATAAAAGTAATTGGTGTCGGTGGTGGCGGAAATAACGCTGTTCAAAGAATGATAGATTCAGGCCTTAAAGGTGTAGACTTTATAGTAGCTAATACCGATTTACAAGTATTAAATAATTCTTCAGCACCTGTTAAAATACAACTTGGTGTTGAACTTACGAATGGTCTTGGCGCTGGCGCTAATCCTGAAATAGGTAGAAGAGCTGCACAAGAGTCAAAAGCAGAAATAGAAGCTTCTTTAGAAGGAGCAGATATGGTTTTTGTTACTTGTGGTATGGGTGGAGGAACTGGTACTGGAGCAGCACCTGTTATTGCCCAAATTGCTCAAGAAATGGGAGCTTTGACTGTAGGTATTGTTACTAAACCATTCTCATTTGAAGGTAAAAAAAGAATGAATCAAGCAGTAACTGGCTTGGAAGAATTGAAGAAACATGTTGATACATTAATCGTTGTACCAAACGATAAGTTAAGAGAGATAATAGATAAATCAACACCGCTTTTAGATTCATTTAAGGAAGTTGATAATGTTCTTAGAACTGGTGTTCAATCTATTTCTGATTTAATTGCTGTAGCAGGTCTTATTAACTTGGATTTTGCTGATGTTAAGGCTGTTATGGAAAAACGCGGTAATGCTTTAATTGGTATTGGTATGGGTGTAGGAGAAAATAGAGCAACAGATGCTGCTGAACATGCTGTTTCTAGTCCTTTACTTGAAACTAGTATAGAAGGAGCAACAGATGCCATTATAAACGTAACAGGCGGGCCAAGCCTTACTTTATTTGAAGTAGAAGAAGCTGCTGAAGTTGTTAGAAAATCTGCTAATACTGATATAAATACTATATTCGGAGCAATTATTAGTGAAAACTTAACAGATGAAATTATTGTTACAGTTATAGCTACAGGTTTTGAAGAAGAAAATGAACCTTTATATAGTCAATATGCTAGAAGAGAAAATACTACTACTGATACAGATGAAGATGGAGATGTAGGTGCAGATATTCCATTCTTTAAAAGAAGAAGTTTTTAATAGATAGTACTTGAAAAAGTACTGTTTTTTTCATAGAATTAGTTAAATATTTAAAAGTGATTAGATAAGTATGTTAAAGATAAATAATAATGAATATAATGTTCTAATGTCTAGCATTAAATATGTAGAAGCAATTTATAACTCACAAAAGGTATATTCTGCTTTGGTTTTATTAGATATTCAGTTAAATGGAAATAAAGGTTTTATTAGTTTTTATATAGACTTTTTTGATGAAAATGATATTAAAAATATAGAAAATAAAAAATATAGAGAATTACCAACGGAATTAAATTCAAAAATATCAATGATAGAAATATATGATACCAAAAATTTTATAGATTTTATCGATAGTGAGATTAATCTAGAATTTGGTAATATAGTTAATAATCAAATTGAAATGAAACTAGATATAGATGATGAATTAATAAAATTGGAGTATAAAGGATTATTGGGTATTAAATAACAATAAATTAATTAACAATATTACCACAAGCGCTGATTGAATTAAAGGTTTTGGTATTCATAGGTAGATTATCATTTGATAATCTTTTTCTATTGCTTTAAATAAGATAAACATTTATAATATAAGTACTAGAGGTGATTATGTGTTAGAAGAAATAGAAAAATATGCTGAAATACAAAACATACCTATTATGGAAAAAGAAGGAATAAATTTTTTAACAAATTATATAAAACAAGAAAATATAAAAAATATTTTAGAAATAGGTAGTGCAATAGGGTATTCAGCAATAAAAATGGCCTTAGTTAATGAAAATATAAAAGTAACAACCATCGAAAGAGATGAAAACAGATATCAAATTGCTATAAAAAATATTAATGATTTTAATTTAAATAATAGAATAACAATAATAAACAAAGATGCATTTGATGTAAATTTAAGTGAAAAATATGATTTAATTTTCATAGATGCTGCTAAAAGTCAATCAACTAAATTTTTCTTAAAATTCAAAGATAATTTAAATAGTAATGGTGTAATAATAACGGATAATATTTATTTTCATGGACTAACATATAAAGAAAATATAGAAAGCAGAAACTTAAGACAAATGACAAGAAAAATAAGAGAATATATAGATTTTTTAAAACAAAATCAAGATTTTTCTACAGAAATATTAAATATAGGTGATGGAATTGCAATTAGTAAAAGAAAATAAAATACATTTTTTAATAATTATATGTGGAATTATATTTACATTACTAGGAGCATTTCATACTAATATTTGGTTTGATGAAGCTTATTCTATAAATATAATAAATCATAGCTTTAATGACATTTGGTTGATAGGAAGCTCTGATGTCCATCCTATTCTTTATTATTTCTTATTAAAAATAATATCATTGATATTTGGAAAAAGTATTATAGTTTATAGATTGTTTTCATGTCTAGGTATTATTACACTAGGAATAATTGGTTATACACATATAAGTTGTGACTTTGGTAAAAAAGTAGGAATTATATTTACATTTTTAGCTTTTTTCTTGCCAGTTATGCCAATGTATGCTACTGAAATAAGAATGTATTCATGGGCAATTACTTTTGTAACACTTACGTTTATTTATATGTATCGTATTATAAAAAATAATACTTTAAAAAATTATATATTATTTATGATATTTAGTTTATCTAGTGCTTATATGCATTATTATGGTTTAATGATATCCTTTTTTATAAATTTATTTTTATTCATTTATTTAATAATAAAAAAAATAAATTTAAAATATTTTATTGTTTCTGCTATAACACAAATTATTTTGTATTTACCTTGGCTTATATTTTTTATTAAGCAAACAAAAGAAGTATCAAAAGGATTTTGGATTACTTTAGAATTTCCCAATATATTGTTAGAAGTTCTAACTTTTCAATTTTTAGGTAATAATGATTTTAATGTATCGATTTTTGTTTCTTTAATTGTATATACCTTTATAATATATAGTTTAGTTAAAAAGAAGGAAAAATTACCATTACTTAGTTTTAGCTTATATTTAGTTGTAATTATAACTTCATTAATAATATCAATAAAAATGCCAATTTTAGTACCTAGATATTTATTTGTAATAACAGGCTTATTAATATTTACTATAGCTTATTTACTTAGTAGAAGTTCAGTTTATATTAAAACATTTATATTATTACTTATATTTGTTTTTGGATTATATAGTAATGTTATCTTTATAAAAGATAGTTATGATAAGAGTAATCAAGAACCAATTAAATATGTAACAGAGAATATAAAAGAAAATGATATAGTAGTTTATACTAACGTAATTGATGGCGCTATTTATAATTTACAATTAAATAATAAAATGTATTTTTATGATATAGATAGTTGGAATAAAGATGAGCCATATGAAGCCTTTAGTCCTAACATGGAAATAGTTAAAAACCTAGATTTTTTAGATAACTATAGTGGTAATATATGGATAATTGATGGAGATGATGACCGTCTATACAATATATTGAATAAATATGAATTAATTAAAAATAAAGATTTTAGAACAAAATATCATCAAATGAGTATAAATATTCATTTGATAAGAAAGTAGGTTATATGAATAAAATTAGTATAGTAGTACCATGTTATAATGAAGAAGCTTCAATTCCAATATTTTATAAAGTAATAGAAGAAACTTTAAAAAGTATGAAAATAGACTATGAACTTATATTTATAGATGATGGTTCAAAAGATAAAACATTAGAAATTTTGAAAAATATTAAAGACAAGCATGTAAAATATATATCATTTTCTAGAAACTTTGGTAAAGAAGCTGCTATATATGCAGGGCTTAATGAGTGTAGTGGAGATTTTGTTGCTACAATGGATGTTGATTTGCAAGATCCACCTTCGTTAATTCCAATTATGTATGAAACTTTGAAAAAAGAAGATTTTGATTGTATTGGTACAAGAAGAGTTACTAGAAAAGGTGAACCTAAAATAAGAAGCTTTTTTGCTCGCATGTTTTACAAGATAATAAATAAAATATCTAATGTAGAAATGGTTGATGGAGCAAGAGACTTTAGACTTATGACTAGACAAATGGTAGATTCTATTCTATCTTTAAAAGAATATAACAGATATTCTAAAGGTATATTTAGTTTTGTTGGTTTTAAAACAAAGTGGTTAGAATATGAAAATATAGAAAGAGTAGCTGGTGAAACTAAATGGAGTTTCTTTAAACTATTTATATATGCAATAGAAGGTATAGTAGCATTTTCTAATTTCCCGCTTATAATTTCAATAATATTTAGTACTTTATCTTTTGTTTCTTCAATTATATTGTTAATTATTATGATTATAAATGGTTTTAAAGAATTACTTGTAATACTTAGCATTCTATTATTTATATTTAGTTTGTTATTTTTAATTTTAGGTATAATTGGTGTTTATGTAGGTAAAATTATTTTAGAAGTAAGAAAAAGACCAATATATGTTGTAAGAGAAAGTAATTTAAGGTGATTTATGGATATACAAAATTTATTTAAAAAGAAGTTTGTTATGTTAGACGCTAATGATACGTCGATTAAAGAAAAAGATAATATGTTTGATAATGTTATTGATAATAAGTTTATTAATGCTTTATTTGAAAAGTATAATATTCCTGCTAAATACAGATATTTTATATTTGAAAATAAATTTATTTTTGATGATTTAGAATTTGTTACAGATATTTCTGTAAAGATGCTACCAATTTCAACTATAAATAATAAAGGTGAAGAAATAGTTACATACTATTTAGATATGAACAATTATGCTTTTGTATATGTTGGTAGTCCTAAAGTTATATTTGAAAATGAATTAAAAGAATTTTTTGATGAAATGGAAAAAGATAACATTTTAGAAAACTATTTTTTGATGATGAATTATATTTTTGGAAAATTATATTATTCAAAACAAGGAGCACACTTTAAACATAATACTATAAAAAAAGCTAATAATAAAATACTTAGCTTAAAAAAGTAAATTAAAAACAAGGATGTACTTGTTTTTTTTTAGTGCTAATAGTAAAATGTATTTAGATGTCCTCGTAGCTCAGCTGGATAGAGCACAGCCCTCCTAAGGCTGGTGTCGGAAGTTCAAATCTTCTCGGGGACACCATATGATAATTAACCGTTAAAAATCAACGGTTTTTATTTTTATTGATTTTTTTAAACTTATTACATTATTAATCATGTCAAGGATATAATGTGACCATAGTTGCGCCAATAATACGCATGTGTTATAATGTTTGAGTGGAAAAGGTGATTTAGATGCAAATGATAGCTATTGTAAGTTCAATTACACTTTTGTTAGATCAAATTATAAAAATAATTGTGAGCACTAAAATGACACTAAATACAAGTATAACCATCATAAAAGACTTTTTCAGTATAACATATGTTAGAAATGATGGAGCAGCTTTTAGTATATTGGGCGGAAAAACATTATTTTTAATACTTGTTTCACTAATTTCTTTATATTTAATATACTATTTTTTAATAAAAGATAAAAAATTAAAAAAATTAGAAAAAATAATATATGGCTTATTAATAGGTGGATTATTAGGAAATCTATTAGACAGAATATTACTAGGATGTGTTATTGATTATTTGTCATTTAACATATTAGGATATGAGGCGCCTATTTTTAATTTAGCTGATACATGTATAGTAGTATCTACATGTTTATTAATACTATTTGTGGGAAGTGATAAAGTTGAAAATAAAAGCATTAGAAAATAAAAGAATAGACAATTATTTAAGTGAAACCTTAGATATTTCTAGAAGTCAAATTCAAAAATATATCAAAGAAAACTATATAACAGTAAACAATCAAGAAGTGAAAAGTAGTTATGTTCTTAAAGAAACTGATGAAATAGAAGTTAATATAAAAGAAGAAGAAAAGATAATTTCAGCAACTCCAGAAAAGATGGATTTAAATATAGTTTATGAAGATGATGATGTAATAGTTATAAATAAACCTAATGGAATGGTTGTCCATCCTGGAAATGGAAACTATTCTCATACATTAGCTAATGGTCTTATGTATCACTCTAAATTAAGTGATATCAATGGTTCATTTAGACCAGGAATAGTTCATAGAATTGATGCTTATACAACTGGCTTATTAATGGTAGCTAAAAATAATTTTGCTCATGCATCTTTAGCAAAACAATTAGAAGAAAAAACAGTAACAAGAAAATATATAGCTTTGGTATGGGGGATTATAAAATCTGATACGGGTACTATAGACGCACCAATAGGAAGAGATAAATTAGATAGAAAAAAAATGGCTGTTACTGATATAAATAGTAAAAAAGCCATCACTCATTTTAAAGTTTTAGAAAGATTAAATAACGCTACTTTAATAGAACTTTCACTAGAAACAGGTAGAACACATCAAATAAGAGTTCATATGAATTATATAGGTCATCCTGTTGTTAATGATCCGGTATATGGAAAAAGAAAGCTAATAGATAGTACTGGTCAATGTTTGCATGCAAAAGTAATAGGGTTTAATCATCCTAGAACTAATAAATATTTAGAATTTGATAGTGAATTACCAGAATGTTTTACTAATATTTTAAATAAATTTAGAGATTCATAAAATAAATAATCAAACTAATAATTGAACAAAATAAACTTAAATAAACACTTGGAATTAGATAAATAGATAATTTTTTATCATAACTTTTAGTTTCGTAATATAAAAATAAATTTGAAAGCAAACAAATAGTAATAGAAGAAAATACCAAAAACAGATTATTTAAAATAGTTAAGTTGAATATTGTTAAAACATTAAATAACATATTTGTATATAAATATTTGTTATAATCCTTAGTATCTTTTATATCAAAATTACTATATATATTAAAAATGCTTAAATATTTTGATAAATATGATATAATTAATAATGATACTATAATATAGTTAGGTGGTACAATTTTGATTAATTTAAGAGAATTAAAATAATTAAAATTAAGTAGCAATAAAGATAAAATATAAGGCAATATAAAAGATAATTTAATGTACTTTTTCATATAATCTCCTTTGTAAAATTATATGAGTAAGTATAAAAATTATGACAAGGAGGCAGTATGAACGATATAGCAAATATAGATGAAGTTGTTTTAAAATTACTTCATTACTTTATAACTGATAAAGGATATAATCCTATAGTATTACATGGAGCTCAAAATGAAATATGGCTTGAAAAAATAAATAGTGATTATAAAATAATAAGAATAGTTACAAACTACATTCACAATGATGAACAATACGATTTTGATAGTTTTAAAACTAATCAAATATTAAAAAAGGTAAAAAAACAAACATTGTGTGTTAATATGAATGTTCTAAATATATTTTTAAATTTAGGAGATAATGTTCATTTTAAAGAAGTACATAATAAAAAAGTTTCAGCGATTTGTATAGAAAGTATAGATGATTTAAATAAGTATGATTTTATTAAAGAGAATTTTCCTGATATAAATGAAAATACTGATTTTAAAGAAGAAGGTTTAGATTTGTTTCTTAAAATAACAAACGATTTAAATCAAAAAAGTTTAGAGGAGTCAAAAACTGTGGAAAAAGTTTTTAAAATTAAAAAGCCAATAATAACATATAGTATAATAGCTATAAATATAATAGTGTTTATACTTATGTACATTTTAGGAAATGGTAGTACTGATCCATATACTTTAATTAAATTTGGAGCTAACTATCGAGGCTCTGTTATTAATCATGAATTTTATAGACTTATAACATGTGCTTTCATCCATATTGGTTTTATGCATTTAACACTTAATACATATTCTTTGTATGTAATTGGTGTACAATTAGAAAGCTATTTTGGAAAATTAAAATATATAATTATTTACTTATTTAGTGCTATAACGGCTAGTTTGATGTCAGTTATTCTTACTGATTCAATATCAGCAGGAGCATCAGGAGCTCTATTTGGACTACTTGGAGCATTATTATATTTCGGATATCACTATAGAGTATTTTTAGGTGGTGTCTTAAAAAGTCAGATAATACCATTAATAATTGTCAATTTAGCGTTTGGCTTTATGATGAGTGGTATTGATAATGCTGCACATATTGGTGGGTTGATTGGGGGATTTTTAATTGCAATGGCAGTTGGAGTACCTAATAAATCTAGTAAGTCAGATATAATAAACGGTATTATTATGAGTATTATTTATATTAGTTTCTTATTATTTATGGCATTTAAAGTTGTTTAAATGCTTTTTATGTACAAAAAAATCTAACTCTATGTTAGATTTTTCTATATAAACCGATTGCTTTTCCTAAGATAGTTACATTATCTAAAATTATTGGATCCATTGTGTCATTTTCTGGTTGTAATCTAAAATGCCCTTTCTCTTTATAAAAAGTTTTTAATGTTACTTCATTGCTATCAGTCATAGCTACAACAATTTCACCATTTCTAGCTGTATTTCTTTTTTCAACTATAACAATATCGCCATCCAAAATTCCTGCATTAATCATACTGCAACCACTTACATTTAAAGTAAAAACTTCTTTACCTTTTGGAACTAAGAAAGCGGGTAGAGAAAAGAATTCATTTGGTTTTTCAATTGCTTCAATAGGACTTCCAGCAGTGATTTTTCCAAGAAGTGGGACTTCAATAACTTCTTCTTTTTGATTTAAATATTCATTGTTTACTAATACCTCTATAGTTCTGTTTTTTGTTCCTTCTTTTCTAATAAAACCTTTTTCTGCTAAACTTTCTAAGTGGGCTTGTACGGTTGCTGGGGAACTAACACCAATAGCTGAACCGATTTCTCTTACAGTAGGTGGATAACCATGAGACGCAATATAACTTTTTACGAAGTCTAAAACATCATCTTGCCTTTTCGTTAATGTTTCCATTTTTCTCCTCCTTTACAATCTATATACATATTAACATAGAAACAAACATTTGTCAAACAAATGTTTTGAAAAAGCAAAAAAAATATATTGACACAAACTTTTGTTCGTGATATCATATGTATGTGAGAAGGAGAGATAATATGAAAGAGATTTTAAAAAGTAAAGCTATAATGTTTTTATTTATTTTGATGTTAGGATTTGTTTATGTAAAGAGTGCTCCTACAAATGTTACAGATTTAAAAAATGAACCAATATTAGAAAGAACAAAAGACACGATTGTGTGTAAAAATAATTAATATTTTAAATAAAGCATTTGTATTTTATTAAATTATTGATATAATATAATAAAATAGAGGTGCAAAATGGATGAGAGAATAATAAATAATATCAAAACTTTAGCAATTGAAACGATTAGTAATGCTAAAAGTGGTCATACTGGTATAGCATTAAGTTCAGCTCCTATACTATATACGTTATATGCTAAACATATAAATGTAGATGTTAAAAATCCTTTATGGATAAATAGAGATAGATTTGTAATGTCTGCAGGGCATGGTTCTGCATTATTATATTCTGTTTTACATTTTGCTGGTTTTGATATTAAAATAAGTGATTTAAAAAAGTTTAGACAAATTGATTCAATTACTCCTGGGCATCCTGAATTTGGTGTAACTCCAGGAGTTGATATGACGACAGGACCATTAGGTGAAGGTATTGCTTCGGCTGTTGGAATGGCTATTATTGGAAAATATTTACAGGAAAAATTTGTTTTACCAAAAATGGGAAGTAAAGAAAAGGGAACACCAATCTTTGATTATAAGGTGTATGTTCTATGTAGCGACGGCGATTTAATGGAAGGGATAAGTTATGAGGCTGCTTCTCTTGCTGGTAATTTAAACTTAGATAATTTAGTAATTTTATATGATTCAAATAATGTTAGTTTAGATGGTGATACTACTAATACTTTTACTGAAGATGTTTTAGATAGATTTAAATCGTTTGGCTGGTATACAGATTTAGTTAGAAATGGTAATGACGCACTAGAAATTGATAAGGCGATAACTAAGGCTAAAGCATCATCAAGACCATCTATAATTGAAATTAAAACAATTTTAGGAAAAGATACAACTTATGAAGGAACTAATGTTATTCACGGTAAACCATTAACTTCTGATGAAGTAAAAAACTTAAAACACAAACTTGGTGTTAATGAACTAGAATTTTTTGTTGATGATACATTGGTACAATTGTTTAGGAAGAATATGTTAGAACGCAATAAAAAAGTGCAAAATATTTGGAATGATAATTATAGTAAGTATGTAAATTTATATTTAAACGGTGATGATTCTAAATTAAAATATTTATTTAACAATAAAGTTAATGTAGATTTATTAAACTTTTCATTTAATAATCTTGAAAAAAAATCTACTAGAGATTTAAATAATATTATTATGCAGGTAATAGCTGAATTGGTTCCTAATTTTATAGGAGGTAGTGCTGATTTAAGTACATCAACTAAAACTTATTTAAATAATGGTGGTGATATGAAAGATAGCCATTATGATGGAAGAAATATTTGGTTTGGTGTAAGAGAACATGCAATGGGGGCAATAGCTAATGGAATGGCTTTATCTAATTTTAGACCATTTTGTTCAACTTTTTTAGCATTTTCAGATTATTTAAAACCAGCAATTAGAATGTCTTGTCTTATGAATTTGCCAGTTACTTATATTTTTACTCATGATTCTATTTCAATAGGTGAAGATGGTCCCACACATGAGCCAGTTGAACAATTAGCATCATTAAGAGCAATTCCTAATTTAAATGTATTTAGACCAGCTGATATGAATGAACTAATAGGTAGTTGGGATTTTATTATTAATGGTTGTGAACCAAATGCCTTAATTTTATCAAAACAGGAATTCATTCCAATTGCAACTACCGATAAAAATAAAGTTTCTAAAGGTGCGTATATAGTTAGAAAGGAAACATCACGCTTAAATGGCATTATAATTGCGACAGGTAGCGAAGTACATAAAGCCTTAGAAATAGCTGATAGTTTATATAATGAAAAAAGGCTTGATATAAGAGTTATTAGTATGCCATCGGTTGAATTATTTTTGAAGCAAGACAAATCATATTATCAAGAACTTTTACCATTAGGATATAAAGTTATTGTTATTGAAGCAGCTACATCATTTGGTTGGCATAGATTTGTATATAATAGTAGTTATTTAATAACAATTGATAGTTTTGGATTTTCTGGTAAAAGTGAAGATGTTTTGAAGAAGATGCATTTTGATAATGAAACGATTAAAAATAAAATAGAGAGGTTGTTAAAATAAAAAAATCTCTTTTTTTTATTTTTGTATTGACATTTGAACGAGTATTCAAATATACTGTTAATAGATAGTTGAATGGTTGTTCAACTATGAAAGGAGAATTTATGGAAAAAATATTTATTTTAGATGGTTTAGATTGTGCTAATTGTGCTGCAAAGATAGAAGAAGCAGTAAGCAAATTAGATGGAGTAGAAAATATTAGTGTTAGTTTTATGACACAAAGAATGACATTTGAAATAGAAAATGAAGAAAAATTAAAAGAAATAAAAGATTTGATTAAAAAAATAGAATCAGATGTTGATATCATAGAGGAATCTTATGAATAAAAAGGAGAAAAAGTTATTAAAACAAATAATATATTCAATTATATTTTTATTACTAGCCCTTATTTTACCAATTAATGGTTATTTAAAGATAGTTTTATACTTAATTTCTTACTATTTTGTAGGAAAAAATGTTTATGTTAAATCTATAAAAAATATTAAAAACAAAGAAATCTTTGATGAAAACTTTCTTATGTTAATAGCGACTATAGGTGCATTTTCTATAAATGATTTTTTAGAAGGTGTACTTGTAATGCTTTTATATCAAATAGGTGAATTATTTCAAAGTTATGCGGTTAACAAATCAAGAAAATCAATTAGTTCACTTATGGATGTTAGACCAGATTATGCTAATATTTTAGAGAATGGTAAATTAAAAAAAATATCGCCTTATAAAGTAAAAATCGATGATGTAATTGTAGTTAAAACAGGAGAAAAAATACCTTTAGATGGTATAGTTATAGAAGGTAGTTCATATGTAGATAAATCATATTTAACAGGTGAATCAGTTCCTGTCAAGGTTACTTTAGATGATGAAGTACTTAGTGGTTGTATAAATAAAGAAGGTTTATTACAAATAAGAGTTACTAAAGAGTTTAAACAGTCAACTGTTTCTAAAATATTAGATTTAGTAGAAAACGCTAATTCTAAAAAAGCAAAATCAGAAAACTTTATTACAAAATTTGCTCGTATTTATACACCAATCGTTGTTATTTTAGCTTTATTATTAGCGCTCGTGCCACCATTATTTACTGATATTTTATTTGAAGAAACATTTAAAAGAGCTTTAACATTTTTAGTTATATCTTGTCCTTGCGCTTTAGTAATATCAGTTCCACTTAGTTTTTTTGGTGGAATAGGTGGAGCTAGTAAATGTGGAATTCTAATAAAAGGAAGTAATTATTTAGAAGAGTTTGCCAAAATACATACAATTTACTTTGATAAAACAGGAACGCTTACTAAAGGTAATTTTGAAGTAGTTAAAGTAAATGCTATTAATATAAGTGAGGAAGAACTTATTAAAATAGCAGCGTATGCTGAATGTTATTCATCTCATCCTATTGCTTTATCAATTAAAAATTATTACAAAGAAACTATTGATGAATCGAAAGTTAAAAATCCTATAGAAATAGCGGGAACTGGAATACATGTTATGGTTGATGATAAAGATGTGTATATCGGAAATGAAAAATTAATAAGTAAATTTAATGTAAAAATAGAAAAAGAAAATATAGGAACTACTGTTTACATTGTGATAGATGATGTTTATTGTGGATATATTTTAATTGCTGATGAAATAAAAGATAGTGCTAAAGAAACAATAAATTATTTAAAGAAAAATGATATTAAAACTATAATGCTTACTGGTGATAATGATGCAATTGCTAAAAATGTTTCAACTTATTTAGGAATAGATAAGTATTATGCAGAATTATTGCCTGATCAAAAATTAAAAATAATTGAAAATGAAAAAGATATAGCTTTTGTAGGTGATGGTATTAATGATGCTCCAGCTTTAATAAGCGCTGATATAGGTATATCTATGGGAACAACTGGAACGGATGCAGCAATTGAAGCTGCTGATATTGTTATAATGGATGATGATTTAAATAAGCTAGAAAAAGCTTTAAAAATATCAAAAAAGACATTAAAAATAGTAAAACAAAATATAGCGTTTTCAATATTTGTTAAAATTATATTTTTAATACTTGGAGCACTTGGTATTTCTAACATGATGGGAAGTGTTTTTGCAGATGTTGGTGTTTCAATAATTGCTATAATAAATGCAATGAGGACTTTAAAAATGAAATAAAATGTTTGACTAAAATCAAAAAAAAGTATATATTGGATATAGGTGATATAATGGATTTTAAAAGTTTATATGAAGAGAATAAAAAAAACATTATTATTTTAATTAGCATAGTCTTATTATTAATAGTTTTTATGGTTGTATTTAGTGGTTTAAAAAAGGAAAAAGATGATAATTCTAAAGTAAGTAATATTATTTTTTCTGAAGAAGAAATAAGTATTGAAGAAAATAAAACATATCAAGTTAAGTATGAAATTTACCCTGGTGGTTTGAAAGATATTAAACTTACTTGGTCAAGTGTAGATGATAGTATTGCTACAGTTGATGAGAATGGACTTATAACAGCTATCAGACCAGGTACTACAGAAATTAAAGTTAAATCAGTTAGTGGAGCAGTAGATAATTTAATTGTAAAAGTAAGCGAAGAAACTAGAAATGATACTACTGTAAAATTTAATATTGAAAATTTTGATTTAAAAATAAATACTTACAGACGTTTAATTCTTATGTTTGAACCAGAAGATGTTAATTATGATTCAATTGAATGGACTTCAAGTGATGAAAGAATAGCGACTGTTTCTCAAGTTGGAAGAGTAAATGGTGTAAAAACTGGTAAGGCTGTGATAACAGCGACAGTTAAATTAAAAAATGGTTCTTATTTAAGTACTTCTAGTAATGTAAATGTTACAAAAGAAACAACTTTATCACTTGCTAATTCTTCGCAAACTAGTTTGTATGAAGATACTACTAAAGAATTAGTATTGACATTGTCAGATAAAGATGTAGTAATAAAAGATGCAACATATAAAGTATCAAATGAAAATATAGTTCAAGTAATAAGAAGACCTTTACCAAATAATGATGATGCAACTGTTACTTCAACTATAAAAGGAATTGGTAAAGGTAAAGCTACTATTGATTACAAAATAGAGACTACTGATGGTGAAATAATAACTTTTACTGCTAATATAACTGTAAAATAAAAGATTTATGAGTTTTTCATAAATCTTTTTATATTAATCTAATGCTGCCATCTGTTATAAAAGGATGTTTTTTATCGATGTGGTCATAAAATAAAATTCCATTTAAATGATCTATTTCATGCTGAAAAGCAATAGATAATTCTTCTCTAGCTCTTATTTTTAATTTATTGCCATGTTCATCAAAGCCTTCAATAGTAACTCTGGCAAAACGTTTTACATGTCCTTCAACATCACGATTAACACTTAAGCAACCTTCACCGGCATCAGTAGCGATAATCTCTTCGGAATGGCTTACTATTTTAGGATTAACGACAACATAGTTATCAAATTTTCCATCTTCGTATTCGTGAACAATAACAATAACTCTTTTATTAATAGCGACTTGTGGAAAAGCAAGACCCATGCCAGGACGTAATTTGTATTTTTCTGCAAGCGATTCTATTTGACTATATGTAAGATTTTCAATAATTTGTTTTATTAATTGTTTTTCTTTATCACTTAAAGGGAAAACAACTTCATCACTTATTTTTCTTAAATGTTTATCTTTTTCATCTAAAATTTTTAATTTTTTAAACATAAATATCACCAACGTTTAATATTTTAGCATAAAATACAAAATTTTACAAATTTTTATAACAAAACTCTTGAATTTATCAAGAGTTTACGATATAAACAACTAATTAAATGCTCTAGCACCTATAACAATAACAAGTAGTATGAATAAAACTAGTATAATAGCGGCTCCATAGCCGTATCCTCCACCAGTGTTACCATATTGCTGATATGGGTAACCATAGCCACCACTGCAACCATAGTAATACATATTAATACCTCCCATCTAATCTATTATAGTTTATTACATACGTTATATTTTGGTTATTAAAAACACCTAGTTTAAAAAAAATTAGCTTTTTCCATTTAAAAAAGCTTTAGTTTATGCTATTATATATATGATAGGAATGATAGTATGAGTGATATAAAACAAAACATAAAAAAAATGGATAAGATATTATTAATACTTAGTATTATTCTTTTAGTATGGGGATTATTAAGCATAGTATCTGCCTCTAGTAGAGTGGCTGTTTTAGACCATGATAGACCTGTTTACTATTATTTTGTTAGGCAATCTCTTATGACGATTGCTGGTTTGATTGGAGCTTTTATTGTTATAAACATTCCTACTAAGAAATATTTGCCATGGGCACGATTAGCGTTCACTGTTGTTTTAGTTATTTTACTCGTTCTATCATTTACAGGGAGTGCTAAAAGAGGCGCTCAGAACTGGATAAAAATAGGCTTTTTTACTTTTCAACCCAGTGAATTTGCTAAACCAATTATTATTGTTTATTTGTCTTTATTTTTTGACAAATATGTAAAAAAATTACGAAGCAATGAAACTAATCCTACTTTACTTGCCCTAACTGTATTTATAGGTTGCTTTATTCCCCTAATTGTCTTTTTTCAAAAAGATTTTGGAACAATGCTTATAATGATATCAGTATTTTTTGTAATGTTTTATGGTAGCCCTATAAAAAAAATAGACAAATTAAGAATGACTATAATAATGATTATATTAGTTATTTTGGGTTCTCTAATATTAGTAAGTAAACAGGGTAGTATTCTTTCTAAAGCTCAGCTTAGCCGTTTTGATTTCTTTAATCCTTGTAGTAAGTATGAAAGCGGTGGATATCAAATTTGTAACGGTTTTATTGCTATAAATGATGGTGGCTTATTTGGTTTAGGTTTAGGAAAAAGTAAGCAAAAATATTCATATATTCCTGAACCTCATACTGATAGTATATTCGCTATTATTTCAGAGGAAAATGGTTTTATTAGATCATCTGTAATTATAATTTTATATATATTGTTAATTTTTAGAATACTTTTGCTATCTTGTAGGGCTTCTACAATTAGAGGAAAATTTATTTGCTTAGGGGTAGCAACTTATATATTTATGCATGTATTTATTAATCTAGGAGGCTTATTTGGTATTATTCCACTTACAGGAGTACCACTACCATTTTTTAGCTATGGTGGTTCATTTGCTATATGTTTAATTGTCTCTTTGGGATTAGTTCAAAGAGTATATATAGAAAATAATTTAAGGAGGATATCATGAATAAAAAGGGTATGACTGTTGTTGAATTAGTGGTTGCTTTTTCTCTCTCAACTGTAATTGCTTTATTTTTAATTCAAGTTGTATTATTTTTAAAAGATACTTATATGATAAATGGAGTAAAAAGTGAGTTAGTTTTAAAACAATCATTAATTAGTGATAGAATTAATTCTTTGATAAGAGATAATACTTTAACTGGTGTTTCAAGTTGTGGAGATAATTGTTATAATTTGGAATTTTCAAATATTGATAAACAAATTCTATCATTTGACAGTGCTAGTAGGAAAGTAGTGGTAGGAGATTATGTAACTACTTTACCTAAAGGAAGTACTATGGGGACAATTCATTTTACCACTGAAAAATTTAACGATGATTTAGAATATTTTAATATTAAAGCACAAATAACTAATAGTTTGCTAAAAAACGAAGTTTATAATATAAATGTAATAATGAATTTAAATAACAAGCTAAACGATAGAATAGCGCCTACTATAACAATTAATACTAATTATGTTAGTGATACAAAAGCTAATATAAGAATAGAAGTAACTGATGATGGTGGTAGTGAATTATCGGAAGAAAACGAATACAAATACTATTTATCAACAAGTAGTACTACGCAAACAGGTGGTGAGTGGAAAAACTACACAAATGGTAGTAATATTGAGGTAAGAGGGGTTCTAGGAAAATATTATTTATGGGTTTATTCTGTTAAGGATAATGCTGGTAATACTAATAATGATGCCAATATGTATATTGCTAAAGAACTAACATTAAGTTGTACAGGAAATAATATATATACATATACAGGAAGTAGTGAATACATTGATGATGGGAATGGTAATTATCGTATAAAGTTACTTACTACAGGAACTTTAACCTTTAAATGTTCCACTGAAATAGATGCTTTCTTAGTAGGAGGCGGAGGCGGTGGTGGAACTGGAGGTGGCAGTTCAACACCAGCTGCTAGTGGCGGCGGAGGCGGATATACATTAACCTTAAAAAATAGTTCTATTTCATCAAATCAAAGCTATAGTATTACAATTGGTGCAGGTGGAAATGCTGGTTCAGGGGATGGTGCTGGAAGTGCAGGCGGTGCTACGACTGCTTTCGGGAAAACAGCCAATCCAGGAGCCGGTGGAGGCGGCTATAATAACAAAACTGGAGGTGGAAAAGGCGGTTCCGGTGGCGGCAATTATGGTCAAGCAGGCGGCTCATATGGTTCTAGCTCTGGTGGAGCTGGACAAGGAACTACAACTTGTGAATTTGGAGAAGGAACAATATCTGGATGTAATACTGGTGTTACAGCTTATGCTGGTGGAGGCGGAGGCGGTATAGCTAGTGGCAGTACAAATGGTGGAGCTGGCGGAGGCGGAAATGGTGGCGCTTCTAGTGCTGGAAGTGGAACAGCTAACACAGGTTCTGGTGGCGGAGGTACATCTAATGGTACCAACGTAACAGCAGGTAAAGGTGGGACAGGCATAGTAGTAATTAGAAATGCTAGATAATCAAAGGATAATAAACATTAAAATACCAGCTATAATACTGTGAAGAATTCTCGCTATTAAAAATGGCGAGTATTTAATATTACTTTCATTTATAATACTAAATGTTTGAACATGAATAGAAATGCCACCAAAAGAAATAAACATAACAGATAGTATAGCTTTAATTTTTAATGAAACATTTAAAAGACTAACATATTTTAATCCTTGTGTCATTTCAAAAATACCGCTTATTATAGAACTTAGAAAAGAATTAATTGATAAACTATTATTAATAATAGTTGTAACTATTAGGAAAAATGAAACTGTTCCTAAAATTAGTAACAAAGTATTTATACCACTATTAATCGAATCAGTAATTATTTTTCCTAAATTATTATTATAGTTATTGGTAATATTATTTTTAGTTGTTTCAATTTTATAATTTCTAAATAACAAGCCAACAATAAAGTTAGAAATGTAGTGAACTATTAAAACAATAAAGCCAATTTTAATATTTCCTAAAAAACTATAGCCAATAGTGTTAATAACAAATAATGGATTAGAAAAATGTGTAAATGTTAAAACTTTACTAGCTTCACTTTTACTAATTATCTTTTTGTCAACTAGTTCTTTAACATATTTAGAACTACTTGGACATCCTGATAATAATCCCATAACAATAACAAATGAAGAATTTTCACTTACTTTAAGTAATTTAGTTATAGGCTTAAATATTTTACTCAAAATATCAACAAAACCATAATTTATTAAAATATTAGAAATAACAAAGAAGGGAAATAAAGAAGGAAAAATATTTTTTTTCCATATATCAAAAGAAAAAATAACAGAATTAGTTATTTCACTAGAATTCATAAATATACTTACACACATATATAATAATATTGTAATAATTACAAATCTAAATATTTTCATTAAATCACCTGTTTAGAAAGGAAACACTATGCTTAATAAAATATATGAAAAAATAAAACAAATTATAAAAGATAATTTAATTTTTATATTTAGCTTTTTAATAGTACTTTTTTTATTTAGTATTAAACTACCATACTATATAAATGCACCTGGTGGAATAATAAATGTTAAAGATAAAGTTAATATTAATTATGAACTAAGTGGCAGTTATAATATGACGTATGTTACTGAATATAATGCGAATGTTTTTAATTATTTATTAGCTAAAGTAAATAAAAATTGGGATATAGAAAAAAAGGAAGATGTTATTTTAGAAAATGAAAGTGAAGAAGATTCTAATAAAAGAAGTCATATCTTGCTTGAAAGTGGAAATCAATTAGCTATATTAAATGCTTATAAAATGGCGGAAAAAAATATAGAAATAAAAGATACTAAATTGTATGTTACATATATTGATTCATTAGCAGACACCAATCTAAAAATAGGTGATAGAATATTAAAAATAGATGAAAAAAAAGTTATTTCTTTGAGTGATATAGCGGAAATTATTAACGAAAAAGAAATAAGCGATGAAATAATTATAGAAACAGATAATGGAATTAAGAGTGCTAAAATAATTGAATTAGATGGTAATAAAAAAATAGGTATTTCTATATCTATTTTATATGAGATGGAAACTGATATTGTTTTTAAGTTTAAAAATAATGAATCAGGACCATCTGGTGGATTAATAACAACTCTTTATATTTATAATTCATTGATAGATGAAGATTTAACTAAGAATAGAATTATAGCAGGAACTGGTACAATTGAAGCAGATGGAAGTATAGGAGAAATCGGTGGAGTAAAATATAAAATAATAGGTGCTGTTAAAAATAAAGCTGACATATTTTTTGTGCCAAAAGAAAATTATGAAGAAGCATTGAAAGTAAAGAATGAAAATAATTATGATATAGAATTAGTATCAGTTGAAAAATTAGAAGAAGCAATTAATTATTTAAAAAAAGATAACTAAGTTATCTTATTGAAGAACTATCATTTATTAATAATGTACTATACATAAAAAGAATATCCTTATTATCAAAATCAATAAATTCATTTAAAACTTTAGAAGATATATATCTTGTATCAACTAAAGTTATTTTTTTATATCCTTCAGTTAATAAAGGAACTAAACTACTAGCGTAAGAATCTCTAAAAATAATTAATTCTTTGTTTTCACCCAGATCATTAGTAATTGTAATTAAAGGAGTAGAACCACTTAAATAAACATCATATTTATCTAAAGAATTTATTTTTGTCATATCATAAATATCAGTTGTTTCTTTTGTTTCATAGTTATAAACGTGACTATTCTGAATAACATTATTAGTTAAAATTTTTATTGCGTCACTAGATGTATTTATTGGTAGTTGTGATGAATATACACCATTAAATGAAGTTAATTCTTTTTCTGTAAATGAGTTAGATATATTAAAGTTCATAGAACTAGCTAATTTTAAAGCAATGTTAGTTAATGTTTCTTGTTTCCAATGAGTGTCGGTTTTATAATAGTTTTCTAGCTTTAATAATGGAAAAATATCAATATAAGTGATATCAGATAAATTTTGCTTCATTATGTTTTCTAGTTCATTATAATCTATTTTTAGATTAGGTACAAAGTAGTTTTTGTCTGGTATTATTGTAAAATATATATTGTTATTATTTAAATAATTATCCTTTATATAATTTATTTTATTTGTTAAACTTACTATAGAACTTTTATTTAATGGATACATAGTTTTAATTATATAATCATTATACGTAAATAAACCATTATAATTTCCTTTAGTAGCAAGCTCAATATCTACTTTTAATTTTCTAAATTCATCTCTTTTAATAAATTGATCAGTTGTGTATTTATCAAACTTTTCAAAAAAAGTACCATTAAATAAATTGCTAAAAGAAAATGTAGGAAACTGTTCTAATTTTCTTCTTTCAGAAATAGAAATGTTTTCATCTTTTTTCATAATATTAAAGATAGACAAAATTATAATAAAAGATGAGAAGATTATTGTAACTATTATATTTTTATTTTTATCGTTCATAATTCTCCTTTCAGAACCTAAAATATAAAAATGGATTATATGAATTATCTATTAGGTATGCTGTTACGATAATTAATAGAAAAACAATATAAAATGGTTCAAGTAAATTAATTAAATAATTTGCTTTTTTATTTTTCTTTAATTTAATTATTAAATTTTTTAATATTGGTGTTGCTGCTAATATAGCAATTAAAATAACTACAAAATAGTTTTTAAGGTTATAAATAGTTATTTTATTTATAAACACATCTTTATTAAATCCAAATAAGCCATTAATAATTTTAAATGCTTCACTTAAATTATCGGCTCTAAATATAATAAAACTAATCATAACTATAAAAAGTACATAAATTCTTTTTAAAATATTGGGTAATTTTTCTAGATATTTATTAAACCATAGTTTTTCTATTATTAATATAATTCCAAACATTAATCCCCAAACAATGAAATTCCAACTAGCACCATGCCAAAAACCAGTAAGTAACCAAACAATAAGAATGTTTCTTAGTAATTTAATTTTTCCAACTCTATTTCCACCTAATGGTATATAAACATAATCTTTAAACCAGCTGGACAAAGATATATGCCATCTTCTCCAAAATTCAGTAATACTTTTTGATATATATGGGTAATTAAAATTTTCTAAAAAATGGAATCCAAAAATTCTTCCCAAACCTATAGCCATATCAGAATAAGCTGAAAAGTCAAAATATATTTGCAACATATAGCTAATAGAAAATAACCAATAAAATATAATACTTTTGCTAGAGGAATCAAAATTGGTGCAAAGTTCACCTAATATATTAGCGATTAATACTTTCTTAGCAAGTCCAATTGTAAATCTTCTAGCTCCTTCTGCAAAGTTTTCAAAATTGTGACTTCTTGTTTTTAGTTCTTCCTCTATAGTTTCGTATCTAACAATTGGTCCTGCAATTAATTGTGGAAATAAAGATACATAAGTAGCTAGACGAATAAAGCTTTTTTGAACACTAACTTTGCCTTTATAAACATCTACTACATAACTTATTATTTGAAAAGTATAAAAAGATATACCAATAGGTAAACTTATTCTTAAAAGACTAATATTAGTTTTAAAAATACTATTAATGTTTGTAATTAAAAAATCAGTGTATTTAAAGAAACATAAAAGTAATACATGAATTAAAATAGTAAAAATAAATATTGTTTTGTTCTTAGTTTTATCTATTATAATAGCGCCAAAATAGGCAATAAGTATTTCAAGTAACATGAGTATTATATATTTAGGCTCACCATAAAAATAGAAAAACATTGAGGAAACAAATAGAAGGAAATTTCTATATTTATTTGGCATAATAAAATATATAATTAAGACTATAGGTAAAAAATAATATAAAAAACTAATACTTGTGAATAACATTTTATCGCTCCTTAAAAATAAAGCACCAAAAAGGCGCTAATTAACTTTCATTTCTGGTGGTAGTTCTATAGCTGTATTATCAGCTGTTTTTTCTAACTCCTTGCCAATATTATTGTTAACATATTTTTTGAAACCTTCATATACAGGTTTAGCCCAGTCTTCACTTGCCATAACTAGGAATATAACGTTTCCATTATTAGTTATGTAAAGTTTTTCAGCAGTTACACATACCCATCTACTCATGTTTATATTTTCAAGCATTTCATTTTTCATTTTTTCAATATCAGCGTTCTCTTTAACTTTTACGACTGCTAATGAATAAGCTTGAGCATTCATTAATGGGACAGACACTACTAATTCTTCAACATCTGTATTTGCTTTTAAACCAGTATAAAGTGAAACTTCATCTTTATTATTAACATCTATAGTAATAGTTTCTAAACTAGGTAGTTCAATATCTTTATATATTGTATTTATCATTTTTTTCATGTCTTCAGCATTATTAATTATGCTTTGTTCTTTTTTATTATTGTTTAATAAAAATATTCCCATAATTGCAAGTACTACTAAAATAATACCAACAAAAATATATTCTTTCTTCATTCTATCCTCCTTTCTAATCTATAATAATTATATCTAAATTTATTATTAAAGTAAAGCTATATAAATAACTATGATTTTTTATAGAAAGATTGTTTTTTAGACATTTAGTTATTTAAATAATGAAAAAACTTTGAAAAAAATATTTTTTTTGCTATAATTATTATGGTGAAAGATATGGCAAAATATGATGAAAGTTCAATAAAAATATTAGAAGGCTTAGAAGCAGTAAGAAAAAGACCTGGTATGTATATAGGCTCAACAGATAAAAGAGGTCTTCACCATTTAGTTTGGGAAATTGTCGATAATAGTATCGATGAAGTAATAAATGGTTTTGGTAATAAAATAAGAATAATTTTACATGCTGATAAAAGTATAAGTGTAGAAGATGAAGGTAGAGGTGTACCAGTCGGTATGCATTCTTCTGGTATGTCGACTCCTGAAGTAATTTATACAGTACTTCATGCTGGTGGAAAATTTGAAAGTTCTGGATATAAAGTATCTGGAGGTCTTCATGGAGTAGGTGCTTCAGTAGTTAATGCGTTAAGTTCTTATATGGAAGTAAATATCAAAAGAGATGGTTATGAATATTACATTAGATTTGAAGATGGTGGCGTAACTAAAATACCATTAAAAAGATTAGATAAAACTAATAAAACAGGTACTAAAGTAAGATTTTTACCTAATAAAGATATATTTGATACAATTAATTTTTCTTATACAACTATTTGTGAAAGAATGCAAGAAAGTGCCTTTTTAATAAAAGGGCTTAGTATTGAAGTAATTGATGAAGTAGATAAACGTCATGATGTTTTTCATTATGAAAATGGTTTAAAAGCTTTTGTAGAATATCTTAATGATGATAAAACACCTTTACATAAAGTAGTTCATTTTGAAGGTGCAAAAGAAGGAATTAATGTAGAAGTGGCTTTTCAATATACAGACACTTATTCAGAAAATCTTGTTTCATTTGTTAACAATGTAAAAACAACAGATGGTGGTACTCATGAAGTTGGTTTTAAAACCGCTCTAACTAAAGTGTTCAATGATTATGCTAGAACGAATAAATATTTAAAAGATAAAGATAAGAATTTAGAAGGAACTGACACTAGAGAGGGTATAACTGCTATTATTAGTTTACAAATTCCTGAAAATCTATTACAATTTGAAGGACAAACTAAAGCTAAGTTGGGTACACCAGAAGCAAGAACTATAGTAGAAAATATTGTTACTGAAAAATTGCAATTCTTTTTAGAAGAAAATAAAGCAGTAGCAACCTCTATATTAGAAAAAATGGTTAAAAGTAAATCAGTAAGAGAAGCTGCTAAAAAGGCTAGAGATGAAGCTAGAGCTGGAAAAGATAGAAATAAAAAAGAAAGATCTTTAAGTGGAAAATTAACACCAGCTCAAACAAGAAATCCTAAAAAAAATGAGTTATTTTTAGTCGAGGGAGATTCAGCCGGTGGCTCTGCAAAGCAGGGTAGGGATAGAAAATTTCAAGCAATACTACCACTTAGAGGAAAAGTTATAAATACAGAAAAAGCCAAAATGGAAGACATTTTAAAAAATGAAGAAATTAATACTATGATTTATACAATAGGTGCTGGTTGTGGAAATGCTTTTGATTTAGAAGATTGTAATTATGATAAAGTAATTATAATGACCGATGCGGATGATGATGGTGCTCATATTCAAATACTTTTACTTACTTTCTTTTATAGATATATGAAACCACTTGTAGAAGCAGGTAAACTTTATATAGCTCAACCACCACTATATCAAATGACTATTGGTAAAAAAGTATATTATGCTTATACAGATGAAGAAAGAATGAAAATAATAAGTGAAAATAAAAACGCTAAGATAGAAACTAAGCGTTATAAAGGACTTGGTGAAATGGATGCCAGCCAGTTATGGGAAACAACTATGGATCCAGATAAGAGAAGCATGATTAGAGTTAATATAATTGATGGTGCTTTAGCTGAAAAAAGAGTAAGTGTTTTGATGGGTGATAAAGTTGAACCTCGAAAAGAATGGATAGAAGAAAACGTAGAATTTACTTTAGCTGATAATTTTTAATATTTATCAGCTTCTTTTTTTATAGCATTAGAAGCTTTATTTAATAAGTCATTAGGATTTATTCTAGCTCTTTCTTCTCTAACCATATGAACACTAGAATTAGTACATAAAGTTTGTCCTAAAAGCATGAACCAACTACCTAAAGCATTTTGCTCATAAGTGGTTAAATTGTCGATTAAAATAAATCCGACAGTAAAAGCGCTTAAAGTAAATATTCTAGGTTCAATTGTTTCTTTCATACTTTTCACCAATAAATTATATGATTTTAAAAAAAAATAATTAAAATGTGTATAATTTTTAATTATTTGATTATAATAGTAATGTATTAGAAATTCTAATACATTAGAAAGTTCGTAGTGTTACGGCTTTCTTTTTTTTGTTTTTTATGATAAAATTAAAATGGTGATGATGTGTCAGATATAATGTTTACGATAGTTTGTATATTAATTATATTTTTTATAATTTCAAAATTTGAAATGGGAAAAACTTATGGAGCTACAACACTTTTAATATTTGCTAATCTTTCTATTTATAATTTCCTATTAAATAGTATTAGTTTAGGTAATTATAAAATTTATATTTTGATAGTTGTAGTAGAATTAGTTTTGTTTATTTTGTTTAGTTTTTTTACGGATTTGGTTATTAAAACTACAAGTGCTATTAATAATAATTTTTTAAATATTATAATAAAACTAGTATTTTCTTTTATACTTTACATGCTTTTTACTAATTTAACTACAATATTAAATTATATTGTATCTTTAATATAACAACTTTCAATTATAGAACTATTAAGTTCTTTTTTTATACTTTCATATTTATCTTTTAAAATTAAACATTCATATATAATATTATCATTATATTCTTTATATACTACATTAACATCTTTTAAAAGATAGTTTATTTTGTTTATTTCATCATAATTAAAAGTAATTCTTATTTTATAACCCTCATTGTATTTAACAATATGATTAATTAAAGCACTACTTACAGAATTAGTATAAGCTCTAACTAAACCACCAGCTCCTAATTTAATGCCACCAAAATATCTTACAACGATACATAAAATATTATTAAGATTATTTTTTAATAAAACATTTAAAATAGGTATTCCAGCTGTACCACTAGGTTCTTTATCATCACTAGATTTACTAATATTATTTATTATATAAGCATAACAATAATGATTGGCAAGACTATATTCGGACTTTACCTTATTTAAAACACTAGCTACTTCTTCAACATTATCGACATAATATAATTTCGTTATAAACTTAGATTTATTAATAACATATTCATTAGTTACATCAGAATCAATAGAGTACATAATATCACCATCAAAATTATACAAAAAAAATTAGTGTTTAACAACACTAAATTTCAATACTTTCAATTTCATCAATATTATTAACATGTGTATTTGGTGTAGCATGGTTTACAATATCAGTTCTATCTAACATTACTTGTAAATTCATGTCCCCTGCTTCTTTTTCATCGTTTTCTAATTCAATAATTTTTAATAATTCTTCAACAGTAGTAAGACCTGTTATAACTTTTTCTAAGCCATCTTGAAGTAGAGTAGTAACATCGGCATTATATACGAGTTCTCTTAGCTTTTCTCTATCAAGATTATCACTAATTGCTTCTTTGATTTCTTCATTAATCATTAAAACTTCATGAATTGCGATACGACCAAGATATCCACTATTACATTTTTCACAACCTTCTGCAATATATACTTTATCAACTTCTTTATTCAAAACTTTTTTAAATAACTTTTTTTCATAGTCATTTGTAGGTCTTTCTTTTTTGCAATGTGGACACAACTTACGAGCTAGTTTTTGTGATATAATTCCGGTTAAAGAACTAGATAATAAATATTTTTCAACTCCCATATCAACTAATCTTTCAATAGTAGTAAGTGAATCGTTAGTGTGGAGTGTAGATAATACTAAGTGTCCAGTAATAGAAGCACGAACAGCTATTTGAGCAGTTTCAGTATCACGAATTTCTCCAATCATTATGATGTTAGGGTCTTGACGCAATATTGATCTAAGTGCACTAGCAAAAGTTAAACCAATTTCACTGTTAGTTTGAACTTGGTTAATACCATCAATGTTCATTTCAATAGGATCTTCTACTGTAATTATGTTTGTTTCTTCACGATTAAGTCTTTGTAAAATAGAATAAACAGTAGTAGATTTACCTGAACCAGTAGCACCAGTAACTAAAATAATACCATTAGGCGCACCAATCATTTTTAATACTTTATGATAGTTTTTCTCACTAAATCCTAAATGCTCTAGTCCACTTAAACTCAAAGAATAATCCAAAATACGAATAACTATTTTTTCACCTAAATTAGTAGGTAAACAGCTAACACGTAAGTCTAGGTTAACATCTTTTAAAGTATCCTTTATGGCACCATCTTGTGGTAATCTAGATTCAGTTATATTCATTCCTGATATTATTTTGACACGTGTAATTAAATTTTTTCTTATTGCATTTGGAACTTCAGCATAATCAATTAGATTTCCATCAATTCTTATTCTTATTTTCATAAAGTCTTCATGTGGATCTAAGTGAATATCGGATGCTCCTCTTTTAGATGCATCAACCAGTAATTCATTTACTATTTCAACTACTGGCATTTTTTCAAAATCAAAAATTTTTAACATTTTTTCAGCCCCTTTAGTCTAAAAGACTAGATTTTATTCTAGATATATTATATAATGTATTTAGCTTATTGACAATAAAAAAGGGGAAATTTTTATGAAAAAAAATGAATTAGGATTTATGCTTGCTGAAACGCTTATAGTAGCGACTTTTATTTCAGTAATTCTTATATATTTGTTTGTTCAATTTAAAAATATAAATAACAATTATGAAAAAACATTAAAATATAATGGTGTCAATGAAATGTATATATTAGAACAAGTATATAATTATTTAGGAAATATTGATCTTAATCAAATGTCTTCAAATATTATTTATGGTGATAAAGATTATTATGTATTAAGTGATTGTGAAGGAAGTGTTTTTAGTGATACTGCCTCTTGTCAAAAGCTTTTTGAGATGGCGGAAATTGAGAAAGCTATTTACTTAAAAGGTGATAATTTGATTGTTTCTGATGATTTTCCCAATAGATTAAATGATTATATAAAAACAATCAAGAAAAATGACAATCTTTTTGTTATTGCAGCCTTATTTAATGATGGTAGTGTAGCTAATATAAAGATAAGTGGTTATAGTTATTCCAGTTTAATTGATAATTTAAAAGCTATGCCAACGGTAAGTAGTGGTAATGGTCTTTATCACGACTATAGCATAACTTCTCAACCTATTTATGTGTTTAAGGGTGATAATATGGAATTGCTTAACAATAACATTGAATTATTAGGATATAATGGTAGAATTATATTTGCTGATGATGTAGGTGTAAAAGTATATTTAGATATAAAAAGTGATGAAATTTATGATAATTCATCTGTTTATTTTACTTCAACTAATAGATTAAGTAGTGGTAATTATATAGGAGCTAGTGCTTCTAATAGTTCATTATTTACTAATTTAAATAGTAAAAATACTACTTCTGACTATATAAAAATAGGTGCTAAATATGGAGTAGGACAAATAGACAATATATTAGGTAGTAGTTTAGCATCTATTATAGAAAAAGAAAATAGTGCGATTTATGAAGTAAAGAATTTGACTGATTATGTTACCACTTTAAATATAAGCGATATAATTAGGACAAGTATAAATGTAGGATGTAATAATGGAAATATATCAGATAATTGTTTACTTGATAATTGGTTAAGTAATAATTTATGGACTATGAATTATAAAGATGCATCCCATGTTTGGACTATAACAGAAAACAAGTTTCAAGAGTTAGAAGTAGGAAGTAGTGTTACTAAAAGTGCATATTTGATTACTTATCTTGATCCAAACATTATTGTTACTGGAGATGGAACTAAGAGTCATCCATTTAGAATAAAAAAATAATATAAGTAAAGGAAGTGAGTACTATGAAAAAAAGTATAGGTTTGTTGTTATTATTTGTTTCTTTTTTCTTTGTGCTTACTAATAATATGTTAGTTTTAGCAGACAATATTACGTATTATACTGTTTATAGTGTGAAAAAAGATGGTACTAAAACTCAAATTGGTGAAGTAACAGATAATTATGAAAATGCTTTAAAACTAATGAATGAATATAATAATAAAGTAGATGATGTAGCTGTAATATATAAAAATGAAGAATTAGTTAATGCTTATTATGGTATGGTTAAATTAAACAGTTATGTCTTAAATATATATGCAGATGCTTCACTAAGTACTAAACTTACATATACCCATGGAGAATATGGAAAAGATGCTTTATTTATTGATTATGAACCTAAAACAGACACATATAAGATAAAGATAAGTGGTTGTGTAGGTTATATAAATAGAAGTAATGCTTCATTAAACCCTATTTCTTCATTAGCGACAGATTATGTTACAGTTATCAATGATGGTACAAAACTATATTCTGCTAATAGTAATGGTTATGTAAAAAAGACATTACAACATAATGCTCCATATATTTATGTGGAAAAAGCTTTAGTAAATGATGCTGTTTGGTATCATTTAAAAGAAAGTGGTATAGATGGTTGGGTAAAAGGAACTGATGTATCAGAAGAAATAATTCCATATACTAATACTTTCTATGTTAGATTTAATATGGAAGATAATAATAAGGCTTGGGATTTATACCATTATTATGAATATGGAAATAATAAAGTAGGTTATGTCAATTTAGGAATAGCTCCTAATTTTATGACAAAGAATAAATATTATTATAGCTTTGATGGCAATTATTTTTATGACGATTTTATTAAAATGCTTATTGATCATAAGAATAATACATATGAAAATAGTGTAAATAAAGATAATCCTTATTTTAATTACTATTTATATTTACCAAATCATTCTTTAAGTAGTTATTCGGCAAGTGATTTTGATAGCTTTATTTCGATTAATTATAATGCTAAACCTGATAAAAGTTATGTTGATGAAAATGGTAATTTTACGAAACCATTAGAAAGTAATTTATCACAATTATATGGTGAGGGTAAGAGCTATTTTGAAACACAAAATGAGTATGGCGTTAATGCTTTACTAACATTTGCTGTATCTAAAAATGAGTCTGGTGATGGTAGAAGTGCGATTGCAATTGCTAAAAATAATATATTTGGGCATAATGCTGTAGATAGTGCGGCTTTTAAAAATGCAACTACTTATGATTCTGTTAAAGATTCTATAATTGCTCATGCAACCAAGTATGTTAATGCTTATGTTTATCCTACTGGTTATTATTATAATGGTGGTCATTATGGTAATAAAGGAAGTGGAATGAATATTAATTATGCATCTGATCCTTACTGGGGTGAGAAGATGGCTAATCGTGCTTATTTGGTAGATATTAGTATTGTAAGAAGAACATACACTAATAAGCTTGAAAACTTTACAGCAATCACTGGACAAGATTATTTGTCTAACACAATTGGTGTTAAATTATCGAATAAAGTAGTAGAAGTTAAAAAGAGCGCTAGTAATGATTCAGAAACTTTATATACTTTAAATAATAAATATTCTAATGTCGTTGTTAACAATGTACCACTTATCGTAGTTGATAAACTAGAAAAAGATGGTAAATATTGGTATAAAGTAAGAACAGATATTGGTTTAGATGAAAAGGGAAATTTTACAGAAAATAAATATAATTTTAACACTAGTTATGGTTATGTTTTAAGTGATTATTTATATGTTTCAAATAATCAGCCAACAATTAAAGCAGAATCATTTAAAATTGATCAAGGAAGTACAGCAGATTTGCTTAAGTATGCGAGCGCTACTGATTTAGAAGATGGAGATATCTCTAGTAAAATAACTTATTCTTCTAATTTAAATATAAATGTACCAGGTGTCTATAATGTTACTTACACAGTATCAGATAGTTCTAACTTTTCTGTTAGTAAGTCAGTTAGTGTTAAAGTTATCGCAACTAGTACACCTGTTATAAGTGCTACTGATTTAGAAATAAAACAATATAATAATTTTAACCCGTTAGAGTATGTTAGTGCTAGTGATGGTATTGATGGAGATATTTCTAATAAGGTTAAAATAGTAAGTAGTAATTTAGATGTAAATAAAGTTGGAACTTATCAAATAAAATATAGTGTTACTAATAGCTTAAATGTAACTGTAGAAAAGATAGTTAAAATAACGGTTTTATCTAATTCAAAACCAGTTATATATGCTAATGACATATATGTTAATAAAAATAGCACTATCACTTTTAAAGAAAATGTTCAAGCTCGTGATTTGGAAGATGGATTATTAGATGTTAATGTTTTGTCTAATACTACAGATTTATCAAAAGTTGGAACATATGATTTGACTTTAAAAGCAGTAGATAGTGACAATAATGAAGTTACTAAGAGTGTTAAAGTTTATGTAAGTGATAATTTAGAAACATTAAAAGGTGAATTTTATTTTAATACATTAAAATGGAATAATGATACTAATATGTTAGATATATCTGGTTCCTTAGCTATGATAGGTATTGATAATTTAAAAGAAACAAATATAAAATATTATTTAGTTTTAAAAAATAATAGTACTAGTCATGAAATAGTAATGCCACTTTCTAGATATTTAGAAAATCATCCAGATACAGTTTATATAGATACAAGCAAAAAATATTTAGAAACTTGGTTTAAAGGCAGTGTAAGTTTATCTAGTGTAGAAAAGGGCGAATATACATTATATGTTATGGCTAGAACCGATAAATATGAAACTAAGGAAGTTATTAGTAATTTGTTCTTAAAACCTTATACAAGAAAAGCAACAGATACTGATGGTAGAGGCTATTTATTTAGAAATGATAATTATAAAAGAGAATTCCCAATGGAACTTATTATTGAAAATACAGGTTTAATTAGTAAAACAGAACCTACTCATTCTTCTAATATGTTTAATACTTTTGATTCAATAGTTATTAAAGATAAATATTTAAATATTACAGGTAATTCATTCAATATGGGAGTCGATTATAACAAAAATAAAAGTGTATTGAGATTTCTTGTTTTAGAAGAATCTGTTACTGAAAAAAGATATGTTTATGATGTAGGTTCGATAATTGGTGATGAATTAAGTTTAAAAAGTGATGATGGTTTATCTAAAGCTCGTTCATGGTATAAGACTGATGGCTTAATTGATTTATCTAATATTCCTAAAGGTAACTATATAATATATTTAAGAAGTTCTGTGGATGGTAATGATGATTTTGGAGAATTACAAGATATATTCATTAAAGTAAATCAAACAGTTAAAATTAATGATAAAACTTATACACTTAGTGTCAATAAAAATGCAAGATATAGAATAGAACTTAATGTTAAATAAAATGCTTTATTTGTTATGATGATTATTAAAAGAACGCTTTTGCGTTCTTTTATTTAAAACTGTAAACTAAAAAACTTATTTTTATAAAAATATTGCTTATAAAAGAGAAATGTATTATACTTATGTTGAAGTAAACTAATAGAAGGGAATG
>OBKS01000481.1_pt1 | contig 38906 bp, 29 predicted proteins | sample 1517381 | NCBI WGS metagenome assembly OBKS01 (sample SAMN04571686, study PRJEB22368) | human gut metagenome | biome: human gut; material: stool | host: Homo sapiens | place: Luxembourg | collected 2012-08-03 | reverse complement strand
GATATAGAAATTATAATAAACGGCAAAAATGCCAAAGCTTTTGCATCTCAGGGACAGCAGCGAAGCGCTGTTCTGTCGCTGAAGCTTGCCGAGGCGTCTGTTTTGCGTGAAAGAATGGGTGAAGAACCGGTAATTTTACTTGATGATGTACTTTCTGAGCTTGACGCCAAAAGACAGGATTTTTTACTCAACGAACTTCACGGCTGTCAGGTGTTCATCACCTGCTGTGAAAAATCGAATAAAGAACAGCTCAAAAACGGAAAAATTTTTCTGCTGAATAACGGAGTGGTTAGCTGATGTATCTTCATCTCGGACAGGATACCGTTGTCACCGTTGAAACGGTAATCGGAATTTTCGATATAGACGAATGTACAGTTTCAAAAAAAACAAGGGACTATCTTACTGCCGCCGAAAAAAACGGCAATGTTGTCAATGTTTCTTATGAATTGCCAAAATCCTTTGTTGTCTGCGAAAAAAAAGGCAAAATAACGGTTTACATCAGTCAGCTTTCATCAAAAACGCTTATTAAAAGAAGTCAGGCACCGTATAAAGAGCTTATGTGCCGTTGAATCCGTATAATAAAAAGGAGTTCTGCATATGAAAATGAGAAAATGCCCGTACTGCGGAAGAAGAATTTCATACACTTCTGCCTTTGCAAGCAGAAGAAAAGCCGAATTTGTCTGCCAAAAGTGCGGTAAGGAGAGCAAGGTTGCAGTCAACAAAAAGGTAATTTTGATTTTTATTCTTGCTGTCGTAATTTCACTTGCAATTATGTCAGGCTGGATAATGGCAGGACTTTCAAGCAATCCGCTCGGAATTTTGCTTGTTGCAATTCCTCTGATTATTTTTGCGGCTTTAACACCGAGCTTTGTTCACTATGAGCCGTTCAAAAAATATAAAAAATCAATGGAGGCAAAAAAGGCAGGCATTGCCTATTCCGACAATCTTCTCACCTCGGAGCTTGACAAAGACGATAACTACACCTTCCCGAGTATAAATACTCAGCAGAATGAAGGCGACGATAATTTTGAAATTAACACGGATGTGTTCAATAAAATCAGGGCTGAAAGAAATGCCGCAAGACAAAGACTGGATTCAAACGAAATTTCTTCGGATTCTTCATCCTTTGCAAAGCAGGAATATGTTCCCATAATCAACAATACAAGTGAAAATCATGCCTCAAGCGGAGCGTCACTCAAAAAAATACACTCCGAAGCTCCTGCCCGTCACACAGTCAGCAGGAACAGGCATTACATAAATTCCGATGAAACCGCAGAAAACAAAAAATCCGATGACGGCAACCGTTATTCGGTCAACAGAAAATTTTAATCGGTGATAAAGTGTTCAAGCTTCCCATATGTCCGCATTGCCGAACAATTTACCGTTACGGCGATGTAAGAAAAAATCTCAATACCAAAATTCACACCTGCTATCACTGCAAAAAGCAATTCAAAACCTCATTTTCGGGCTTATGGATTTTGCTTTTGATTATTATTGCAATCGGAATTATTGTAAATCTGATTGAAATATCAGTTTTTGCAAGAATAAATGTGACAGCACTTTTGGTTACAAACATTATACTTGTACTGTTTTTTCTGCTTTTTGTGCCGTTTTTTACAAAATTCAGAAAATTCGGAGAAGATATGCAAAAAGATAAAAATATAACAGCATCAAAAAAACAGCAGAAAAAACAAACGAACACAAGCACTGTTCGTAAATCGAATAAACGGAGGTAAGTGTTTTGGATAATCTTGAAAATAACGAAAATATGAATGAGAATATTGAAGAAATCAACGAAAATGTAAATAATGAAGCCGTTGACGAAGCCTATGAAAAAGAGCTTGAGGCTGAAGAATTGGTTGAATTTGACGGAGAATCCGAGGGTATGGAGCTGTCAAAGGTTGAACAGGAATACGGAGCTGATGAAATTCAGGTTCTTGAGGGACTTGAAGCAGTCAGAAAGCGCCCGGGTATGTACATCGGTTCAACAGGACCGAGAGGACTTCACCACCTTGTTTACGAAATTGTAGATAATTCAATCGACGAAGCACTCGCCGGTTATTGTACAAAAATTGATGTTGTCATCGAAAAGGGCGATATAATCAGAGTAACCGATAACGGCCGTGGTATTCCTGTCGGCGTCAACAGCAAAACCGGACTCCCTGCCGTAACGGTTGTATTCACCGTTCTCCACGCCGGCGGTAAATTCGGCGGCGGCGGTTACAAGGTTTCGGGCGGTCTGCACGGCGTAGGTGCGTCTGTTGTAAACGCACTTTCCGAGTGGCTTGAAGTCAAGGTTTGTGACGGCGAGGATGTTTACTTCCAGCGTTATGAAAGAGGAAAAATTGTAACCGACCTTCAAAAAATCGGCAAGTCTGATGTTAAGGGTACGGAGGTACGCTTTAAAGCCGACCCCGAAATTTTTAAAGAAACCACGGTTTACGATTACAGTGTTCTTGAAAGAAGACTTCGTGAGCAGGCATTTCTTAATGCAGGCGTTCACATTGAGCTTCGTGACGAGCGTGATCTTGAAAATATTATTCAGAATAACTTTGTCTATGAGGGCGGTATCAGGAGCTTTGTTGAGTATATTCACAAAAAGCGTTCTCTTGAAGTTATTCATCCCGATGTAATTTACTTTGCATCAAGAAATGCAGATGATACAATTGCAGTTGAAATTGCAATGCAGTACAATGAAAGCTATAACGAAAATCTGCTCACTTTTGCAAATAACATTCATACAACCGACGGCGGTACTCATGAAGAAGGCTTCAAAAGAGCACTCACCTATGTTATGAATGACTATGCAAGAAAGTTCGGAAAGCTGAAGGATAATGATAAGAATCTCAGCGGTGAAGATGTTCGTGAAGGACTTACCGCAATTGTCAGCGTAAAGCTCAAAGAGGCTCAGTTTGAGGGTCAGACCAAGGCAAAGCTCGGCAACACCGAGGTAAGAGCAATGGTTGACCGCCTTATGAGGGATAAGCTTTCGGTTTATCTCGAAGAGAATCCTGCCGTTGCAAAGGTAATTTTTGAAAAGGCGCTTGCATCGTCAAGAGCAAGAGAGGCTGCAAGAAAAGCAAGAGAAAATGCAAGAAGAAAATCTCCTCTTGACTCCGCACAGCTTCCGGGTAAGCTTGCCGACTGCCAGTCAAAAGACAGCAGCGAAACAGAAATCTTCATAGTCGAGGGTGACTCTGCAGGCGGTTCCGCAAAGGGCGGCCGTGACAGAAGAATCCAGGCTATCCTCCCTCTTTGGGGTAAAATGCTCAATGTAGAAAAGGCAAGAATCGACAAGGTTTACGGAAACGACAAGCTGATGCCGGTTATTACGGCACTCGGAACAGGCATAGGCGATGAGTTCGATATTTCAAAGCTCAGATATGACAAGGTTATTATTATGGCGGATGCCGATGTTGACGGTTCGCATATCAGAACTCTTCTTCTAACTTTCTTCTTCAGATATATGCGTCCGCTCATTGAAGAAGGTCATGTATATATCGCACAGCCACCGCTCTTTAGAGTTACAAAGGGCAAAGAGCATAAATATGCGTATTCGGACCTTGAGCGTGACCAAATTTTGGCACAGATTGAGGGCAAAACCGAGGTTCAGCGATACAAAGGTCTTGGTGAGATGGACTCCGAGCAGCTTTGGGAAACAACAATGAATCCCGAAACAAGACTTATGCTCCGTGTTGATCTCAGCGATGCAGAACAGGCAGACGAAACCTTCACAATCCTTATGGGTGACAAGGTTGAGCCGAGAAGAGATTTCATTGAGAAAAATGCAAAGTATGTACAGAATCTCGATGTCTGATACATTACGATAAATCAAAATGTCAAAAACGGGGTGATTTTATGCACGCAAGAACAAAAATTACGGTTCGTTACGCAGAAACGGATAAAATGGGAATTGCACACCACTCAAATTATCCGATTTGGTGCGAAATAGCAAGAAACGACTATATCAAAATGTTCGGAATCAGCTACACGGATATGGAAAACGCAGGTGTAATGACTCCGCTCTTGAACCTGAGCTGTCATTACGGAATCCCTGCTCTTTATGAGGACGAGCTGATTATCCGCACTTGGGTGCAGACTATCACAGCCGCAAGAATTATTTTTACATACACGGTTAAGCGTATAGAAAAGGACGGCTCGGAAACCGAGCTTGGCTACGGTACAACCGAACACGGTTTTGTAGACTCCAAAACATTTCGTCCCACAAGCATAAAAAAACGCTTTCCAAAACTCTACAAAGGTATTTCAGCCGCAGTAAAACACTTCTAACAGCGTGTCACCGGCAGCGTGTCGCTGCACCCAATTCGAGAAGATAGTTTGTGAAATTAAAAAATAAATTTTCCCGACCAAATTCATACACACTTTTCATCACATCAAAAAATATGTGTAAAACAAATCGTTTCATCAAGGCGGGCGTCCAATGAACGCCCCTACTGAAACAAAATCACACACTAAACCACCCAAAAAACGCAAAATAACATTATTATAAATTATTGAACAGACAGTAACAAGAGCTTAAAAAGCGAGGAAAGAATATGGATAACGAACAGAATCAGAACAAGGATGCAAGAATTATTGATGTCGATCTGCAAAATGAAATGAGAAAAAGCTTTTTGGACTACTCCATGAGCGTTATCGTTTCCCGTGCATTGCCCGATGTCAGGGACGGTCTTAAGCCTGTTCACAGAAGAATACTCTACACAATGAATCAAATCGGTCTTGACCCGTCAAAGCCGTACCACAAGTGTGCCGATACTGTAGGTCAGGTGCTTGGTTCGTATCATCCGCACGGTGATGCCTCGGTTTATGATGCAATGGTTCGTCTTGCACAGGATTTTTCCATGAGATATATGCTTGTTGACGGTCACGGTAACTTCGGTTCGGTTGACGGTGATCCGCCTGCCGCATACCGTTATACAGAGGCGAGAATGAGCAAAATTTCTCTTGAAATGCTCACGGATATCGAGAAAAACACGGTTGACTTTATGTCAAACTACGACGACCGTCTTAAAGAGCCGACTGTTCTTCCAAGCCGTTTTCCAAATCTTCTTGTAAACGGTTCAAGCGGTATTGCCGTTGGTATGGCAACCGAAATTCCGCCGCATAACCTCGGTGAAACAATTGACGCAGTCTGCACTCTCATTGATAATCCCGACGCTGAACTTGCCGAGATTATGGAGTGTATGCCCGGTCCCGACTTTCCGACAGGCGGTATAATTATGGGCAGAAGCGGTATTCGTGCCGCCTATGCAACAGGCCGCGGAAAAATCACCGTAAGAGCCAGGACTGAAATTATCGAAGCTAAAAACGGCAGATATAAAATTGTCGTTACGGAGCTTCCGTACAAGGTCAACAAGGCAAGACTTATTGAAAACATTGCCGACCTCGTAAAGGACAAGAGAATTGAGGGTATTTCAAATATTGAAGACCACTCCGACCGTAAGGGTATGCACATAGAAATTGACATCAAGAGAGATGCGTCACCGCAGATTGTCCTTAACCAGCTGTTCTCATACACACAGTTGCAGACAACCTTCGGTGCAATTATGCTCTCTATCGTTGACGGCGAGCCTAAAATTCTTTCACTCAAGGAAATGCTCCAATGCTACATTGAATTTCAGGCTGAGGTTATTCGCCGCCGTACTGATTTTGACCTCAAAAAAGCCCGTGACAGAGCTCATATTCTTGAGGGCTTGAAGATTGCGCTTGATTTTATTGACGAGGTAATCAAAATCATCAGAAACAGCAAGGATACTGCAAGTGCAAAAGCAGGTCTTATGGAGCGTTTCGGTCTTGATGATGTTCAGGCTCAGGCTATTGTTCAGATGCGTCTCGGACAGCTCACAAATATGGAGCAGACTAAGATTGAGGACGAGATTGCAGCCCTCCACGCAAAGATTGAAGAATATCTCGAAATTCTTGCAAGTGAGTCAAGACAGCTTGAAATCGTAAAAGAAGAAATTATGCAGATTCGTAATAAATATGCCGATCCGAGAAGAACAGAAATTTGTGCTGTAAGCGGTGAGGTTGATATTGAGGATCTTATTCCGCAGGAGGAGTGCGTTCTTACACTTACACAGTTTGGATATGTAAAGCGTCTTTCTGCCGATACCTACAAAATTCAGCGCAGAGGAGGCCGTGGCGTATCGGGTATGTCACGCCGTGAGGAGGATGTTGCGGCTGAAATGTTCGTAATCAATTCACACGACTATGTTCTGTTCTTTACCGACAGGGGCAGAGTTTATCGCCTTAAATGCTATGAAGTTCCCGAGGGAAGCCGTCAGTCAAAGGGTGTGAACATTGCAAACCTGTTGCCGATTTCGCCCGATGAAAAGGTAACTTCGATGATAAGAGTGCCTGAATTTGACGAGGAAAAATACCTTGTTATGGTCACCCGTCAGGGCATTATCAAGCGTATTGAACTCAATGCATACAACACCTCAAGAAAGGGCGGCCTTATTGCTCTTGAACTCAACGAGGGTGACAAGCTTGCGTGGGTAAGAATGACTGACGGCAACAGTCAGGTTATTATCGCCACTAAGAAGGGTATGGCTATCCGCTTTAACGAAACCGACATCCGTGCAATGGGCAGACAGGCTCGAGGAGTTAAGGCAATGGCTCTCAAAGAGGGCGACTGCGTAGTCGGAATGAGCGTTGTCCGTGACGGCGGTCTTGTTCTCACAGTTTCCGAAACAGGCTACGGCAGACTTTCAAGTCCAGATGATTACCGTGTTCAGAGCCGTGGCGGTAAGGGTCTTACCAACTACCACACTGAAAAATACGGCGATGTTGCCGCTATCAAGGTGGTAAACCTTGACGATGATATTATTATCATCTCGGAAGAAGGCATTATTATCAGAATTGCAGCCGAATCAATCCGTGTTTGCGCCCGCCCGTCAAAGGGTGTAACCGTGATGAAGGTGAACGGTAACGACAAGGTTGTAACAATCGCCCGTGTTCCCCATATTGACGGTGAAGACGATGAATCAGCCGAGAGCGAAGATAACGCAGAAAATGGTGAATCGTCAGAAACGGTTGCAGAAGAAGCTTCCGAAAATAACGAGGGTGAAACTTCTGAATCAACCGAAGAAAATACGAAAGAATAATTAGCAAAAATAAGAAAACTCCACTTTTTTAAGTGGAGTTTTTGACACATATGAAAATCTGGTGATTTGATGAAAAAATCTTTAGCTTTGATTGTTGCCGTAATGCTTTTGCTGTCACTTTTCGGCTGTTCTGACAAGTCAAAGGCTGATGTTTCGGGTATTGTAGATGCACCCGATAAAATTTCTACTCTTGATGAGGCAAAAATAAGCAAGAACCCGAACATTCGCCAAAAGAGCGAAAATGTAAACGGAATGTGTTATGCAATCACACTTGAGGAGTTTACTCATAACTATAATGAGATGCTCAAAGAAACGGGCAGTCTGGATATGATAAATCCAAAGGGATGGAAAATGCTCGGCAGTCCGCAGGATGACGCTAACGGTACGGAATATCAGTACTATTACTATGATGCCGACAAAATCAATCTTACAGCCTCGGTTGAAACAAAGACAAATTATATTATGAATATCGGTCTTGGCACAACAATGAGCAACTTTGTTTCGATTGAAAACGAGAAAAATAACAGCGACGCAATCTTAATGAAGAGTGCTGTTATGGCTGTTGCCGTGAGCGGAATGGGCATTGACGAGGTCGATACAATTCAGGATATTTTTTATCGCACAACCTTTGAAAATACAAATGAGCTATGGTACAACGGCAATGTGTACGCTTTGAGTATGAATGAGGATAAAGGGGACAGCGAACGCAGTACAATGCTGTTCCGCACTTTTCCGATTTCGGAAGATGTAAAGAAAAACTGGGGCATTGACGAGTATGAAAGCTATGTGGCAAATGCAACCCAGATAACAACAAACGCAAATTAAAATTGAATTTTGCAAAAAGACAAGGCGACTATCGTTTTCGATAGCCGCCTTATAGTTTAATCTGTTCTGTTATTTGTTTTTCGTTTTCTTTCTGTCAACAGCCGTTGCAGTAATAAACACGCCACCGCTGACAAACAGCAAAGCAATCCATAAAATTATATTACCGCTATTGCCGGTTTTCGGTGAGGCAGTATTTGCTGTGTTGTTTAGTTGGTCAGCAGAACTGCTTTCGGAAGAAACGGTGTTTGTCGGCTTATTTGCTTCGTCATCCGAACTGCTTCCAAAACCGATTGCAGGAATATCAACGGCAGTCTTTTTGTAACCGCAGACGGTGCATTCCTCATGCTTTGAGCCTTTTTCTGCAGTAGTGGCTTCCTTGTCAATAATCCATTTAAAGTTGTGAGCGGTTATGTCAGCCTTTTCGCCGTCTTCACATTCGTGCCAATGATTTGTGCTGTCATATTTCCACTCCGTGCTGTAGTCGTGGTTGTGAGAATCAATTTTCGGAATATCAACGGCAGTCTTTTTGTAACCGCAGACGGTGCATTCCTCATGCTTTGAGCCTTTTTCTGCAGTAGTGGCTTCCTTGTCAATAATCCATTTAAAGTTGTGAGCGGTTATGTCAGCCTTTTCGCCGTCTTCACATTCGTGCCAATGATTCGTTTTATCATACTTCCATTCCGTACCGTAGTTGTGATTGTGAGAATCAATTTTCGGAATATCAACGGCAGTCTTTTTATAACCGCAGACGGTGCATTCCTCATGCTTTGAGCCTTTTTCGGTAGTAGTGGCTTTCCTGTCAACAATCCATTTAAAGTTGTGAGCCGTTATATCAGCCTTGTTGCCGCACTCACATTCGTGCCAATGATTTGTTTCATCATACTTCCATTCCGTACCGTACTTGTGTGTATGTCCGTCTGCGGCAGGAGTCATAGTAAGGTCAGTGAGAACCCACATAGTACCGTCGGAGCCGTCGCTCTCATCGCCTTCGTAGCGCGTATAATTCACAAATTCGCCGTTGATCTTCAGCTTGGTGTTGGGTCCGAATACATAAGTGGTATTTTCGCTTTCAACATAGCCCACAGCTTTCACATACACACCGTAATGATAGGTCTTCCCGGCTTCAAAAGCGGTGATTTTGTTTTCATAAGCACCGCTGAAGAAATCTGCGGAAATCGCACCGGTTTTGCTGTCCAGTTCCCACCACTCGCAATTGTATGCATACTTCACGCCTTCGGGACTCTTGCCGGTAAAAACGGGCTTGTCGCCGTCCTTGAAGCTGACGGTGACATTGTTGATCTCCACCACATCAATAACTTTCACGGTGGTCGGCGTCATGGTCAATACATTCATGAACCAAATGGTTTCGCCGCTATCGTCTATACTGATCTGATCAGGTGTCAGGGTGATTTCTTCACCGTTGATATAGAGCTTTGTGTTCTTATCAAAGCGGTAGCCCTCTTCCATGCCCAAGTCGGAAATCTTGAAATATACGCCATAGGTGTAACTCTTTCCGGCTTCAAATTCCGTAATGAGCTTGCCGTTGTAACGCTCGTTCCAGTAGTCGCTGGAGGTAATGCCATAGCCACTGCCGTCATTGGCGTCCCACCGCTCATGGTCGAGATCAATAAACGGATCCACGGCGCTGGTCATAAAGCTCGGTTTGTCGCCGGCATTAAAGTTGGTACGAGCAATAAAGTCAATTTTCTCTACAGCCTGACCGGGGCGCATATTCATACCGTAGGTCACAACACAGGTTCTGTTGTCATCCAGCGTCATAGCAAATGAGCCTTCGGGCAGACTTTTGCCGTTGAGGGTAATATCATCGGCTGAAATGCTGTCACTAAAGATGTAGCCGTCTTTGGCTTCCAATCGTACGGAATATTCATACTTGCCATCCTTATCAAAGGAGGTAAGATCTGCATAACCTGAGGGACAATAGTCCTCGTCTGAATACCAGTATGCCACGGATTTGGTTGTGTACTCATCGGTTTTTTCCAGCTTACCCCAACATTCATAGAGAATATCGTATTTATCTCGGTCTGCGGTTGCTGCCGTGGCTGTGGTGCGTGGGGTTTCGCCGTCCTTATAGTCCAACTTCACATTTTCCACGGCGGCGGAGGTAATGACAGTATTCTGTTTTGTCGGTGTAATCGTTTTAACAGCAGGGACATACAGGTATTCCCCACTCAGACTCGATTTTACGCTTTCCCCATTCACTGTAACGGTGGTTTCGCTGTTGAAGGAATATCCATCCTTCGGCTTCAGCATAAGGGAATACACATAACGCTTGCCGCTTTCAAATTCTGTGATGGTCGGCAGAGAACCGTGTGAGCCGTTATCGGAATACCATGCGGCAACGGGTTCGTTGTTTTCGAATTCCTGCCAGCATTCATAAGCGATTTCATATTTATCGGCATCGGCATTATATACCTCTGCCGTTGCCTGTGGGGCATCACCCGGCTGATAGTTGAATTTCACATTCTGGACAGCGGCAGAGGTGATTACTGAATCGTCAGGATACTCAGAAATCTGCTTAAAGTGAGCCGTGAACGTCACATCACTTTTCACGGTAATTTTGTTCTGTAGTTGATCAGAGGAAAGAGCGGTGCCGGCCGGAATGGCAGTACCACTGCCGACCTGGTAGACGGTGGCATCGGCTTTCCAGTAAGCAAACTCATAGTCTGAATTTGGAAGCAGAACATTGATGATGTTGCTGGCAAAACTGAGAGTCTCTGTCTCGGATACATTCAGCTTGTAGTAGTAGGGCTTGTTAACATCATCGTCAAAGCCATAATATACAAACGGAATCTGGTCGTTTTTAGTCATGGTTCCATAATCTCCAGGGTAAAATTTAACAGCATACGATCCAGAATCCGCAAACACCGTAATCGGCACAATGGATAGTGCCAAGTACAAGGTCAGCAGAACAGTCAACAGTTTTTTTGGTTTTGTTTTTTTCATATTCATCTTCTCCTTTCAACGGCTAATGCCGCATAAAATGTTTTTTGGCTGTATCCGTTTGGTATTATTACCGTCCGTTACCGCCATATTGGCAGGTTGGCTGTGATGAACACAACCCCGTATACCTGTCAAAGTTTTCACCATTATTTTAGCATATTTTACGCACAATTTTACCATAATTCCAAAAAAGTCAATTGACTATTTTGGAATTATTCTGTAATATACTCTTATAACATTGTTAAAAACAAACTCGTTTGGAGTGATATCTATGAAATTTTCTGAAAAATTAAACGATTATATTGAGCAGTTGTCCTGTACGGGAAAAGATATCTGTAATTTATCCGGCATTTCTGCGGCATCTCTCAGCCGATACAGAAACGGCGAACGCGTGCCGGAGCTTGGAACAAAGCCTTTTGAGGATTTATGCTGTGCGCTGGCACAGATTTCCGTACAAAAAGGAGAGCTGCAAATCACCGCTGACGCTGTGAAAAAAGCGTTTGTAAGCTGCGATGATTTTGTATCCACAGACAAGGAGTTACTGCGGAAAAATTTCAACACACTCCTCTCTGCACTCAATGTCAATCTGACGCAGTTGTGTCAGTACACTAACTATGACACGTCTGCTATTTTTCGCATTCGTAACGGATCAAGAAAGCCCGGAGATGCCGAGCGTTTTGCATCTGCGGTTGCTTCCTTTGTAACAAGAACAATGCAGATGCCGTCCGAAATTGCCGCCGTTGCAGAATTGATTGGCTGTGATATTGATGAAATTTATGATTTGTCGGTTCGATACGCAAAAATAAAAAGCTGGCTTTTGAAACAGCCTGTGCAAAAAGCCGAAAGCAACAGCGTTTCAAAATTTTTAAGCAAGCTGGATGACTTCGATTTGAACGAATATATCAAGGTTATTAAGTTTGATGAGCTGAAAGTTCCGTCCGTACCGTTTCAGATTCCGTCCTCCAAGACATATTTCGGTATAAAAGAAATGATGGAGAGCGAGCTTGATTTTTTGAAATCAACCGTGCTTTCAAAATCATCAGCCCCTGTGATAATGTACAGCGATATGCCGATGAAGGAAATGGCAAAGGATCCGGAGTTCCCAAAAAAATGGATGTTCGGTATGGCGATGATGCTAAAAAAAGGACTGCATCTTCATCAAATACATAATCTTGACCGTTCTTTTGATGAGATGATGCTTGGTCTTGAAAGCTGGATACCGATGTATATGACAGGGCAGATTTCTCCCTACTATTTCAAGAATGCTCCGAATGATGTCTTTCTGCATTTTTTGAAGGTGTCGGGAATCGCCGCACTTTCGGGCGAAGCTGTTGCCGGATATCATTCCGACGGTAAATACTATCTGACAAAGGTAAAGCGTGAGGTGGAATATTACCGAAAAAGAGCCGAGGAGATGCTGAAAAATGCCTATCCTTTGATGGAAATTTACCGCAGTGAACGAAAAAATGAGTTGAATGCCTTTCTTCTTGCCGATACAAAAACAGCAGGCAAACGCCGCAGTATTCTGTCCTCTCTGCCGTTGTACACAATAAGCGATGAACTTCTCAACCGTATTCTTACACGGAACAATATTGATGCAGAGTTAAAAGAAAAAATAACAGAGTATGCAAAAACACAAAGACAGAGAATTAAAATAATTCTTGAAAATGAAAGAATTGAAGATGAGATACCTGATTTTGTACAGGAAAATTTTACGAAAAGTCCTCCCATGCTGGAACTTTCGGGTATATTTTGTGAAGAGGATATTCCGTATAACGAAGAGGAATATACTGCCCATTTGAAAGAATCAATGGCCTTTGCAGAGCAGAACCCGAATTACACATTAAAGTGCAGTACGGTGCACGCATTTCATAATCTGAAAATTATAATTCACGAGGGACAATGGGTGATGGTGTCCAAAGGAAAAACGCCTGCAATCCATTTTGTCATTCGTCATCCCAAGCTTCGCAGTGCGATAGAATGCTTTATTCCGCCGATAACGGAAGATGAGTAAGTCGGTAAATTAAATATAACAAGCATATAAATACAGCAACAAAACAAGCGACAGTTTAATTTCTGTCGCTTGTAATTATACTTTATTCTGTTTTACATTACATATATCATATACCGAGTTCAATAACTACAAATTCTGCCGACATGGGCGGAATTGTGAGTATACCGTTCTCAAGTTTTGAACCGAAAACAGGTTTGCCGTCTGCATATCCGGGCGGCATTTTTGCCTCGACTTCATAATCATAGAGATTGAATGTGCAGAAAACAGCGGAATCTTTGTCGTGGCGGATATATGAAATTCTTCTTTCCTCCGAAAGAACATTTATAAAATCGCCGTCCCACAATGCCGAACAGCTTTTTCTTACATTTGCAAGCTTTTTGTGCCATTCAATGAGTTCCTTATTTTCTTTGCCCCACGGATAACAGCAACGGTTAAACGGGTCACGGTATCCCTCCATTCCTGCCTCGTCACCGTAATAAATACACGGAAATCCGGGAAGAGTAAACTGCATTGCGCTTGCAACCTTGAGCAGCTTTACACCGAGTTTTTTATGCTCGTCATCAAGCTTAGTGTTAGCCTGCCATTCTCTGTCCTTGCCGTCAAGCGGTTCACCTGCCATAACTGTGATTGCTCTTTCGGTATCGTGAGTCGAAAGTGAATTCATCAGCACTCTGAGAACAGGACGGGGATAATTTTCGATTACGCTCATAATCTGATCCATTGTGTATTTGCCGTGCTGACCCTTGCAGAAGTTCAGAATTGCATCTCTGAACACATAGTTCATAACGGAGTCAAACTGTTCGCCGAGCAAGAACTTTCTTCTTGCGCCGTAGCTTTCCTTGTTGCTTGCGTCCTCCCACACTTCACCGACGAGAAATGCGTCCGGATTTTCGTCCTTAACGGATTTGCGAAGATTTTCAATGAATACATCGGGAAGCTCATCTGCAACATCAAGCCGCCAACCCGAGTTGCCGCATTTCATCCATTTTCTGACTATGCCGTCTTTGCCGTTGATATATTCGTTGAATGACGGAGTTTCCTCAATAACCTCGGGCAAAGTGTCAAAACCCCACCAGCTTTGGTAATTGTTCGGCCATTCGTTGAATTTGTACCAGCTGAAATACGGCGAATTTTTGTCGTTATACGCACCGCCCTTGCCGTATCTGCCCGAACGGTTGAAGTAAACGCTGTCGCTTCCGGTATGAGAAAATACACCGTCATTTATAATGTGTATTCCCCTCTTTTTAGCCTCTGCGCAAAGGTGCTTAAAATCTTCCTCTGTTCCGAGAATCGAATCAACCTTTGAATAGTCGCCCGTATCATAACGGTGGTTTGAGTATGCCTCGCTGATAGGATTAAGGTAAATACAGCTTACACCGAGGCTTTCAAGGTAATCAAGCTTCATTGTAATTCCCTTGAGGTCGCCCATAAAGAAATCATTGTTCTTAATCATTCCGTTTTCATCGGGTTTCCATTCGGGGAGAGCATACCAATCCTTGTTGCGTTTGAAGTCGGTACGCTTTATATTCTTTTCTTCACCGCTGAAATAAAAACGGTCGGGAAAAATCTGATACATAATTCCGCCGACAAGCCAGTCGGGAGTTTTAAAGCCTTTTTTGTAGCATGTAATCTGCCAGCTTCTGCCCATATAGTCTTCAATTGTGCTGACCTTGTACGGATCGGACGGAATAACATATCTTGTTTTATCAATGCCGGTGAGCTTGAAATTGTACCAGTAAAGACCGATTTTCTCGGGAGTAAAGTCACACTCCCAAATTTCGGTATCCTCGTCAAATTTACCGCACCAGATAAGCTCGGTAAATTCCCAGTTGTAATCGTAATCGTATTTTACGCACAGCTGTGCTTTTTGTGTATGCTCTGTCTTTGGCAAAAGAATTCTGAAATGAATCTCGGTACCCTGTTCAACCGCACCAAACGGTGAACGGTAGTAAATTTTTCGTGAATCAAACGGTACGGGCATATAATCACTTCCCATAATAATATATTCCGAAATATAGATTTTGTTTTGGCGGTTATGCCCTGTTATTCGGAAATTAAGACAAATCCGCCAAAATGACGCGATTTTCATTTTATCACAAAAGAATAAATAATTCAACCAAAATAGGTCGAAATTGGAATAAAATCGCTAAAAGCCGTGCAATTAAAAAAATATTCAAACAATCTTCTCTTTGCTCTTTTATTATCTTTTGTTTTATATTATAATATATAATGATTACTTGTGTAAAAAAGTCGATTGAGTACGAAAAAGCTATTTAAGGGAGATGTATTCCTATGGAAAAAAAGAAGATAAGCGTTCAGATTGAGGGCAGAAACTATTCGCTTATAACAACAGATGATGAAAAGTATGTTCATAAGGTTGCAAATGAGGTTGTATCCCACATCAGAAAGGTTGCGCAAAGCACAAAACAGCTTGATACCCGTGACTGTGCAATTCTTGCGGCACTTAACTTTTGTGACGACCGCAACAAGGCTGTTAAGAAGAACAAGGACTATGTTGAAAAGGCTGACAAAATTATTCAGCAGACAAATGAACTCAACAGACTTTGCAAGGAATACAGGGATAAGCTTACCGAGTCGATGAATGATAATACAAGACTCACTATGAATAACAGAGAACTTGAAAAGAGAATTGCGGTTCTCAGACATGAGGTTTCTCAGCTTAAAGAAAAGCTCGGAAGTGTTGAGAAAGGCGAAGAAAAAGCCGAGTCGAAAAAATCTGAGCCTGAAACAAATTCAGTTCTAAAGGAAAAAAAGATTTCAAGCGCTAAAAATAACATAACAGAGCAGTCAGATAATATACCTGTAAATGTTCTGTCAAACGAGGCTAAAAAAACAGAACAGGAATTGCGTAACGAGGAGCTTCTCGGTTATGTTCCCATGACGCAGTTCTCTCTGTTTGATGAAGATAAGAAATGAAAAAGATAGAAATACTTGCTCCGGCAGGCAGCTTTGACAGCGTTATTGCCGCCGTAAGGAGCGGAGCGGATGCGGTTTATCTCGGTGAAAAGTCATTTTCCGCCCGCTCATCAGCGAAAAATTTTGATGATGAAGAACTAAAAAAAGCAACGGCATACTGTCACATTCACGGTGTAAAGGTGTATGTAACAATCAACACGATTGTGTTCGATGACGAGCTTGAAAAGCTGAAAAAAGCCATAATTTCAGCCGCAGAGGCTGATGTTGACGCACTCATTGTTCAGAATATGGGCGTAGCAAGGCTTGCACACGAGCTTGTTCCCGAGCTTGCGCTTCACGCGTCAACCCAGATGAGTATTCACGCTGCGTCGGGTGTAAAGGCACTTTATGAAATGGGCTTCAAGCGTGTTGTTCTTGCCCGTGAAATGAGCAAAAAAGAAATTGAAAAATGCTGTGAAATTCCTGTTGAACTCGAGGTTTTTGTTCACGGTGCATTGTGTATGTGCGTTTCGGGACAATGCTACCTCAGCGCAATGATAGGCTCAAGAAGCGGAAACCGCGGCGCCTGCGCACAGCCGTGCCGACTGCCGTTTTCCGTAAACAATCAAAAGGGCGGTCACGCTTTAAGTCTTAAAGACAACAGCATTGTAAATTACCTCGGCGAGCTTCAAAATATGGGAGTTGCCTCGGCTAAAATTGAGGGCAGAATGAAACGCCCCGAGTATGTTTCAGCCGCAGTAAGGGCGTGTGTTGAACAGCGTGATTTCGGCTTTATCAGCGACAAAACTCAGGAAATGCTCAGAGGAGTTTTTTCACGAACAGGCTTTACAGACGCTTATTACATCGGCAAAACGGGAAGTCATATGTTCGGTACAAGAACAAAATCGGATGTTGTTTCTGCCGATGAAAAGCTGTTTTCGGCAATCCGTTCTTCCTACAAGGACGAAATCGGAAATGTTGAAATAACCTTTGATTTTACGGCAAAACTCGGCGAAAATCCCGTCTTAGTCGCTTCTGACGGAGTTCACACCGTTAAAAAGATTTCAGATACCGTAACCGAAAAAGCAATCAACAGACCTCTTGACAAAGAAAAATGCGAAAAACAGCTTAAAAAAACAGGCTCAACGGCATATAATCCCACCGATGTGAACATAAATATTGATGATAACATTTCAATTCCGCTGTCGGTTCTCAATTCCTTGCGAAGAGATGTTCTTAATGAACTCGACACAGCGAGAAGTGTTGTTCACAACTACAAAATCAACCGTGATTACGAAATAACTTTTCCTAAATTCACACCGCCTGTGGAAAAATCCACTCGTGCAAGAGTGCCTCAGACAAAGCTTTCCGATGCTTTTAAAAAATGCGAGCTTGTTTTTGTTCCGCTTTTTGCCGACAAAAGGGAGCTTGTAAGGCTCAAAAACGAGGGCTTTAACATCGGTGTTGAAATTCCGAGAGGAATGTTCGGACGGGAAGATACGATTGCAAAAAAGCTTTCCGAGATGAAAAAAATCGGCATATCCGATGTGCTTTGCAACAATCTCGGAGCGTTATACATTGCCAAAAATCTTGGGTTCACACTTCATTCGGGGTTCGGAATGAATTTTGTAAATACTCTCGACCTTTTGTGGGCGGAGAAATACGGAATCAAGGATGCAGAACTCAGCTTTGAACTCGATTTTAAGCGAATTAACGCACTTGGAGGCAACATTCCGAGGGGAATTATCAGCTACGGCTATCTCCCTCTTATGCTTTGCAGAAGCTGCCCTGTCAGGGGTGCAGGCATAGAATGTAAATCCTGCAAAAATCAGTCAAAAATGAAGGACAGAATAGGCAAACAATTTTTACTGAAATGTGACGGAAACTGTACCGAAGTTTTGAATTGCGACTTGCTTTTTGTTTCGGATAAACAATTTTTAACACTTTCAACATCTTTTAACATTTTTAGATTTACTGTTGAAAACTATGTTGAAACCGTTGAAAGTCTTAACGAATCAAGCCTTATTTCAATGTTGAAAGAGAAATTAACATACGGATTATATCGCAGGGGTGTTAATTAAGATGTTGAAAATGTTAAAATAATCATTATTGTTTTGTTGAAAAGCTGAATTTTCCTTTCCCGAAAATAAAAAAATCTTATTTTCCGTGAAATAATTTTATAATAGAAAAATAAAATTACAAATGAATAATTCCTGCAAAAAAATGCAGGAAATGAAGGATGGTAACTATGACAATCAAAATAAAAAAAGTAAAAGACAATGCAAAAATCCCGAAAAGAGCCACAAACGGCTCTGCGGGTATGGATTTATATGCCTGCATTGACGAAAAAATTACAATCAATCCGGGTCAGCTTGTGCTTGTGCCGACAGGCATAGCAATTGAACTTCCCGACAACAGCGTTGCCGCATTTCTCTATGCAAGAAGCGGTCTGGGAATCAAGCACGGCATCTGCCTTTCAAACGGTGTGGGTGTTGTTGACAGCGACTACCGTGGAGAAATCTGCGCAGGTCTTTGCAATGTTTCGGACAAGCCTTATGAGATTGAGCCGTTTGAGAGAATCTGTCAGATGGTCATCGCTCCCGTTGTTCCGTGTGATGTTGAAGAAGTTACAGAACTTGGCGACACAGAGCGCGGTGAGGGCGGTTTTGGCTCAACAGGCAAAAAATAAAAAAATTTCGACAATTTATCATTGCCCTTATTTGCGAAAAGATATATGATAAGCATATACTGTCTAAGTAAAATACATTTGGGTATTACAGCATAGAAGGAGGCTGTGGGATGTTTTCATTTTCAAAGGATATAGGAATTGACCTCGGAACTGCAAACACTCTTGTTTGTCTTAAAGGAAAGGGAATAATTTTGCGTGAACCGAGCGTTGTCGCAGTTGATATGCGTACCGACGAGGTTCTTGCAGTCGGCTCACAGGCAAAAGAAATGATTGGCAGAACTCCCGGTTCCATAGTTGCGGTTCGTCCGCTCAAGGACGGTGTTATTGCCGATTTTAAAATAACCGCAAAAATGCTTCAGCACTTTATCAAAAAGGCGGTAAAGCCCGGAATTTTCAGCAAGCCGAGGGTTATAATCTGTATGCCTTCGGGTGTTACCGAGGTTGAGAGAAAGGCTGTTGAGGACGCCGCATATCAGGCAGGTGCAAAGCCTCCCGTTGTCCTTATCGAAGAGCCAATGGCTGCCGCAATCGGTGCAGGTATGCCCGTTGACGAGCCGTGCGGAAGTATGGTTGTTGACATCGGCGGAGGCACAAGCGAGGTTGCCGTAATTTCTCTCGGTGACATTGTTACAGCCTGTTCCGTAAGGGTTGCCGGAGATAAGTTTGACGAGGCGATTTCAACCTATGTCAAAAGAAAATATAATCTTCTCATCGGTGAAAGAACTGCCGAAGACATCAAAATAAAAATCGGCTCCGCATATCCGGGTGAGGAAGAAAAAAACCTTGTTGTCAAGGGCAGAAACCTTGTTGACGGACTTCCCAAGGATATTACAATTTCCTCAGCCGAGGTCAGAGAGGCTCTTGCCGATCCGCTTGCAACAATTATTGAAGCAATAAGGACAACTCTTGAAAAAACTCCGCCTGAGCTTTCAGCCGACATAATCGACCACGGTATTATGCTCACGGGCGGCGGTGCGTTGCTCAAGGGACTTGATATGCTTGTTATGCAGCAGACGGGTATGCCCGTTCACATTGCCGAAAGGCCTCTCGACTGTGTTGTTGACGGTGCAGGCAAAAGACTCGGCAAACCGCTCGGTGTTCAGTACAAGCACGACAGATAATAAAAATCGACAAAGCAAGGTCGGGCAGATTTTGAAAATTACCGCCCGACCGTATTTGTAATATAAATATGAGATATGAGAAAATTTTTACATAATAAAAACTCAAAAATTTTGATAATTACACTCGTCATACTAACTGTGATGAGTGTTTTCTCTCATAACGGCAGCAACCTTTTTTCGGGTGCGGTAAACACGGTTACAAAAGGACTTTCAACGCTGACCGCAGGTGCGGCGTCTTCCGACAAATCAAAGGAAGAACTTGAAAAAGAAAACGAAGAGCTTAAAAAGGAAAATGCCGAACTCCGTGAACAGCTTGTTGACTACCTTGACACCAAGGAAGAAAATGCAAAGCTGTGGAAATATTATGAGCTTAAAAAGGAAAATCCGTCATACGATATTCTTCCTGCCGGTGTGCTGAGAAGGGATGCGAACGATGATTTCTACTCGTTCACTCTTGACAAGGGTTCAACAGACAATGTGGAAAAAAATGATCCCGTAATCACGGAAAACGGTCTTATCGGCTGGGTGAGTGATGTTGAACTAACAACCTGTCGGGTAAGAACAATTCTTTCGCCCGACACCAAAGCGTCTGCAATTGACAAAAAGACTTCCGACAACGGAATCATAAGCGGAAACGCTGAATATTGTGACGATAATCTTACCTGTCTGACAAAGATTGCAGAGAACAACAAAATCAAAGTAGGCGACATTGTTGTAACCTCTGGAACAGGCGGAGTTTATCCGAAAAATCTCATAATCGGCAAGATTAAAGAACTGAAGTTCAATTCCTATGACACAACCCGTTATGCTGTTGTTGAGCCGTATGAGGACATCCGCACCGTGACTTCTGCCGCAATTATTACCGATTTTGACGGCAAGGGCGAGGTTAAAAAATGATGAGAGCTTCAAGAACTTTTTTTCGATTTTTCGGCTATTCCCTGCTGTTAATAATTCTGTATGTTTTTCAGGGTTCGGGTTTTATAATTCCCGAAATTTTCGGCGGCAGACCGCTTATGTTGATTTCACTTGCACTCTGCATTGCTTCTTTTGAAAACACTTTGCCGTCGGTAATTTTCGGTGCGTTGTGCGGTGTGCTGACGGATATTTCATTTGACGGCAGTATTGGCTATTTTGCCTTTGCACTTACGATTGTCTGCTATGCGGAAAACTTTGTATTCAGCAAATATTTTGTACCGTCATTTGTTACCGTTATCGTGTTTTCATTTGCGGCGGTGATGACGGTAATGTTGATTTATTATCTGCTGTTTGTCTTGATTGCAGGGCTTGACAGCGGTTGTGTGTTGTTTGTACGGCACTACATTTCAAGAATACTTTACACATTCGCCGTGACAATTCCACTGTATTTTCTCACGGCATTTTTAAACAAAAATCTTTAATCTTTGTGAAAGGGAGGTTCGGTATGAGATTCGGCAAAAGCAGAAAAAACGGCAAAAAAAGTAAAAAGAGCAGAACAACCGTCTGCATAATAATAACAGCCGCAATTTTTGCAGGCTTTGCAGTCAGGCTTGCCGATTGGCAGCTTGTACAGGGAAAAAGCTACAAGAGCCTTGCCGCAAAATCAACGGGATATACCGAGAAAACCGACGCAACAAGGGGCGAAATCGTTGACCGCAACGGTGTAGGTCTTGTTGTAAACACCACAAAGTATAAAATAGTCCTTAACAAGCTTTATATTGAGGAGGACAGGCTTGACGGAATTTTACTTGAGCTTGCTGATATTCTCACAAAAACAGGAGATGCAAGAACAGATTCATTGCCGATTTCGGTCGGCTCGGACGGCAGTTGCGTTTATAAAACAAGCCGTGAAGAAGATGCGAAAAAACTTCTGTCATCGGATTTTCTTGATATGGACAGGAACACAAGTGCCGATGATTGCTTTGATGCACTTTTAAAACGCTACAAAATTTCCGACAGGTTAAGTCTAAGTCAAAAAACAACGCTCGTTTCAATTCATTACAATATGGAACTTGAAAATTATTCAAATTCAAACCCGTATGTTTTTGCCGAAAATATCAGCCGAAGTGCCGTGAATGCCGTCAGCGAAAATACTCAGGGTGTGAGCGGTGTTGAAATTCAGACCTACCTCACACGAGGTGCATCTGATCCCGACCTTGCACCGCACATCCTCGGCGCACTCGGTTCGTTGTCGGAAGATGAATACAATGAGCTGAAAAAAGATGGCAAGGACTACTCCTATAATGATAAGATAGGCAAATTCGGAATTGAACTTGCCTGTGAAGATGACCTCAAAGGCAAGGGCGGAACAAGGGTTATTCAGCGAAATGCCGACGGAACTCTTGTTGAAAGCATTGAAACCGAGAGTGCAAAACCCGGTAACACGGTCTACCTTACAATTGATTCAAAATTGCAGAAAACCGCCGCAAAGTCGCTTGAAGAAAATGTCAAAGCGGCAAAACAGGCAGGCAAGGAATCGGGACAGAAAAATAACGGTGAGGACTGTGAAACAGGTGCAGTTGTAATGTTGTCGGTCAAGGATTTTTCGGTACTTGCGGCGGCAAGCTATCCTACATACGATTTGAACAGGTACAGCGAATACGGTTCGTACTATGTCAAGCTTTCGGAAAACAAAAATTCTCCGATGTACAACCGTGCAACAGTCGGAACATTCGCCTGCGGTTCGGTGTTCAAGCCGTGTGTTGCGGGTGCGGCTCTTGAGGAAAAAATCATAACCGATAAAACGAAAATCTACTGCAAACAGGACTATGATTTTTACCCCACCAATGTGGTAAGATGTATGCACTATCACGGCAGTCTTGATGTTACGGGCGCAATTGAACAGTCGTGCAACTACTTTTTTGCCGACACGGGCAGAAGACTCGGAATTGAACCGATGTATCTGTATGCGCAGAAGTTCGGACTCGGCGAATATACGGGTGTTGAAATTGAGGAATCACAGGCAGAGACAGCACAGATTGGCAGGTCGGCAACACAGTTTCAGCCGCAATCGGTCAGTCCGACAACGCATTTACTCCCGTTCAGCTTGCAACCTATGTTGCGACAATCGCCAACAACGGTGAAAGGCTCAAAACGCACCTTGTTGATAAGGTTACAAATTATGAGCGGACGAAAACCGTAAAATCGACAGATGTTGAAAGCTACGGTGAATGCGGAATTTCAAAGAAGAATCTTGATATTGTTCGCAAGGCGATGCTCGGCGTTACTCAGGACGAAAACGGCACGGCAAATTATATGTTCGGTGATTATAAAGTTAAGGTTGCCGCAAAAACAGGTACGGCTGAAAACTCGGGCTCAGACCATACAACCTTCATTTGCTATGCTCCGTATGAAAAGCCCAAGGTAGCAATCGCCGTTGTAATCGAACACGGTGCAAAGGGCAGATATTCAATGCAGGTTGCAAAGGATTTGCTGGACGCATATTTTAAATAAAAGTTGAATTTACGGTTGTAAATACACTGTGTTAAAACAAAACCAAGAATTTTTGACCGCATAATATTGCTGAGTGCCTAAACAATAAAAAACTTATTTTTGCTTTTAACATTAAAAATCAATGAAATTATTGTGCAAACCGTTAAAAATGAGGAATAATTTTATTAACTATCACTAAAATATCAACAAAAATTTTGGCTGATAAAATTACTGTTCGTTTATTGCTCTTTTACGGATTTTGTGATAGAATATAGCAGAGGTAGAATTTATTATGGATAATGTTATAGTTGTAGCGTCGGGAAAAGGCGGCACAGGCAAGTCAACTGTGTGTATCTGTCTTTCCGTTGCTCTTGTAAAGCAGGGCAAAAGAGTCTTGCTTATTGATTGTGACTGCGGAATGCGCGGTCTTGACATTATGCTCGATATGGAGCAGGACATAATTTTTGATGCGTCGGATGCCGTTTGCGGTAACTGTACATTCGGTGAGGCAATTTACAAAAGTAAAAATAACGAGAACCTGTACCTTATGGCGGCTCCCTTTGACACCGAAAACGAACTCAGTCCCTCGGTGTTTACTCAGCTTGTCGATTCTGTTAAAGACAGCTTTGATTTTGTTCTTATTGATTCCCCTGCGGGAATCGGCTCAGGCTTTGAAACTGCGGCAGCGCCTGCCGACAGAGCCTTGATTGTTACCAATGCGGAGCCGACGGGTGTGCGCGGTGCGGTTAAGGTGAGAAGAAAGCTTGAATCAATGGGAAAGAAAAACATACGACTTGTCATCAACCGCTTTGACCGCAAGCTTTTTACACAGCTCGGTTTTTATGAAGACCTCGACAGCGTTATTGACGCAACACAGACACAGCTTATTGCGCTTGTGCCGTTTGACATCCGTATTTCGGTGATTGTTCAGCGCGGTGTTGCCGGACTTAACTGGAGCGCGGCGGCGTCTGTTTTTGACTGTCTTGCACAAAGACTTGAGGGAAAGCATGTTCCGCTTGCCTTCAAGGGGTAATGTGTGCGGCTTTTTTAGTTATAGTTTTGAAATTGATTTGAAATGAAATAAATGTCTGGAGGAAATATATATGAATATAGCCCTTATAGCTCATGATGAAAAAAAGGAACTGATGGTGCAGTTCTGCATTGCTTACTGCGGTGTTCTCAGCCGCAACAACCTTTGCGCCACCGGCACAACAGGCAAAATGGTGTCAGAGGCAACAGGTCTTACAATTCAGAAATTCCTTGCAGGCTCTCAGGGCGGAAGTCAGCAGATTGCGGCAAGAATTGCGTGCAATGAAATTGATATGCTTCTATTTTTCAGAGATCCGCTCAATCCAAAGCCGAACGAGCCTAACGATATGAATATGCTTCGTCTTTGCGATATGCACAACATTCCGGTTGCAACAAACATTGCAACTGCCGAGGTGCTTATCCACGGTCTTGAAAGAGGCGACCTTGACTGGAGAAATATTCTCAAATAATTTAATTATTTTCGCTTTACATATCGGGTGGTGTAATACTGCCCGATTGTTGTGTTTTTTAGGGAAATTTTTTCGTTTCCTTTTTCTATAAAAGATTGTAATTTTCGGAGGGAAAAATGGCACTTATAACCAAGAAAATCAAGGGTACGGAAGATGTTCTTCCGAAGGAAAGCTACAAATGGCAGTTTGTTGAAAAGATTATGCGTGAGGAGGCTCGCTCCTACGGGTTCAGAGAAATCAGAACTCCCGTGTTTGAACACACAGAGCTTTTTGCCCGTGGTGTCGGTCAGACAACCGATGTTGTTCAGAAAGAAATGTACACATTTGACACAAAGGGCGGCGAAAGCGTAACACTTCGCCCCGAGGGTACAGCCGGTGCGGCAAGAGCCGTTCTTGAACACGCTCTTGAAAACGAAGGACTTCCGATTAAGGCAAGCTACTTCGTTTCATGCTACCGCTATGAAAAGCCACAGGCAGGCAGACTTCGTGAGTTCCACCAGTTCGGTGTTGAGGAGTACGGCACACAGGACCCTGCCGCCGATGCAGAGCTTATCAGCCTTGTAAGCTCCGTAATCAACAGACTTCAGCTTGACAGCGTTCATCTTCAGATTAATTCTATCGGCTGTCCGACCTGCCGTGCGGAATATCATAAGGCTTTGAAATCATATTTTGAGGGTTATAAGGACAAGCTGTGCGACACCTGTCTTTCCCGTCTTGACAAAAACCCGATGAGAATTCTCGACTGCAAAAGTCCTATCTGTTCCGAGATTGCAAAGGACGCACCTAAGATTACAGACTATCTTTGTGACGAGTGCAGAAACCACTTTGACGCAGTTCAGAAATATCTTGATGCCGCAGGCATTGAATACACGGTTGATCCCACAATTGTAAGAGGTCTTGATTACTATACAAAGACAGTATTTGAGTTTGTAACCGATTGTATCGGTGCTCAGGGTACTGTTTGCGGCGGCGGTCGTTATGACGGTCTTATCGAGGAGCTCGGCGGCAAGCACCTCCCCTCCCTCGGCTTCGCAATGGGTATGGAAAGACTTCTCATGGTAATGGATAAGCAGGGCATTGAGATTCCCGACAATGACGAGTGTATGCTCTACATTGCAACAATGGGCGATGCCGCAAAGGTTAAGGCTTTTGAGCTTATCAAACAGGTTCGCAGCTGCGGAATGATTGCCGAAACCGATGTTATCGGCAGAGGTCTTCGTGCTCAGATGAAGTATGCCGACAAGATTGACGCAAGATATTCAATCGTTTTGGGCGACAACGAAATCGAGCAGAACACAGCCAAGGTCAAGAATATGGAAACAGGCGAAACAGCCGAGGTTACTCTTGACGGGCATTTCATGGAGAGATTTGTTGAAATCCAGCTTTCAGACGAACAGAAAAACAAGTAATAAAAGAAAATTTTCGGTCGGTCAGGCACATTAAAAATGCCGACCGATTCATATAAAGGAGCATATACAATGGCAGAATTTATGACAGGAATGAAGCGTACCGATTATTGCGGAGATCTGCGTATCGGTGATGTCGGCAGAGAGGTAACTGTCTGCGGTTGGGTACAGCGTTGCCGTGACCTCGGTCAGCTCATTTTCATTGACTTGCGTGACCGCACAGGTATTGTTCAGCTTGCATTCAATGACAAAACAGACAAAGAAATTTTTGATAAGGCATTTTCATGCAGAAGTGAATTTGTTCTTGCCGCAAAGGGTGTTGTTTGCGAAAGAAGTTCAAAAAACAGCGAAATCCCCACAGGCGATATCGAGGTTGTTGTAAGCGATATGCGTGTGCTTTCAAAGGCACAGACGCCGCCTTTTGAAATTGTTGACGATACAAACACAAACGAGGAGTTAAGACTTAAATATCGTTATCTTGACCTTCGCCGCCGTCCTCTTCTCAACAATCTTATGATGAGAAGTAAGATTGCAAAGGTTGCAAGAGATTATTTCCACGACAACGGCTTTGTTGAAATTGAAACTCCTATGATGATCAAGTCAACTCCCGAGGGCGCAAGAGATTACCTTGTTCCGTCAAGAATCCACAACGGCAAGTTTTATGCTCTCCCTCAGTCACCGCAGATTTACAAACAGCTCCTTATGCTTTCGGGCTTTGACCGTTACATTCAGCTTGCAAGATGTTTCCGTGACGAGGATCTTCGTGCAGACCGTCAGCCTGAATTCACACAGATTGATATGGAGCTTTCATTTGTTGATGTTGATGAAATCCTCGAAATCAACGAAGGCTTTTTCAAAAAGCTTTTTAAAGAGGTTTTAAACATTGACCTTGAGGAGCATTTCCAGAGAATGACCTACAAAGAGGCTATGGAAAGCTACGGTTCGGACAAGCCCGATATCCGTTTTGATATGAAGATTCAGGACATTTCGGACCTTGTTAAGGACTGCGGTTTCAGCGTATTTACAAGTGCAATTGAGAACGGCGGTTCTGTAAGAGCAATTGTTGCCAAGAATGCGTCGTCGGTTTACACAAGAAAAGAAATTGACAAGCTCACAGAATATGCAAAGGGCATCGGTGCAAAGGGACTTGCCTATGTAAGATGGGTTGACGAGCCTAACGCATCATTCAAGAAGTTTATGAGTGAAGAAGAGCTTTCGGCAATTTACGAAAGACTCGGTGCGGAAAAGGGCGATGTTATCCTCATCGTTGCCGACAAGAACAGCACGGTTCTTTCAACACTCGGCGCACTCCGTCTTGTTGTTGCAAAGCGTCTTGACATTATTCCCGATGTATTCAAGTTCCTCTGGATTGTTGACTTCCCGTTCTTTGAATATGATGAGGAAAGCGGCGAATGGCTTGCAATGCACCATCCGTTCACAATGCCTAAGGAGGAATGTCTGCAGTACCTTGACACAGATCCGTCAAAGGTTATTGCAAAGGCCTATGACCTCACACTCAACGGTGTTGAGCTTTCAAGCGGTTCAATGCGTATCACAGACTATGAACTCCAGCAGAAGATGTTCAAGGCTTTGAAGCTCACCGATGAAGAAATCGAAGCAAAGTTCGGATTCCTTGTTGAAGCCTACAAATACGGCGCACCGCCGCACGGTGGTATGGGTATCGGTCTTGACCGTGTTACAATGCTGATGTGCAAGGCTGACAGCCTCCGTGATGTAACGGCATTCCCGAAGGTTCAGAATGCAAGCGAGCTTATGTCTGCATGTCCGGCAGAGGTTGACGATGAAAGCCTTGAGGTTCTCGGAATCAAGGTTGTCAACAAGGAAGACTGATTAAGGGTACAATCATATGAGTCCGGATACAATCGCAACAATCATCTCTGTGTCGATAGTTGTACTTGCAATAGCAATTATAGTTACGGTAATTGTCAGTAAGATAAGACATCTTTCAAGAACATTGTTCGGTACAAGCTCCCTTATTGAGGGCATTCAGGGCGTTAAAGAGGATCAGGAGCAAATGCGTGAAACTCCCCGTTCGCTTCACGGAATGACCTCGGTTTATATGCCAATGATAAAAAAGGATTTTCCCGAGCTTGATGTTGAGCAGTATATGAACAAAACCCGTTCGCTTTTGCGAAACTACTTTTCGGCGGTTGAGTCAAAAAGGCTCGGTGTTATTGCGGAGGAGGTCACTCCGAATTTTACAAACTATGTTCAGGGAATTATCGACCAGCTTTCATCTGTTGCAAATACACAGCACTATGAGGATGTCAATATTTACGATGTTCAGATTGCCCGCTATATAAAAAACGGTGCAACGGTAACGATACTTTTTGAGGCATCTGTCGGTTACTTTTCGTATGTTACCGATATGAACAACGAGGTGACCTTCGGCAGCAGAGAGAACAGAATGCAGACAATCTATGAGGTTGGGTTGATGTATGTTCAGGACGCTGACCGGCTTCATAACAGAGCAACCGCTCTCGGAGTGAATTGCCCCAACTGCGGTGCTCCCGTAAAAACGCTGGGAGAAAAATTTTGTCAGTTCTGCGGAACGGCAATAAAAGAAATTAACATTCGTTCGTGGAAGTTTAATTCCGTAAACGAACAGACACTTCAACAAAGAAAATTCTGAAAGTTTGACGGTCGGGTTGTCAGAGCCAAATGCCCTCTTCCCGACCGTCTTTTTGCATTATTTATGATGGCAAAACTTTGGAACAATAAAAAAACATATGCCATTCAGCCTGTTTTTTAATAATAGTATTGAAATTTTTCTTCAAACATATTATTATTAGTGTAACAGCAACATCTGAAAAATCAGCTATAAGCTACAAAAATTAAGGAGTTAAATTATGGGTATTATTAAAGCAGCGATAAATGCAGTCGGAGGCGGACTCGCGGATTCATGGCTCGAGGTCATTGAACCGTCCCCCATGGGCGACAACACCCTCATCTGTCCAGGTCAGCTTGTTTCGCAGAACGGCAAAAGTCAGAACAAAAAGGGTTCTGAAAACATCGTATCAAACGGTTCTGTAATTCATGTTTACGATAACCAGATGATGATTCTTATTGACGGCGGTAAGATTGTTGACTTTACTGCAGAGCCGGGTTATTTTAAGGTAAATAACAGCTCCATGCCGTCACTTTTCTGCGGTCAGTTCGGTGATTCAATCAAGGAAACATTTAACCGTATTAAGTACGGCGGAATCCCCTCACAGGCTCAGAGAGTTTTCTATATAAATCTTCAGGAAATCAAGGGTATTCCTTTCGGAACATCAACTCCCGTAAACTACTTTGACAATTTTTACAATTCAGAGCTTATGCTCCGTGCTCACGGTACATATTCAATCAAGGTTGTTGAGCCGTTCAAGTTCTATCAGGAGGTTATTCCGAGAGAGGCTGTTACGGAAAACAAGTCTGTTGATTTCGCTGATGTAAGAGCACAGTATAACGAGGAGTTTGTCGGCGCTCTCGGTTCTGCAATCAACCAGTATTCCGCCGACGGTGAGAGAATCAGCTTTATCAAGTCAAAACAGCGTCTTATCGGTCAGTATATGGCACAGACGCTTGATGAGGAATGGACACAGGCTCGTGGTATGGAAGTCTTTGCCGTTGGTATGGATGTTTCCTACACAGAGGACAGTCAGGAACTCATCAATATGCGCAACAAGGGCGCAATGCTCTCGGATGCAGCAGTTCAGCAGGGCTATGTTGCAGCAAATATTTCAGAGGGCCTTAAAGATGCCGGCTCAAACGCAAACGGTGCAATGGCAGGCTTTATGGGCATGGGCATTGGTATGAATGCCGGCGGAAATATCATGGGCGGTTATCAGCAGAATCCGCAGTACCGTCAGCAGCAGCCGACTCAGCCACAGCAACAGGCTCAGCCGCAGCAGACTCCCGCTCCGCAGGCAGGCGGTGCAGCCGCAGGCTCATGGACTTGCTCGTGCGGTGCGGTAAACACAGGCAAGTTCTGCTCGGAGTGCGGTTCAAAGAAGCCCGAGGCTCCCAAAAAGCGTTTCTGCACAAACTGCGGATATGAGCTTTCTGCAAATGCAAAGTTCTGTCCCGAGTGCGGTACAAAGACAGAATAATCTGAATTTTAAGTACAAACAATCCCTCTTCTCAAACGGAGGGGGATGTTTCAGAATTTAATTATAAGGGGTAAGTTATGGCAACTGTAAACTACACCTGTCCGAACTGCGCCGCTCCGCTGAAATTCAATCCCGATAAGCAGATGTTCAGTTGTGAATACTGTATGTCCGATTTTACGGAAAAGTATGTTCAGGATTTTTTTGCCAAGAAGGAGCAAAAAGAGAACAGCGCAGAAAAGCAGGAGAAAAAGGAACAGGAAAAGGCTAAAGAGAATGCCGCCAAGCAGGCGCAGAGCAATGACAGCGCACAGGCAGAAAACAAAACTGAGGAAGAGGCTGTTATCTACAACTGCCCAAGCTGCGGTGCTCAGGTTGTTACAACAGCGTCAACTGCGGCAACAACCTGCTTCTATTGTCAGAATCCTGTTGTTCTTGGCGGCAGACTTTCGGGTGAATTTAAACCCGACCGTGTGATTCCGTTCAAGCTTTCAAAGCAGAAGGCAATTGACAAGTTTCTTGAAATGTGCAAAAGGAAATGGTTTTTGCCGAAGAATTTTGTCAGCGAAAAGCATTTTGACAAACTCACGGGTGTGTATTTTCCGTATTGGTATGTTGACGAACAGCGTAGCGCACAGATGGTTGCAAAGGGCGAAAAGGTTCGTTCGTGGACTGTCGGAGATGACCGTTACACGGAAACAAAGGTTTTTGAGCTCCACAGAGCAGGCAACCTGATTGTAAATAATGTTTTTGAAAGAGCGTTAAAAGGTCAGGACAGAGATATGCTCCAATGCGTACACCCTTACGATTTGGGCGAGGCTCATCCGTTTGCAATGTCCTATCTTTCGGGTTTTCAGGCAGAAAAGCGTGATATTGAGCAAAATGAGGTTGCACAGGCAGTTCAAACAAGAATCAACGGATACTGTCAACAGCTTATGAAAGACACGGCAAGCGGATACAGTGCCGTTCAGATTCAGAACTACAACGATAAAATCGACCTTGAAAATTGGAACTATACCCTCTTGCCCGTTTGGGTTGTAACCTATAAATACAGGGGTAAAATTCTGCCGTTTGCAGTTAACGGTCAGACGGGCAAAACCTACGGTGAGCTTCCTACCTCCGCAGGAAAGCTTTTTGCTTTCGCTGCAATTATTGCCGCAGTGCTTATGGCACTCGGCTTGTTGGGAGGTCTGTTGTTCTTATGATGAATGTGACAAAAAGACTTTCCGCAATACTTGCGGCTATGATTATGGTTTTCTGCACTCCGCTCTTTGTTTTTGCGGCGGGACAAACAGAACTCCGTGATGATGCCGAACTGTTTACCTCGGAGGAAGAAACACAGCTTCAGGCGGAACTTGACGCTTTTGCCCAAAAAACCGGCTGGGTTGCGGTTATCTATACTAACAACGAGGGCAAAACCGAGGATGATATCAAACCGTTTGCAAACCGTTATTATGCCGACAAATACGGCAAAACTACGGCAGGCGTTATACTCACGATTGATATGAAAGGCAGAGCAATCGACTTCAGAACAAAAGGCGATGCGATGTATTATTTCGGCGATGGCCGTGTTAATACTCTTCTTGATGATGTTCAGCGTGATATGAAGCAAGGCAACTATTACAGTGCTGCCGAACAATTCCTCTATTATGTTGACCACTACTATGACGAGGGTATTGACGATGACGAGTCAAACGAAAATATTGATTTGCAGGAAAAAGAGGATAACAAGTTCCTCTATGTCGTAAAGCATTACGGCATTGTCATTGCAGCCGGTTCAATCATTGTTGCCGTTATTGTTGTTATTGTAGTGAAAAATCGTTACAAGCACAACGGCAAAGCAGGAACTTATGACCTCAAGAAAAACAGCAAGACTATGCTTACCGACAAGAAGGATATCTTCCTGACAAAGCATGTTTCCGTTACGAGAATCCGGAGTGATTCCGACAGCTCGGGCGGTTCATCAAGCAGCTCCTCCGGTGGCGGCGGTTCATCGGGCGGCGGAAGCAGAAGCTTTTAATGCTGAAAACTATTTGAATTTTACGGAGAATGCTGTATTCTCTGTTTGGGGGCGGCAGAAATGCCGTCCTCTTTTAATGTGAAAAATTATGAGGAATATTGAAATTATTCAAAAACTGAATACCATGCACACAGCCTGTGAAAGCGAACTTTTACAGCTGACTACAACTTACGACGAAAAAGATTTTGAATATCTTCGCAAATGTGCAAGAGATACTGCCGACAGAATTTTTGGCAACAAAATCTATATCCGTGGTTTGATTGAATTTTCGAGTATATGCAAAAACGATTGCTTTTACTGCGGACTTCGCCGTTCAAACAGCAATGCCGTGCGTTACCGACTTTCAAAGGATGAAATCCTCTCCTGTTGCCAAAACGGACACGAACTCGGATTCCGCACATTTGTGTTGCAGGGCGGTGAGGACGGCTGTTTTACCGATGATGTGATGTGCGGCATCGTGTCGGAAATAAAAAATAGATTTCCCGATTGTGCCGTAACGCTATCGCTTGGCGAAAGGTCGTATGAAAGCTATCAAAGACTTTTTGACAGCGGTGCGGACAGATATCTTCTCCGTCACGAAACAGCCGACAAAAAACACTATTCCATGTTGCATCCGCCCGAAATGTCACTTGAAAACCGAATGCAATGCCTGTATAATTTAAAGAGAATAGGTTATCAGACAGGCGCAGGATTTATGGTCGGCTCACCGTTCCAAACTCCCGAAATGCTTGTCAAGGATTTAAAATTTATTGAAAAATTAAGTCCCGAAATGTGCGGAATAGGTCCGTTTGTACCGCACAAAGACACAAAATTTAAAAATGAAAATCATGGCGATGTAAGCCTTGTGCTTATGTTGCTTTCAATAATAAGGCTTTTAAAACCGAACATTCTTTTGCCGGCAACAACCGCCTTGGGTACGGTCGATCCGCTTGGTCGGGAAAAGGGCATTCTTCACGGTGCAAATGTTGTAATGCCAAACCTTTCCCCTGTTAAGCACAGAAAAGATTACTCGCTCTACGACAACAAAATCTGTACGGGAGACGAAGCGGCGCAGTGTATCGGCTGTCTTGCAGACAGAATGAAAAAAATCGGCTACGAAATCGTGACCGACCGAGGAGATTATACAGAGGAATAGTGTGAAAAATCACACTATTATAATATATTGCCATATTGCCCTCAAAATATTGCCCCCAAAATTTGCCTTTGGCATAATTTTGAGATTGCTGAAATCATCATTTACGCCTGTTCAGGCAACGCAGGTTAATTAGGTGATTTTTAATAAACTGTTTGTTGCCTGAAAGGCTATGATGATTATTATGAATAAATACGATAAAAATTCGCTGAAAGCGGAGGAGTTTATCAATGACGGGGAGATTCTTGACTCCCTGAAATTTGCCGATGAAAATAAAAATAACCTTGAACTTGTCGATAAAATAATCGAAAAAGCAAGGCTCAAAAAGGGTATCAATCACCGTGAGGCAAGCGTTCTTTTAGCTTGTGAAGATAAAGAGAGAATCAAAGAAATCTACAACCTTGCCCGTCAAATTAAGAAGGATTTTTACGGTGACAGAATTGTTATGTTCGCCCCTCTCTATCTTTCAAACTACTGCGTAAACGGCTGTGTCTATTGTCCGTATCATGCAAAGAACAAGCACATCTGCCGTAAAAAGCTCACACAGGATGAGGTCAGAAAAGAAGTTATCGCACTTCAGGATATGGGACACAAGCGTCTTGCAATTGAGGCAGGCGAAGATCCCGTGAACAACCCGATTGAGTACATTCTCGACTGCATAAAGACCATTTATTCGGTCAATCACAAGAACGGTGCAATCAGACGGGTTAATGTGAATATTGCCGCAACAACCGTTGAAAATTATAAAAAGCTCAAGGAAGCCGGAATCGGCACATACATTCTTTTTCAGGAAACCTACAATAAAAAGAGTTATGAACAGCTCCACCCAACAGGTCCCAAGCACAACTACAATTACCACACCGAGGCAATGGACAGAGCCATGCAGGGCGGTATTGATGATGTGGGAATCGGTGTGCTTTTCGGGCTTGAGCTCTACCGCTATGAACTTGCAGGACTTCTTATGCACGCAGAACATCTTGAGGCTGTTCACGGCGTCGGTCCGCACACAATCAGCGTTCCCCGAATCAAGGCGGCAGACGATATAAATCCCGATGATTTTGACAACGGAATTGATGACGAAACCTTTGCCAAAATAGTCGCAATTATCAGAATTGCAGTTCCCTACACGGGTATGATTATTTCAACCCGAGAGAGCGAAAGCGTTCGCAAAAAGGTGCTTAAACTCGGCATTTCTCAGATCAGCGGAGGCTCACGCACAAGCGTAGGAGGATATGACGAACCCGAATCGGAAGAAGAAAATTCGGCTCAGTTTGATGTTTCCGACAACCGCAGTCTTGATGAGGTTGTAAGGTGGCTTATGAATCTCGGCTATATTCCGTCATTCTGCACCGCCTGTTACCGTGAGGGCAGAACGGGCGACCGCTTTATGTCGCTTTGCAAGAGCGGTCAGATTCAGAACTGTTGCCACCCCAACGCCCTTATGACGCTTGAAGAATATCTTGTTGATTATGCAAGCGATGATACAAGGAATGTCGGTCAAAAACTCATTGAACAGGAACTCGAAAAAATCCCCAACGAAAGAGTCCGCACCATTGCAAAAGAACATATCTTTGACATAAGAAACAACAATAAAAGAGATTTCAGATTTTGACGGAGGGCGTAATGGGAATGAATGATACACCGTCGTCGGAACGACTGCACATCGGATTTTTCGGCAGACGAAATGCAGGAAAATCAAGCGTTGTGAATGCGGTCACAAATCAAAATATGTCGCTTGTATCGGACAAAAAAGGCACAACAACCGATCCTGTGGAAAAGGCAATGGAGCTTCTTCCGCTCGGTCCTGTTGTGATAATCGACACGGCAGGCTTTGATGATGGGGGAACTCTCGGCACAATGCGTGTTGAACGCACAAAAGCCGTGCTGAACCGTGTTGACATTGCCGTGCTTGTGGTTGACGGAACAATCGGAATGACCTCGGTTGAAAACGAACTTGTATCGCTTTTTGAGGAAAAGAAAATTCCGTATCTTATTGTGTTCAATAAATGCGATTTGCTTGACAATACAACTGACGGTAAAATCTTTGTAAGTGCAAAAAACAACACGAATATCGAACTTTTAAAGGATAAAATCGCAAAAGTTGTAAACGCACAAAAATCCGATAAAAGGCTTTGCGGTGACCTTGTTAATAAAAATGACTTTGTTGTGCTTGTAATCCCGATTGACTCCGCCGCCCCCAAAGGCAGAATAATTCTTCCACAGCAGCAGGTTATCCGTGATTTGCTCGACAGCGGAGCAATCCCTGTTTGTGTGCGTGAAAGCGAACTTGCCGATACTCTGAAAAATCTCGGTACAAAACCAAAGCTCGTCATAACCGACAGTCAGGTATTTAAGCCTGTTTCGGAGATTGTGCCGAACGATATCAAACTGACCTCGTTTTCAATTCTTATGGCGAGGTACAAGGGGTTTCTGAAAACTGCCGTAAACGGTGCAAGGGCAATTGAGTCGCTTAATGACGGTGACAAAATTCTCATCAGCGAGGGTTGCACTCATCACAGGCAATGTGATGACATCGGCACGGTAAAACTTCCCCGATTGCTGAAAAATTACACGGGTAAAAATTTTGAAATCGTGACAAGCTCAGGCAAAGGCTTCCCGAATAATTTGTCGGAATTTTCACTTGCAATCCATTGCGGTGCGTGTATGCTCAATTCAAGAGAGATAATCAGCCGAATGAACCGTTCGGTTGAAAGCGGAGTTCCGTTCACAAACTACGGAATCGCCATAGCCTATATGCGTGGAATCCTTGAACGCTCGATTGAAATGTTTGAAAAAATTTTCGTTTAAAATAACTTTTTCCGTCTTGATAATCACAGGTCGATTTGTTATAATAATAGGTAACAATAAAAATCGAATTTTGTAGTATGGAGGAATAATATGCTGAATACAAGTTATGACGAAAAATTTGGCAAGAAGGGCCTTACATTCGACGATGTTCTTCTCATTCCGGGCGAGTCCGATGTTGAGCCAAAGAATGTTGATGTGTCAACTCATCTTACCAAAACAATCAAGCTTAATACTCCGCTTATGACTGCCGCTATGGATACCGTTACCGAAACAGATATGGCAATTGCTATGGCTCGTGAGGGCGGCGTTGGTATTATTCATAAGAATATGTCAATTGAAAAGCAGGCGGATCAGGTTGATAGAGTAAAGAGAAGTGAAAACGGTGTTATCGTTAATCCGTTCTTCCTTTCTCCCGAGAACACGGTAAGAGATGCGGATGAACTTATGGGTAAGTACAAAATTTCGGGTGTTCCGATTTGCCGTGACGGCAAGCTTGTCGGCATTATCACTAACCGAGATATGCGTTTTATGACAGGCGCCGATTTTGCACAGCCGATTTCTGCTGTTATGACGCACGAAAACCTTGTTACCGCTCCTGTCGGCACAACTCTTAAGCAGGCTCAGCAGATTCTCCGTGAGCACAGAATCGAAAAGCTCCCGATTGTCGGCAAGGATGGCAGTCTTAAGGGACTTATCACAATTAAGGATATTGAAAAAAGCGTTCAGTATCCCAACTCTGCCCGTGATGACAAGGGCAGACTCATCTGCGGTGCCGCTATCGGTGCCACAAAGGATGTTCTTGACAGAGTTGCGGCTCTTGTTGAATCACAGGTTGATGTTGTTGTTCTTGACTCTGCACATGGTCACAACTCAAATGTTGTTCAGTCTGTTGCAAAGGTTAAGAAAGCATATCCGAACCTTCCTCTTATCGCAGGTAACATTGCTACGGCAGAAGCAGCAAAGGCTCTTATTGATGCCGGCGCAGACGCTATTAAGGTTGGTATCGGACCGGGTTCTATCTGTACAACAAGAATCGTTGCAGGTATCGGTGTTCCTCAGATTACAGCTATCTATGATGCCGCTTGTGAAGCGTCAAAGTACGGTATTCCTGTAATCGCAGACGGCGGTATCAAGTACAGCGGTGATATCGTTAAGGCACTTGCCGCAGGCGGCAGTGTTGTAATGGTTGGTTCACTTGTTGCCGGCTGTGCCGAAAGCCCCGGAGACAACGAAATCTATCAGGGCAGACAGTTCAAGGTTTACAGAGGCATGGGCAGTCTCGGTGCAATGGGCAAAGGCAGTGCAGACAGATACTTCCAGGCAAGTAACAACAAGTTTGTTCCCGAGGGCGTTGAAGGTCGTGTACCTTACAAGGGACCGCTCTCAGACACAATTTATCAGATGCTCGGCGGACTTCGTGCAGGTATGGGCTACACAGGCTGTGCAACAATCAAGGATCTTCACGAGAAGGCAAGATTTGTTCAGATTTCAGGCGCAGGTCTTCGCGAAAGCCATCCGCATGATATTCAGATTACAAAAGAAGCTCCGAACTACTCTTATCATTCATAATTGATAAATCATAAATATTTGTATAAAATAAAAGAAAAGGATGTGCCGACAGTTTATGTACAGACTCGGAATTGATCTGGGCGGAACAAACATTGTAGCCGGTGTCGTTGACGAAAATTACGAAATTATCGCAAAGGCAAGCTGTAAGACAAATGTCCCCCGCCCCGAAAGCGAAATCTGCGACAGTATGGCAGATGTTGCATTAAAGGCAATTGAAAAAGCAAAACTCACAATTGACGATATTGAGTCAATCGGTATCGGCGTACCCGGTGCGGTTAATCCGAAAACAGGCGTTATAGAGTATTCGGCTAACCTTTTCTTCCATAACTGGCAGGTTGTCAAGATGATGGAGGAAAGACTGAATACAAAGATTTGCGTTGAAAACGATGCAAACGCTGCTGCCCTCGGCGAGTATCTTGCAGGCAGTGCAAAGGGCGCAAAAAATGCGATTGCAATAACACTCGGCACAGGTATCGGCGGCGGTATCATTATTAACGGCAAGATTTACAGCGGTTCTAACTATGCAGGCGCTGAGCTTGGACATATGGTTATCGTTAAAGACGGTAAGGAATGTGCGTGCGGCAGAAAGGGCTGTTGGGAGGCATACGCTTCTGCAACAGGTCTTATTAACCTCACAAAGCAGGAAATCCTCAAGGAGAACTTCGACTTCAGCTATATGCTCAAGTCATGTGACGGTGATATTAACAAGGTTACAGGTAAGACTGCGTTTGATGCTGTTCTTGCAGGTGATGCAAATGCCAAAACCGTAATTGACGAGTATATCGGTTATCTCGCTTGCGGTCTTGTGAATATTATTAATATTTTCCAGCCGGATATCCTTTGTATCGGCGGCGGTATTTCAAATCAGGGCGAGAATCTTCTTGCTCCGCTCCGCACAATTGTTGAAAAGGAAAGATATACAAAGCATAATGATAAGCAGACAGTCATCTGCAAGGCAAGTCTTGGCAATGATGCAGGCATTATCGGTGCGGCTTTTCTTGAGTAATTGGCAAACCGTTAAATTTTATTTCGTGGTTTCGGGCAGAAAATGTGTTTTTCTGCCCGAAAAGCGGATTTTAAAACGAGAAAAACTTTTTTGAAAAAAATTAAAAAAAGTGTTGACAAATCGTCCTTTTTGCCCTATAATAAATCTTGCTGATTTCGGTTGGCAACATTCATGTATTACATGGCGGAATAGCTCAGCTGGCTAGAGCATTCGGTTCATACCCGAAGTGTCGTAGGTTCAAGTCCTATTTCCGCTACCATATTTGGCCCGGTGGTCAAGCGGTTAAGACACCGCCC
>OBKS01000474.1_pt1 | contig 39214 bp, 40 predicted proteins | sample 1517381 | NCBI WGS metagenome assembly OBKS01 (sample SAMN04571686, study PRJEB22368) | human gut metagenome | biome: human gut; material: stool | host: Homo sapiens | place: Luxembourg | collected 2012-08-03 | reverse complement strand
TGGTTTACATCCCATTAGAGTAAATGCTAAAAATCCTGCAAATATTCTATTCTTTATTTTACTTTTCTTTTCCATAAAAACTCCCTTTCTTTTTAAACAATATTATAATAATACGATTACCTACTTTTGTCAAATTAATAAAAAGAAAAAACTACAATATTTTTATTATAGTTTTAAAACATTATTGATTTACTTTTTTTATTACAAATTGTTTTTCTTCTTCTGTAGCTGTAAAATAGTCATCTTTTATTGTGTTAGCTTCAGGATAGTATAATAAGCCATTCATTGTCTCATGATTATAAGCTATTTCATCAACTGGAATACCAATTACTTCTACATGTAAACCTTCTTCATCTATAAATAATGGTTTTAATAAAGCTAAACCAAATTTATTTTGCTCTATAAGTCCCATTTTCATTGCTTCAAAAAATGAAACCATATCAGCCGCACGATATACTCCATAATTAACAAGTAATTCACGTGTTTCTTCTGTTACTGAATTTATCATTTTAGTCTTCATATATGGTTCAAAATTTATCATAATTGGATTCTCACCAAGATCTAGAGAAGAATCTACTGGTAGCAAACCGCCATCTACCAAATTATAATATAAATAATTATAATTTCCTATAAACTCACAGTTTTCGCCTTCAACCCATTTTGCTGGTGCAACATCAATTTTCTCATCTGTTCTCTTTAAACCATCTATTTCTGGTAAATAACTAACATACCATTTTTCTTCTTTACCATCTTCACTTACATATTTATGCTTATAAATTCCGTATTCTGGTTCTGCTATATCATAATCAACTTTGAACATATCAATTAATTCAACTTGTGTTTCTTCTTGTACTATCTGTTCTTCTCCTTTTACAAGTACTGGTTTACATCCCATTAGAGTAAATGCTAAAAATCCTGCAAATATTCTATTCTTTATCTTACTTTTCTTTTCCATAAAAACTCCCTTTCTTTTTAAACAATATAATAATATTATGATTATATACTTTTGTCAAATTAAGTAATATAAAAAGATGTAATTAAACATCTTTTATGCATTAATATCTGAAATAATTTCTTCAGCAGCTTTTTCTACACTCTTTTCTGTTTCTTCATATCTAGAAGCTGATTGATCTAAAAACTTAGCAAATGCTTCTACATTTTGGCAGAAAGGTTCAAAAGTAGCTTTTAATCTATCATATTTACTTCTTAAACTTTCAGAAGCTTGTCCAGACCAAATACCACTAGTTTGATTTATATTTCTAGTAGCATCATCAAGTAATTCACGCATTTTTTGTACATTACTTCTAAATGATGAAGCAGTAGTTGTTAAAACTTGACTAGATACTAAAATTCTATCATTATTTGCCATAAAATCCTCCTTTATAATCTGCTTGCATTACCTGCAACTTCACTATCAGTTGCATTATATGTATTTGAAGCTTTTCCTAAAAATTCACTGTACTGTCCAATTACTGTGCCAATTGCTTTAACATCTTCTTTATGACTGTTAATAGCGTTATAGTATCCAGATGAACCTGCGCCTTCCCATTTAGCATTTAAATCATCTAGTGTATTGTACATTTTAGCAACTTCATTTAAAAATTCATTACTTACATTTCCTAAATGTTTAGAAATTTCAATTAATTGTTCTGGTGTTACACCAAAATTCATTATAATTCACCTCCCTATTTACACAAGAATTAACTGTGTTCCATTTTTAATGTCAGTATCAATTACTTTAGTACTAGAACTATATTTTTCACCAGTATCTTTATTATATAAGCCTGTTTCATTGTTATAGTCGTAAGTACAATCAGCTAATTCATTTATAGCCTTTACTAACAACTTAATTATATCACACATTTCTTTATTTATTGGTATAAATATTTCAAATTTTTGTTCAATTAATGGAACATATAACTTTATAAATACTTTATTCATCATCATCACCTACAAAATTAATTAATTTAACTAAAACAGGTATACCATTTTCTACTTTATAACCAAAGTCAGATTTAATTTCTTGATATAATTTTCTATCCATTTTAGCGATTTTAATAACATATTGTTCAGTTATACCACTTCCAAGCCATATGCCACTATTACCAACACCATTATTTCTATACCAATCATCATAATTGTATTTCTTTATTGAACTTTCATTATCTATAATAATGAAATTAAAACTATTTGTTTTTTTAGCTTCTTTGAATAATTTATTAATATCCATTTTTTCAATTTCATTTACAAAATTGTCAAATCCTATAATAATAACAGTATTATGTTTTAACTTTTTATCACTATTATTATACATTTCAATTACTTTTAACAAATTATCATAAGCATCTATTTCATTATAATATAAACTATTTTTAAATACTTCATTCTTTAATATTTTCATTCTATCTATTATAATCAAATTATTATTATTTACTAATTCTAATTCTTTCATAAACGAATAAATGAAATTAGTGTTTTTAGTTATATCTTGTGATGAAATTACATTAATTAAATTTTTCTTTATATCACATGTGGATATATTTAGTGTTTCTTTTTCTATTCCAACTGGAACTGTATTTAAGTTTTTAAATGAATTTAATACTAAATCTAAAGTAACTACATTAGGTAATACAGGTACTTTTTTAGCTTTTTCTTTATATTTTTGATTTAATTCTATTTCTAATGTATCAATATATTCTTGTAGATTATCTTCTTCTATAGTTGCGGTTTGAAATTCATAAATACCTTCTTTTTTCATCAAACCTCTACCTATAAATTTAGCTGGATATAATTTATTTACATTACCTAGAATTGAACTATAATCTGATTCATCATTCATACGTAATACTAATCTTTGTGCAAAATTTTGAACCAATTTATATCTTAATGATGAAGAAGTTGTTGTAACAATAAATGTAATACCATATTTTAAACCTTCTCTTGTAAGAGAAATGATTTCATCATCATAATCATTATATAATTCATTAAATACTTCATAATTATTTAATATAACAACTATTAAAGGTAAATTATTGTTTTTTATGTATTCAGAGTAACTACTACCACTTTCTTGTAGTATTTTTTTTCTATAATCAATTTCATCATTTAACATTTTAAATAAATTGTTTATTTTGTCAGGATTATCATCAACTATAAAGTCTCCTACTTGTGGCATATCTTTATACATTTTTAACATGTTTGTACCAAAGTCTAATATATATATGTTACATTCTAAAGCACTATAATTAGTAATGATTCCATAAATAATTGTGCTAAGAAGCATTTCTTTACCACTACCAGTTACACCATGTATTACTAAATTTCCATCTGTTAGCAAATTATATTCCAATGCATCTTTTCTTTGATTAAATGGATCATCATATTCTCCAATAACTATATTTAGTTTATTACTTTTTTGATAATTATATTTTTCTAATAAATCTTTTATTTTAATAATTCCTGGTATTTTACTTAACCATAGTTGTTTTATTTTAATGTTATTCATTTTAGCAATATCGCTTAAATATTTAACAATATTTGTTACTTGTTCACCTTTAACTGTCAAATTAAATTTAGGAATTTCTTCAACTTCTTTGATAGTAGCACCTATGTTATTAATAAAGTTAATTGATTTGTCTACTTTTTTTTGGAGTTTATCTGATGGTATATAAGGAGCACCAGCAAAAGCACTTTGCCCTAATGCATAATATTCATTATAACCAACTTGTAAATAAAATCTTCCAGGTTGTTTTAACATAGCTGCATCAGCAGTATTAATAACGTCCATACTGTCTGATTTTTCTTGAACTTTAAGACATATTTTAAATCTTGAGTTACTTCTAATTTGATCATTTACTATACCAGATGGTTTTTGTGTAGCTAGTATTAAATGTACTCCTAAGCTTCTTCCGATACGAGCAGTACTTATTAATTGATCCATAAATTCTGGTTGTTGAGTCTTAAGTTCAGCAAACTCATCTGAAATAATTAATAAGTGAGATATTGGTTCTGTAACTAAGCCACTATGATATAGTTTTTGATATTTATATATATCAATAATGCCTTCATTTAGTTTTTTTCTAGTATCATTAAATATTTGTTGTCTTCTTCTTAATTCTGATTGAATTGATAAGAGAGCTCTTTGCATTTCTCTTGTATCTAGATTGGTAATTTTACCTGCCAAATGTGGTAATTTTACACCTGTCATATCATTTTCAAAAGCTCCTGCTAATCCTCCACCTTTATAGTCAATTAGTATAAATGAGACATCTTCTGGATGATAATTAACCGCTAATGATAAAATGTATGCGATTAAAAATTCACTTTTACCTGAACCTGTCATACCCGCTACTAAGCCATGTGGTCCATGCGCTTTTTCATGAATATCGACATTAAATAACATCCCATGAGTATCTATTCCAACTGGAACTTGTAAAGAAAGGGTTGAATCATTCATTTTCCATCTAGCTAATGAATTTAACTGCTCTACTTTACCAACATTATACATTTCTAGGAAAGTAAATGTATTAGGAAGTGAGTATAATTGATTTGAAAATCTAATTGGTGTATTGTTTAATACCATAAAGCATTTTTTGAAATCTATTTCATCATATGGATCTACTACAAATTCTTTTTGTTTTGTAGAAACTAGTTCACTTTCAAATATACCACCTTTCATGTTGCTGACATTTATGAATGTTGTACACTCATTAGGTAATGTTGATAAGTTTTCATTCATTACTAATACACTAAAGCCAATGTTTATTTTTTCTTTTAATGAATCTATTACTATTTCTATATTTCTAGATACTGAATAATCATCAGTTATTATTATATAGTAAGGTAAAAAGTTTTTATAATTCTTATCATTATTGCTTTTTCTTTCTTGGAATTCTTTTTCTAATAATGCGGATAATTGTTGCATTTCTTCATATGTTGTAGCGAAATATCTAGTTTTTTTATCATTACTCCAAACATGTGGTAAGCTTTTGACATAATCCCAAGTTTCTTCATTTTCATGGTTAGTAAAGAATACTAGTTTTAAATCTTCGTAACTATGGAAAGTAACTAATTGTAATATAATTCTTTTAATAAAGTCTGATAATTCATTATGTTTTCCAACTAAAGCAAGAATATATTTTTCTGTTAATGAAACTGTTATTGGAACATTTTCTAGTATTTTTGATTTATAAACTACTCTATTTAGAACATCTTTTAAATTATCTTCTTCCATGGTGAAGTGTTCTTCTGGATATCTTATATCTAATTCTACAGGTAAATTTCCTAAACCAAGTCTTACTTTTAGGAAATCCATTTGTTCTATTTTTCTTTCCCAAAGTTGTCTATTTTTAGATATAATTATATTTTCACACTCTTTAGATGGAATATAGTTTTCATGTAATATTTGAGTTTGATTACGCATAATCATATCTATTTCTGTTTCTTTTTTAGATATGTATTTACTATATTTTTCTTGTCTTTGTGCTTCTTTTTTGATGCGCATTTTTTTCTGATATTTTCTATTTAACATAGGCCATAATAGCATGCTTAAAAGCATTACTACACCACCTATTAAAGAAGGAAGTGCTGATTTCATTGTTCGTGAGCCTGACATTACGCTATCTAGTGTTGTAAATATTGTCATTATTGACATAGAACTTACTGTTAAGCTTGAACCAATTACAAATATTGCTGGCATTTCTTCTTGTGCTATTTTACCTGGTGGTGGATCTATTACCATTGTTTGTTTTTCGATTGATGTTTTAAATCTCGGTGCTCTCAAAAAATAATCTTCTTCTTTATATAGTTCTATATTTTCTTCTAATTCTTCATTTATTTCTTTTAGTTTTAATTCTAATTTTTCTAAAGGTATAACTTTGAATTTACTGTAATCTACAAGATTATTAGGATTATTTACAATAATTCTATCTTTAAGAATAATAATTTTTAATCCTAAAATAAATATTGCATCTCCATAATCTATTATGCATTTCTTTTCTCTTGTATCATTTACAAATACTCCTAATTTGGTATTATTGTCAGTTAAAATCCAATGATTATTTTCAAATGTTAATGTAGCATGTAATTCAGAAATTAGGTTGTTATTATAAATAATATCATTATCATTTGATGAACCTATAGTAATTTTAGTTTTATTTAATTCTAAATGTTTTACTGTCTCATCAAATGTTGGTTCTATATAAAGTAAATATACTTCGTTATTTTTATTAACTCTAACGTATGTTAATAAGTAGTTTTCTAAAAATAATTCTTCTACTTCTTTTTGTTGTTCATCTATTAGTGTGTAATTAGGATTGCTTTTTATTTTCCACTTATTATTTTCTTCTTCTATATTAATTATTTGTTCATCGTTTTCAATATCGATAATCCAATAATCACCAAATACTTTTTTAGGTAAGAATGTTCTTATAATTTTAGTACTTGTTATTAATAAAGCAATCATTTTAACACCTACTTTCTTTAATAAATATCAGATATGTTTGTATTTATATTTTTATCTACTACATTTTCTGTACTCATAAATTCTTGCTTAGCTTGTTTTAATAGTTCTATTTCTTTTTCTAGTTCTTCTATGATTGTTGGAAATGTTTCAACGTATTTGTCTTTTTTTTCTTTTAAAGCTTCTTGAGCTTTACTTTTCCAAATAGTATCACCATCTATTTGTTTTAGTTTTTCTTTGCAATCATTTAAACTTTCTTGCATACTATTTTTAGTATTTTCTAAACGTGTTATTAGTGAATCAAGGCCACTTTCATTAAATAAAATATCATTCATATTTTGATGCCTCTCTTTTTGATTTTTCATAGAATTCATTATCTTCTTGTTTATACACTCTTGAACCTAGTGTAATGTTTTCACTAATGACTTTAGTATAATCTATTAGTTTTTTTATTTGATTATCATTAAATGATTTTATTCTACTGGCAATAACTACTGAACTTTGACCATGTAAAATGTTGGATAATTCATTAGCAATTTCATTTATTTCATTTGAATTTTCTTTTAATTTTTCACTTAAATTCTTTGTGTAAGTACCTAACTGTTCTAGGTCAGTTGGATTAACTTTTATTTCCATAAATTCTCCTTTCTTTAGAAAGTTCCTTGTTGTAACCCATTTATAGGGTTATTCTATGTTACCACTAAAATTGGTATCATATTTTATTTCAAAATATCTCATTATTCGTCATCATCTTCGGTATCATTTTCTGATTTTTTATGTTTGTTTTTTAATAAATTATTTAAACCGAATGCGCCTAATCCGGCAACGCCTACTCCAGCTATACCATTTAACCAATCATCATTCTTATTATTTTCATGATATTGTTCTTGAACTTCAGCATTTAAATTATTATCATTTTTGAAATCATAATTATTATTGTTTTCTTTTATAACATTGTTATTCTGTGTATTAGATATTATAGAATCATCTTTTGAAGAAATATCATTAATAATATCTTCGGTTGTTTTAGTTGAATAGTTATTTTGATTTCTATTTACAAATATATCATTTGGTTGATAACTATTATTCTTTACCTGTTCAATAGTTGTTTGTGATTCTTCATAGCTTTTAGTTGGTTGATTTAAGTCTTTTGAATAATCAAATTCATTACTATAATTTTTGTCTATATTATCATTTGGTTTTGAAGGATTTTCACTATCATTAAATAAGTCTGATGAATTTTTAGTTGAAGAAAAATCTTGATTATTGTTATATGAATTATTATTGTTTGTATATTTGTCTTCTGGAATTGATGGTTTTACATTATTGTTTGTGTTATCTGCTAAACCTGTGTCTCGAGTTGATTCGTCAGATAAATGGTTTCTATCTGATTGAGCTTTATCAAATGTTTCTGAAGAGAATCTTGAATCTCTTGTTTGCTCTGCTTTCATTCTATAATATCTATCTTTTAAAAGCTGTGAATTATTATCATTATCAACACTTGAATTATCTTCTAATTTAGTATCACTTGACATTGATGATATCTGTTCTCTTTCTGTTTGATTTTTCTTAAATGCTTCAGAAGAAAATGGTTGTTCTTTTGTTTGTTCTGCTTTCATTCTATAATATCTGTCTTTTAAAAGCTGTGAATTGTTATCATTATCAACACTTGAATTATCTTCTAATTTAGTATCACTTGACATTGATGATATCTGTTCTCTTTCTGTTTGATTTTTCTTAAATGATTCAGAAGAAAATGGTTGTTCTTTTGTTTGCTCTGCTTTCATTCTATAATATCTATCTTGAGATAAATCATTATTTTTTGTATTTTGTTCTTGAATAGGTGTTGATACTTCTCTTTCTGGCATTGATTTCATTTCTGTTTTTGGAATTATTGGTTGTTTTGTTATATAGCTTGTATAAGATTCTTTCATATCACTATCTGACATTTCTGGTAAGCCATGTTCTTGAGCAAATTTTTGTGCTCCTTTTTTATATTCTTCATATGTCATTATTGTTGATGTTGACTTACTTGATGATGGAGTTTCTGTCGGTTCTATATTTTCACTATTTTTAATTTCTTCATACCTACTTTGTGAAAAATTTGAATCCTTTGTTTGTTCTGCTTTCATTCTATAGTACCTATCTTGAGATAAATCATTATTTTTTGTATTTTGTTCTTGAATAGGTGTTGATACTTCTCTTTCTGGCATTGATTTCATTTCTGTTTTTGGAATTATTGGTTGTTTTGTTATATAGCTTGTATAAGATTCTTTCATATCACTATCTGACATTTCTGGTAAGCCATGTTCTTGAGCAAATTTTTGTGCTCCTTTTTTATATTCTTCATATGTCATTATTGTTGATGTTGATTTACTTGATGATGGAGTTTCATGTGATGTTGTTTCAAAAGTTGGTTCCACATTACTATATTTGCTTACTGCCCCAGCCACTAAAAATGGCACACTACCCATAGCATAATCCTTAAAGTTTTTAACATTACCAAGTGATACAAAAGGCGTATCCCTATAAAGACTTTCAATTTTACTTTCTCTTGAAGCTATGCTTTCATTGTGTTGTTTTACCATTTGACTAAGACCATTTACGGAGTCTTCAAGAGAAGAAGTCATACTCTCAATTGAAGAAAGACCTTCAGTAAATAAACCACATTCACTTAAGCAACTAAAACCAGGTAAAGCTCCCTTTACCTCTTCACATAAACTTATAATTTTTTCATTACTGCTTATTATATCCGCAAAGATATCTGTATTCCAAAGTATTTCGTTTTTCATGACTTATCACCTCTATATTAAAAACACTATCTTACTATAGATATAGTATCATTTATTTAAATTAATGTAAAGAAATATACATAAATAGTGTAAACTAAAACTAAAATTTTACACTAAAAAATAGGCTTTTTGCCTATTTATCGATTTCTTTATTAATTACGCCTGCTACTGTGTTACCTAAATTCATTCCCATTATTGAAGTACCACTATTATTTTTATTATTAGCTAAATCTTTAATAGCTTCTGCAGTATTTAATTTAGTATAAATATCAGCTTCTTTTTCATCTACTGAAGTAGCTTTCATTTTGATATTTGTTCTTTCATACATAGATTTTCTAATTTCTTCAGGAACAGTAACTTCGCCAATAACTATTCTAGTAAGTTCAATTCCAATATTTTGTAGTTCATTATTAATATTTTCTAATACACCACTCGTAATATTATTGATATTAGATGGTATTGATTCAAATGAAACATTTAAACCATTAATTGCCATCATTAATGAAGAAATAACATAATCATTTATTTGACCTTCAATATTACTGTAATAGCATTCATCAGCATTACTATTGATATTAGTTAATAAATTAACCGGATTTGAAACTTTAATACCATATGTTCCTTCTATTCCAATTTCCATAGCGCCCCAAGTAGGATCTTTATAAAGAATATTATTTGGTGCCTTAAAACCTATATTAGTAATTTCCGCTAATGAAACAAAATATACAGCTTGAGTTGTTATTTCTTTTCCTTCATAAGCAACTCTTTTCATTGTTTCTAAAAATGTTTGACCAATTCCCTTAAAAATATTAGTTTGAAATATTGATGGAGCAGAAGTATCCATAAAATACATTCCTGGCTCTGTAATAATGTCTTTTATAGCGCCATTATCAGTGTATATTGCACATTGTCCTGGTTCAACAAATAATCTAGACTCATTTTGAATAACACCATTAGTAGTCGTAATTTTCTTTATAAGTAAATTTTTGTCTTTATTTTCATACTTAATAACTTCTCTATAAGTATCATGTAATTGACTAGAAGCAGAAGCTCCTATTGCTTTAATAAATCCCATAATTAATTCTCCTTTAAATATTCTATTAATTCATTATAAACATCCATTTTAAGACCAGATGTTGTACTTGTAATTGTTTGTGGTATTCCATTTATACCAATAGTAGAAACATTATAATTTCCACCAGTTACCCCTACTCTAAATCCATATTTATTCCAAGCAATTTGTTGAATTTTTTCATCATCAAAAGCTTTTAAGAATTTATTACCATTATCGTCAAAAGTAGCAATACAATGTGAATTCCAAATTGTAGGTGTAGGATATAATATTCTTATTTTATCTTTTATTTCTTCATATCCTTTAGGATTAGAATTTTTAAATTCAATTATGCTTTTTTCATAATCAACTATCATTGGTTTAGAACCTACACCTGTTTTTAAATACAATTCAAATAAATCAGCAGGTGTATTATTCATATATCCTGATTTTTGATAAAATCTTTTAAGTTTTGGCAAACTATCTGTTATATTAGTGGTATTTACATCTCCCCCACTCATAATGGAAAGAAGAAGCCCATAATAAGTAGCACCTGGACTAGAAGTAACAGGATCTGTAGAATTAATATTAATATATCCATAAATGTCATTAAGGCCAATGTCACTCCATTTTTTACCTTCTAAAATATAATTTATTAATTTATCCATATCAGTAATATAGTAAACACCATCTTTTAAAGTAACAACATTTTGTTTAATTAATGCATCAACTACTACATCCCAACTATATATTACAATTGGTGTATTTAAAGTTAATCCACCATCTACTACAGTTTTTCTTTGTGCTTCATCTACTTTAGCAGGTGTTTTATAATAATCATAGAATCTTTGGTCTGAGAAGAATATTAAATCATAAGCACTACCATCTTTTCTTACTACATCGTTTTTAACAGTTTTTCCATTACTCCATGTGTCACCAACAAATTTAACCTTATATTTTTTATTTAAGATACTATTAAATTCTTCGTCTTCTAGAAAATCTTCTTTTCCACCACCTACAGCGCCATAAACTAAAGTTAAATTTTTACCATCCATATTATTTTTTACTATAACTACTACCAAAATAATTACTACTAAAATAACTGCACCAATTATTTTTTCTATTTTACCTTCCTTCAATTTCATGCACCTCTTCTAATACTTCTTTGCTATTAACTATTTCATTACCTTTTTTAAATATTTCTATTCTTGAATTTATATCTAACATTCTTGTATAATTCATATTTTCTAACAATTTTGATATTTCTTTTTCTATATTATCTAAAAATACATTTATTTGTAGCATAAACCCTTTTTCTTTGTTTGTTAAATTACTTTTCTTTTTTAGATAAACATAGTGTTCCATAACTTTTATTGATAAAGGTAAATAATAATCAAAACCATCATATACTTGTGTTACTTTGTTAGGTTTTTGTTCTAGCATTATAATTATTTTTTCTGCTTCATCAGTTATTTCTTTTATGTTTTTATTTACTATTTCGTCTTCTATACTATTCGTGTAATTATATAGTTTAGAAATCAAATAACAATAATGCATTATTAAGTTAGGATCATATTTTCTAACATCTTTTTCTTTATAAAAGAGAATACCACCTATATATGTTAAAATTGTTAAAATTAAACTGATTAATATATTAAAATTTAGTATTAAATATAGGATAAGAAATACTAATCCCGCTAATAAGGAAGCATAAATATATCTTTTTTTTAACATTAATTATACCCCCTAACTTCTTTAAATGCTTTAAGCAGTCCTGTTTTACCATTAAATACTTTAGCATTTGTTAAGGTTGCAATTTCGTTTAATTCACTTTCAATTGCGTTACCAAAAGTAATACTATAAACTGGTATTTTTTCTTTGACTCTATTATATTTATTTGTTAAGTCAAATATACTTCCTATATTAACTGCGCCATCTGTCATAGCTATAATTGTTTTAGTATAGTCATTTGATTCTTTATCTAATATATTTAATCCTTCTATTATGGCATCATATAAAGCAGTATTTCCTCCAGGACTATATCTATGTATATTATATATTAAATTATTTGTCTCTTTTCCATTATTCACTTGCCATATATTAGAAACATTATCACTAAAGGTAATTACTGTTATTTTGTCTTTTGAAGAAAATTGTAATTTATCAATAGAAGCTTTATTATAATCTAATATATAATCCATCGCATCTCTTAATTCTTCTATACCATTACCATACATACTACCAGAATAGTCTAAGCAAAATACAACGTGAGTTGGTTTTCTTAGTTCTTCTATATACAAGTTTATTGCTTTGGTCATTACTGTTTTAGAAGGATATTTAGTAGCGATTAAGTATTTATTAGTATCAATTCCCCAATTAGGATTAAATGTGTTTTTGTCAACATCTTGTTTTGTACCACCATACCAAGTTCTTCTACCAGATTCTTCTAATAATTTTTGAAATTCTTCACTTAAAAGATAGTTTTGGATTTTTATAAAATTATCTTTTTTGTTTTTATTATTATCAATAAAAGCAAAAGTTGAATCATTAAGTGCGACTCCATCAGTTGGATAAATCAAATATAATTCTTCTTTATTCATAATTTTTAATTCTTTGTTTATATTTATTAATGTTGATTCATCTGCTAAGATTGCTTCATAATCATTACTATTTAAAAACATTGTTTTTAAGTATTTTTCATCACCAGAAACTCTTTCTACTCCTGAAAACACATTAATCATATTTTGCTTTAATTCCTCATTGTCAAGCATTGTTTCTGTTAATACTTCAGGGCTTCCTGCTAAAGTGTTTAAAAAACCTAAATAAGCAGTTGCACCTGTATTGGTTTGGGTTACTGAAGACATTACATATTTTATTTGTTTATTTTTTATTAAATTTAATAAATCTTTATTATATAATTCTTTATCTTTTAGATTTAATTCATTTATTTTGCTCATTTTTATTCCCATTACTACTGGGCTAATACTGATTGATTTTGATAAAGAAACTGTATAAGTATTATTTAACATATATAACCATATTGAATTAGATATCCAAACTGCATCATACTCTTTAGAATTATTATTTAATTCTTCTACTATTTCTAAATCTCCCATATATTCAAAAGATATATTAATCTTATTTTTTTTAGCAAATTTTGTTACATATTGCTCCATATCTTGATTTTCATATGAAGATAACACTTTGAATTCTTTTGAATCTATTATTTTGTTTCTTACTGAATTAGCATAACTTCTTATTAATTCATAATTAGATAATAGAGTCAAAAATAATAAAGCCATAAACACTAAAATACCATTTTTTCTAATCTGATTCATACCTATCTCTCCTAATATAAGTATAACATTTTAGTATTTTTTAATCAATAAAATTAATTAAATAATATAGTAATCATATAAAAATATAAAGTTAAAAATAATTACTATTGATGTAATTAGAATTTCCATTTAACACGTCATTTAAAAATTTTTTTCAGTACATTCATCAAATTTTCTTCCTTTTTTAATCATAAGAAAACACCTTCTTTTGAAAGTGTTTTTTATCATACTTTTTTGGATTTGCTTTTATTTTGTGTCACTTTAAAGTTGACATTTCAATTAAGGCAGTCTTATTTTTCTTTACTTGATTTAATATACTTTAATGAATCGATTAGAAGAAATAATCCGACTAAAAAATCAAGTATATCACGTGAAAATATTGTTAACATCATTAAAACCCAAAAAATTATTCCAATAATTCCAGCACTTTTTATGCCTTTTTTTGCACAAATATAAAATACAAACAATATTTTGCCATTCTTAAATAAAACTGTAAAGTTCCCGTTTAATTTGTAATAGGAATTTACTCTTTAAAACATATATAGGCATATTCCTTCTTTTTAAAGACAATACAACGTTTGAACATAAGTGTAAAATGATACTAGACAAAAGATATAATTTTATACAACAAAACAAAAGTAGTTCTCTTTTTTTGTACCTGTCTTTAATTTATGTTTAATTTTTTTAATAATTTTCTTTTTTAATTTCAAAATAGCTTTGTGGATGATTACAAACTGGACATACTTTAGGAGCAGATGAACCTATAACAATATGGCCACAATTTCTACACTGCCAAATTCTATCGCCATCTTTAGAGAAAACTAAACCTTCTTCTACGTTTGAAAGTAATTTTCTATATCTTTCTTCATGTTCTTTTTCTATGTTTCCTACTTGTTCAAAAAGATAAGCTAAACGTGTAAATCCTTCTTCTTTAGCAGTCATAGCAAATTCTTTATACATATCAGTCCATTCATAATTCTCACCATTAGCTGCATCTAATAAATTTTCACTAGTAGAAGGGATTTCTCCACCGTGTAATTCTTTAAACCACATTTTAGCATGCTCTTTTTCATTATTAGCTGTTTCTTCAAATATAGCAGCTATTTGTTCAAAACCATCTTTTTTTGCTTTAGAAGCATAATAAGTGTATTTATTTCTAGCTTGACTTTCACCAGCAAAAGCTTTCATTAAATTTTGTTCTGTTTTACTTCCTTTTAATTCCATTATTTTTCCTCCTCAATGCATTTGTTACAAATGCCTTTATAAATTATTTCGTAACTCATTACTTTTCCACAAGTATTATTAGTAATACTTTCTTTTTCAAAAACATCATATATTGTATTACATTTAGTACAGATAAAGTGATTATGAAACTTTTTAACATTATCAAAATGATCTATACTATTTATTTTAATTTTTCTAATACTTCCCTGATCTAAAAGAAAATTTAAATTTCTATATACTGTTCCTAAACTGATATTAGGTATTTTTTCTCTAGCTAATTTATAAATATCTTCAGCTATTAAGTGAACAGTAGAATTGTTAATTATTTCTAAAATTAGATTTCTTTGTTTTGTTTCTCTCATATTACCACTTATTAGTAATGATTACTATTAATAGTATAATATATTTTGCTTATAAAAGCAAGAAAAAAAGATATAAAAATATATCTTATCCAAATATTTCACCTAAACATGAAATTGCTTCTCCAGCACTATCTCCTACTATACCTAATACGAATTTAACGATAGCAACAATTAAGAATACTAATACACCATAAATTAATCTCTTAATTAATAATGATTGAGCTTTCTTAATTTCATCTTCTTTTTGACTAGTTACAGCTTTACCTAAATCAATCATTCCCATGATAACTAATATAATAGGTACACCAATTTGAATTAATGTAACAACTGATCTAAGAATGCTTGTAATTTCTTCTGGAATACTATCGCAACCAACTTCTAAGATATTAAACATTTCTAACATTTTCTCACCTCTTTATTTATACTAGCACATTTATTATAACAAAGTCAAATTTTTTAAAATAAACCTAGTATTTTTCTTCTTTCATTATCAACATTATCGACCATTCTATCAAAACCTAATTTGATTAAAAACGCTAATAACGGTCTATTTACTTTATCTCTTTCATCTAATGGTGCTAAATTGTAAAATACTTTTACTTTAGCTTCATATTCAAAGTCTAATATATCTTTAGGCTCTAAAAGACTTTGATTTAAAACAACTTTTTTATTTTTTAGTTTAGTAAGTGATGCTCTATCAATTAACATTAATTTGTTTAATTTAATAACTGATGGCTCTACTAAATATAATACATCATCACAAAGATCAAATAAATTACTATTATTTAAATCAACTATAATAACTTCAGCAATATCTCTATTCTTTTGAATAGTATTTCCTAAATCACTAGCTTTAACACTTATCATATTTTGTTCATTGAAATACATAAAATCATTCTTATCTATTTCAATAGCCATAGCTTTATACTTTTCGCTAAGTTTCTTTTTCATCATATATGCTAATGTCGTAGAACCTGATTGTTTAGTGACATTTTTGATGCCAATTACTCTTGCGCCATGATTTTCTTTAATTATTACAGTTCCTTCACTAGTTGTTGTACTATCACTTACATTCATTTTAACATCTTCTATTTGTTGAATATAAGCAACATCTCTATAACTATTTGGATGATTATATAAATATAATATACCTTCTGCATTTTTAGTAAAGTTATATATTTTCATAGAAACTAGTTTAGATAAATATTTTGGGTCACTACTTTCTTCTGAATCATCTAAAAGAAGTATAACTTTATCCATATCTATCATTACTGATAATTTTCTAATATTATCTATATCTTTATAATCTTTAATAGCTGTAATATCTAAAATCATTCTTTGAAAATAGAAGTTTTTAAAAGCATTTCCTAACTCTTCAGCAGAATATTCTCCTTCTATTTTTTTTATAACTTCAATATTAACAGTGTCAATTATTTCTTTATATTTGTTAGATACTATAACATTCATATATACCTCCTAAAATTCAGATAAATCATATAATGTTTTAGTTTCACCATATATAGCAAATTTTATATTTTCTACTAATGGTATATCAAAATACATATATGTTTCTACACCATAATAAACTCCTTTTACAGTGTGAAATTCATATACACAGTATTGATATTTAGTAAAGTTGTCAATTAATTTAGCTCCACTATTTCTACAACTTTCTTCGCTCATTCCTTTAGGACATTCTCCACATTTATTATTTTGTGTATTAATTCTATAACCATAATTAGCTAATTCTTTTTCTACATCATCTCTAAATGTATCCCACGGATTAACACAAGCTTTACAATCTGAACCATATCCTTGATTGTTTTCAATCATTTCTATAATTCTATTTCTTACTTTAGATGCTTTAGAATACGAAGAAGAAGAAGCTAATATAAGAATTAATATTGCCATAAATGTTATAACTATCGTTGTTATGGCCGTATTACCAAACGCTTCTTTCAATTGCCACTCCCTCCTTCAGCACCAAATTTATATATAGCATTAGTTTTAGCATATAATGGTATTCTTACTCTTCCTACTATTGGAAAATCAAAATACATATATGTTACAACTCCATAAATATCTTTGTTTTGCAAATCAGTATTGTTAGGACTGTAATGATATATGCAATACAAATAAGTAGTTTCACCTAATTGTTCCATCAACTCGCCTGTACCCTTATTAGCTTTGCAGCTTGGAGTTTCTCTTTTATAACCAACAGTGTTTAAAACATTATTTATTTCAGTACTTGATAAATCATTATATCCTTCATACTTTTCAATTGCATTTATTATTCTACTACTAGCTTTAAATGCTTTAACATAGGCAAGGGCACCTGAAAGGAAAGCAAAAGTAACTATTATAAATAAAATAATAATATTATAAAGAAATATACTACCTAGACTTTCCCTCATTTTTTACCTCCATAATAATTTTATTCTTATTTGTCTTCAGAAGGTGTAATATCAATATCACATCCTTTTTTTTCATCCCAATTTCCACCACTATTTAAACAAGCTGTTCTCTCTTTAGTTTTATCCATAGTAGTCTTAATTAGTGGTGTAACAGCGGCAGCAATAACACCGATTAAAATGATAGCAACTACAGTTAAGTTTGCTTCACCTGATGCTTCTTTCATTTTCTCACCTACCCTCCATCATAGAAATTATATCACATAAGTCGGCATTTATCAAATATTCATCATTTGCATCATAGAGAATAATAATAACATAATTATGCCGGCTCCAGTTACGCCTAACATCATCATTGTTTTATTCTCCATTGTTTCTAATCTGTTTTTATACTTAGTTTCACGAGCTTTATTTTGTAAAGTAGAAACTGTTCTAGAAAACATCATTAATTGTTCCAACTTATTTTCCTGTGAACCTAAACCTAAACGATATAAAAGTCTCATCATACGCATAGAGTCCCTTACTGGGTATTCTTTAGCAAAATCCATATAAGGATCAACAGTAGAAATACCTTCATCTATTTTATGAACTAATCTTTTTAATCCTGGTTTAAATATATCAGGAGCTGTTTCAATAGACTTAGCTAAAGCAACTGGAACAGTATAATGTTGAATCAAAATTTCCAAACTCTTTAAATAGTAAGGAAGCATTGAATCAATTGAAGTTAAATTACTTTTATAATATTTTTTTAACTTCATATATGGCAGTTTAAACATTAAAAATCCAACTAAAACAGAAGCTAAAACATATATAAAGTTTAATTGAGATAAAAATATAAATACAAAAGCTACTATAGTAACTAAACCATTTCTAATTCTTTGACCAAATAACTTTTCAACATCAGCATTAGTTAATCCACTACCATATTTGGCAGCAAGTAAAAACTGATAATCATCTTCCATCAAAAAGTTAAAATAAGGTTGTGTATCTTCTATAAATTTTTTCGAATCAATTGCTCTATTGTATTGTAGAATGAAAAGTACAATAACAGCTATAATTATAAACCATACTCCCATTATTCAGCACCTACATTCTCATTATAATATTTTTCTCCATTCAATAGGAAATATGTATTAACAATAATAATACCATGCAATAGTATTTGAACAATTACATTGTCAAGTAATTTGATATATGAATCTACTCCTAATAAGAATTGTACTAACATAACCATAAAGTATAATAAAATACCAAATTGAACAAATTTTTTATGAAATTGTGCTCTATCCATACGGTCACGGTAAACATTTTCAACAAGCATATCTATGTCAAGTGACATATTTTCTAAAGCTTTTGCTGAATCTCTAGAACCTTCATTAGTAATTTGTAAGAATAATTGATGCATATTTCTTACAACAAAGTAATCATATCTATCATTCATATATTTTATAGATTCATCGATTGTACCATTTTCATATGCTAAATCTATCATCATTTTAACATCAGCTTTAACAGGATCTTCTAATACTCCTGATTCATAAACACCTTCTAAAGCTTTCACGAAGCTTTGTGTAGTAGCAAATTCCATAATGGTGTTACTTGTATAAACTTGAATTTGTTCGAAAATAAACTCACTATATATTCTTTTACATCTTAAGTATGCTAAGTAAGGAATGGTTGCAACCGCTAAAACCATATACACAAATGATAATATCAAATTGTAAAAATACAAATATGATAAGATAAATGCGCCTCCTGCAAACACAGCTACTTGAATTGTATATTGCTTTATTGTATATTCTTGACCTAATTGCTGTACTTTTTCACGCACAGATTTAAATGAGTAAGGTGCATACTTATTATATAAAGTACCAACCTGATTAACTACATATTTGTATACATTAGTGCCTGTGTTTCTTCTATAAACAACAATAAAAACAATAATAAATGCAATAAGGAAAAACATTAGCTGATTCATAAAACACCCTCTTTCTAAATACTTAGAACTTCTACTTCTTTTTCATTTTTAGGAGCTGGTGTTCCTTCACTATCTTCAGTAGCTTCTATCATAGGAACACTTACACCTTGTCCTTCTAAGTAAGATATTAAATTCTTACTTGGATTTCTCTTAGTAATTTGACCAGTTGTAGTTTTTTTATAAATTGTATTATATTTAGCTTCATTATCTTCGGTAACATAAAACTCTGTAATTTCACCAATTTCTCTTTTGAATTTTTTAGTTACTGGATCTTGGAAACCTCTAATATAAACACCTAATTGTATGTAACGATAAATTGATTTTAAAAACTGTTCAATATCTTGATTAGTTTCCAACAAACTATACATACGGTTAGGAATAGATGCTGCTTTGTCAGCATGAATTGTGGAAAGAATGTAATGACCTGAAGATATAGAGTTACGTACAGCCATTACAGCTTCACCACTACGAACTTCTGATAGTAAAATCCATTTGGGGTTTTGTCTCATACAAGTTACAAGAACATCAGAGTAAGATGCTATATTATTAGTTTTCATAGCAACTATATCTCTATGTGGAAATATTCTATCTAAGTGTAATTCTAGTGTGTCCTCAATTGTAATTAATTTTTCATTTTCTTTTGTATGAGCAGCTAAATATTTTACAAATTCTGTTTTACCTGAACCTGTTTCTCCACATACAATTATATTACAATGTCCTTCAACACATTTAAGTAGAAAATCATGAACATCTAGTGTTATATAATCTTCTTTTAATAATTTGTCTTTTTCTAGTCTTATTTTAGCAGGTGTTTTTCTGACAACGACTGCTATTCCATTTCTAGCAATAGAATCATGAACAAAATTAAGACGTAATTCTGCACTTTCGGCATCTAAGAAAGGATGGGCCATATTGAATGTTTTGCCCATAACATTAGAACACTGGAAAGCGAGCTTTTCCATAAAGGCATTATTTATTTTTTCATTTTCTATTCTATAAATACCTTTAGACAAAGTCTTTAACCAAATTTGACCACCATTACTATAAGAAATATCTGTAATGTCATCATCTTCTAGATATGGTTTTAAAGCTCCAAAGTCTATTTGAGCAAACATATTATCATTCATGACTATTCACCTTCTTTTTGATTGTCTTTGTTTTTATCCTCTTCTGTGCCTTTATCTTCTTCTCCACTATTTTCATCAATTACAACAGTATGAGAATTAATAAAATCTTTTAAATAAATTGTACTTACTTGAGTTTCACCTACAGCAATATCTGCATTTCCTCCATGTGGTACTGGGAATAATACAACTGAATATTCAGTCATATAGCTTGCTTTTCTAAGTAAGATGTTAATTTCTGAATTCACACCAAATATGAACATTGATGGTATTCTGTCTTCTGAAGTATTTTCAAATACATTTTTACCAGAAGAATCCTTTACAGCTAAAACTTCGATGTTTTCAACTAATTTTCCAACTATTAATCTACCATTATCATCTTTTGCCTTCATATAAATATCTATATAATTTCCTGGCATAATAGAGTTACCATAAGTAGATGTCATTGTTACTGGAAATGAGTAAGGAATTTCATCAGCCTTAATATTTATAAGTGAACTATCTGGTAATTGTTCTTCTCTAACTACTGTTTCAACAAAGAACATACTACCTGCTGGGATTATAGTATTATAATTTGAATAATTACCTACTATATTCTTCTTATATCTAATTACACCTTCTTTTAACATTTGAGGTACAACACTAATTGTCGTAATCATATCCTCTGTAATAAGTGTTCTTGGTTGTATTGTTTGTTTAGCAACTGGTATATCTTTTATTGGTGTTATACTTTTTTCTACTTGATAATTATAGCCAAAATATAATATTGCTATAATTATTATTACTCCCAATATAGTTACAGTGTTTTTATTTGTTATAAACTTTTTAATAGAAACTAAAATATTCATAAAATCAATCCTTTCTAATATGGCGTTTCTAATATAGCATCTAATCTATTTACGATGTCAAAATTAATTTGTTCATCCCCAGTTACGTTGCCTGCTTCAGTACTTTTTACCTCAATACTAACTTTAGGAGGTGTTTCATTAACATCATAAATTTTTATCTCATATGTTCTTGCTAAGGAAGCACTTTGTGCAAAACGTCTAATAAAGTTTTCCACAAATTTTTCTCTATCTATTCTTATTGCTCCTGTAGCCCTATATTCTCCTATATTAACAGAATCAAACATCGCAGCTTCTGTTACTTCTTTAAGTAAATGATAATTATGTTCATCTGTATTTGTTACTCTTTGAAAGAAGAAGATAAACGCTATTGATATAACTCCCATTAATATAACCAAATATCCCCAAAAAGACTCCTTCACTTAATCACCCCTATACATAGATAATTATTGATAGTATCTATATTTAGGCATAAATACCCCTTACTGTATACTATCTATGGTTTAAGTATAGCATGTTAACTTCTATATTTCAAGAAAAATTTATATTTTTTTACACAATGTAGACAAAAAATCATAACTTACATATATAACAAAAAAAGGTTCATACTTTCGTATAAACCTTTTATAAACTTTCTTCACCTTTATTTTTAAATTGTAAAACAATTGGTGTACCTTCTAAATCAAATGATTCTCTTATTTTGTTTTCTAAATATCTTTCATAAGAAAAATGAATTAAACCTTTACTATTAACTTGAATATCAAAAGTAGGAGGAGCTACACTAACTTGATGTGCAAAATATATCTTTAATCTTTTACCTTTATATGTTGGTGGTAAATTAAGATTATATGCATCTCTTATTACATCATTAAGTAAGCTTGTCCCTATTTCTTTATGACTATTTTCATAAACTTTAATAACTTCAGGCATTAGTGTATGAATTCTTTTTTTAGTAAGACTTGATAGAAATACAATAGGTGCATATGGAATAAATTGAAAATTATTTCTAATATCTTTTATAAATTTCTTCATTTCTTCATCTTTGTTTTCTATTAAATCCCATTTATTAACAACTAATATAGTAGCTTTACCAGCTTCTTTAGCATATCCTGCTATGTGTTTGTCATGTTCAATTATGCCTTCTTTGGCATCTATTACTACTAAACATACATCACTTCTATCAATTGCTTTTAATGTTCTAAGTAAACTATACTTTTCTATTGTTTCATATACTTTGCCTTTTTTTCTCATACCAGCAGTATCAATTACTGTAAACTTTTCATCGTGGTATGTAAACACTGTGTCAATAGCATCTCTTGTAGTACCAGCTTCATTACTTACAATTACTCTTTCTTCATTTAATAAAGCATTTACTAAACTACTTTTACCAACATTAGGTCTACCTATTACAGAAAACTTAATTGTTTCATCATCTTCATAATTTTCTTCTTTAAAATCTTTTGTAATTGCGTTCATTAAAGTTGTAAAGCCTAAATTATGTTCACCACTTACTTCTACTATATTATCAAATCCCAATTCATAGAAATCATATAAGTGTTCATTATAAAGTTTGCTATCTATTTTATTAATAACTAAAATAACATCCTTTTTACTTTTTCTTAGCATATCTCTAATTACATAATCATTAGTCGTTAAGCTTTCTTTACCATCTACAACAAATAAGACAACATCTGCTTCATCTATTGCAAGACTAGCTTGAATTTTAATAGAATCATTAAATAGTTCATCACTTACATCAATTCCACCAGTATCTATTAAATGAAAATTATATTTATCTGTTTTTACATTTCCATATATTCTATCTCTTGTAACTCCTGGTGTATCTTCTATGATTGCTACTTTTGAACCAACTAAACGATTAAAAATAGTTGATTTTCCTACATTAGGTCTACCAACGAGTGCAACAACGTATTTTTTCATATTATACCTCAACCTTAATTATTTTAGCATTCCTTAAAATAAATTCACTATCATAAATTATATCAACAAATTCTAAAATATTAATTAAGTCTTTCTTATTAAGTTTTTTTATCAAACATAAATAATAGTCATTATTATAAAGATATATTTCAAATTTAGCAAGTAATTTTTTATCAATTAAAAATATATCTTTTGTTTTATATAAAAATTTAGTTTTTTTAGGTTTATTTATTTTCATATCAATACTTGAATTAAAATAATCAAGATAATCTATATCTTCTTTTTCTATTTCTAAAGCTACTCCATAAGTATCATCTATATAAATGTTTACTTCATAAAAGCCATTGATATTAATTTTATATGTTTCTTTTAGTTTCAAAAAAAAATCTTGAAAATATTTTTCTAAATCTTTTTTTTCATTTAAGTTTGCATCAAATGATTGGTTAGAAATTAGAAAGGTATACGTATTTTCATTCTTATTAATGATATGCATTTTTATCACCTAATTTATTTTATGAAAATAAGTATTAAGTGTTAAATTATTCTTTCTATTTTATCGTATATTTCATTTCTTCCCATTTTAGTTACGTTAGAAAATACAACAAATTCATCTCCTACTACTAAATCTAAAGTATTTAATATTATACTTCTTTGTTTTTGATGTAGTGGTGTTCCTACTTTGTCGGCTTTAGTTGCGACAATAGTTACTGGTAATTTGTAATATTTCAAAAAGTTATACATCATTATATCATCACTACTTGGTTTATGACGAAAATCAATAAGCATAAAAACTTGTTTTAAGTTTTTTCTATTCATTAAATAATCTTCCATCATAAGTCCAAACTTTTTTTGTTTCTTTTTACTTAAGTTTGCAAAGCCATAACCAGGTGCATCAACTAAATAAAAATTATCATTTATTAAATAGAAATTAATTGTCTGAGTTTTACCAGGATTAGCTGAAGTTCTAGCATAGTTTTTTCTATTAATTAAAGAATTAATAAAACTACTTTTACCAACATTACTTCTTCCTACAAGCAAAAACTCGCATTTTTCATCGGTTGGATACTGACTTCTTCTAACTGCTGTGATTGCTAATGAAACGCTATTTATTTTCATATAATACACCTCTAAACGTACTAATTATAACATTTATGTATTGTATTTGTCAAAGAATAAAAATACACTATTTTCATAGTGTATAAGCTTTTATAAATCTCCTTTATAAAAATATATCTTCATAGCTTCTTCTGAATACTTTGGCTTTGATACATCTATATCTAATCTTTTGCCAATATAATATATTATAAATTGAGACGCTATTAATAAATCATATTCTGATAATATTCCATCATAGTTGCTTTCAATTATCAAGGTATTGTCACTCAAATAATTTAAAAGTTCATTTTCATATTTATTAATATTTTTTTGTTTAAAATAAATCGAAAAGTCATTATTTAAATTTTCATAATTTACAAATCTACCATGTGAGAAGTTTTTCTTTTCGTGAATGATACAGTTAGCTATTCCAGACTCTATAATTTTACTTTCCAAATCATAACAAGCTGTATCAGCATAATCTCCTCTAAATAAATTGATTTGCTTTGTTTTATTTAATTTTTCAATTATTTTATCATTTATTAATTCATCTAATTGTTTGTTCCAATAACTTAAAGAATCTTTAACAAACTTATCAACATCAAAGTTTTTGTCAACTATACTATAATAATACTTTAAGAAAATAGTTGCTGGAACAACAGCTCCTTCAAATGATAAAAAACCTCTTTCTCTACTTTTATTAGTAGATGATCTATAACTATAAATGTTCTTTTTAGGAAAACCAGTTTTTAATACTATGTTACTAGCCTCTCCTTTAGTAATCATAAAAAATTTTTTATCTGATAAATTTTTGTAAACGTTTATTATGTCACCGGTTGTTCCAGAATAAGAAAATAATAGAATTTTATTAATCTTTTCATTGTTTCTATATAAAACATCCCTTGGGTACAAACTATATGTATTGCATCCATATAATTTATTTATAATTTTAGCTGAAAAATACGTCCCAGAATAAGAACCACCAGTTCCTATAAATAAACAATTATCATCATTACAAAAATTGATATCATTAATTTTTGTACAAGCAGAAGTATTAATTGCATTAACAATTCTTTTTTCTAAATTGTTAATATTAATATTACAACGTTTGATTTTCTTTCTTTCACTATATTCAAAATTATCGCAAGTGCAGAAATTATTAACTTTTTTTATTCTAAAAAGTGTGTTTAAATGACCACGTGCCCCCATTTTTGATACAACTTTTGATGTTAGTTTAATGGAATCTAAATACCATTTTTTTAAATTACTCTCATTATAATCAAAATTAGATTTTAAGCAACTTTTAATAATGCTAGATATAAATGCATCTCCAGCACCAGTAGAGTCAACAACACAAGCAGAACTTGTTAATTCAAAGTTCAAAACTTTTTTACTAAAGATAAAAGTTGCTCCATCAGAGCCACGAGTAATTGTCATAAGTATAGGATTTAAAATATTAAATAATTCTAAATCGCTTTTTAGCTCTAATTTTTTTATTAAAAACTTTGATACTCTTTCATTGAAATTAATGATTTCAAATTTACCATTTATTTTTTTTACAATTTCTTCATTATTTAAGTTTTCAAATTCGAAATATTGTCCTAAATCTATAATTTTTTTGTTACTAGTATTATCAATTATTTTTTGATTTACTTCATTCAAATTATCAAATACTAATATGTCATCATTTTTTACATTGTTTAATACGTAATTTGAATCAATCAAACTGTTTTCATACCAATGCTTACTATTACAAAACGGGCATCTTTTTTTAGAAGTAAAAGACAATTTACCATTTTCTTCAAAGTATGATACATGGAAACATCTTGTTCTATTATCATCTAATTTAGTTATATTATTAATATCAACATTTAATAAATCTAAACTTTTAATAGCTATCTCACCTTGCATGTCATTGCCACACACACCAAATACAGAAGTATCAAATCCCATTTTTGCCAAATTAACAATAATATTATGGCAAGTCATGCCACCATTTATTCCTAATAATTTATCATTTTTATAATAATAATCTATTACCAAATCACCAATACTAACTATTCTCATTTTGTAATTCTCCACTCATACAATATCATTATATTATTTTTCTATATTCAAATGCTTATAAGCTTTATCAGTAACAATTCTTCCACGGCTAGTTCTTTTTAGAAAACCATTTTGAAGTAAATAAGGTTCATAGACATCTTCTATTGTAGTTACTTCTTCACCAATAGAAGACGCTATTGCTTCTATTCCAACAGGACCACCATTAAATTTTTCAATGATTGCTAATAAAAAGTTGTAGTCAGTTTCATCTAACCCTAAAGGGTCAACTTTCAATTTATCTAATGATAGTTTAGCTATATCTAAATCAATATGCCCACTACCCATTACTAAAGCAAAGTCTCTTACTCTTTTAAATAATCTATTAGCAATTCTAGGAGTACCTCTACTTCTTGTAGCAAGTTCTATACTAGCTTCATTAGTTATTTCACAATTAAACACAGAACTAGTTCTTTCTACAATTTTTTCTAATTCTTCTATTGTATAATAATTAAGCTTAAAGATTATACCGAATCTATCTCTTAATGGTCCTGTCAAATCTCCCATTCTAGTTGTAGCTCCTACTAGTGTAAATGGTGGCAAATCAATTGTAATATTTCTAGATGAAGAATCACTCCCAATTATTATGTCTAATTTAAAATCTTCCATTGCTGAATATAAAATTTCCTCAATAAATCTTGGTATTCTATGTATTTCATCAATAAATAAAATATCTCCTTCTTCTAGTGTTGATAAAATAGCAGCTAAATCACCTGTTTTCTCTATAGCTGGACCACTAGCAGTTTTTATATTATGACCTAATTCATTAGCAATTATATAAGCTAAGGTCGTTTTCCCCAATCCTGGTGGACCATATAATAAAACATGATCCATAGCTTCATCACGCATTTTAGCAGCTTTTATAAACACAGATAAATTTTCTTTTATTTCACTTTGCCCTATGTATTCATCTAAACTATTTGGTCTAATATTTTTTTCAAAAGAATCTTCTTTCAATTCTTCATTTGTAATTATTCTTGTATCCATAATCCTCCAATCAAGTTAGGTCTTTTTTCTATATAGTTTTCTACTTCATCCCAATTATTTACATGATAAATATCACAATCATGTAATGGATCAAAACATAAAACATCTATTCCTAGTTCTTTAACACATAAACAATTTCTAATACTATCGTCTATAAATACATCTATATTTTCTTTTTCACAAAATTCTTTTTTAGTTCCACCTGATATATATAATTTATCAAAACAAATCCCATTTTTTTGCAAATAATTATAACTTATAGTATAAGCATCTTTAAAAGTTCTATTACTACGAGCTGTAATAAATATTATTTCATTACCATTCTCTTTTAATTTATTAATTGCTTCTTTAGCGCCTTTTTTTAATGGCACATCATTTATAAACTCTTCATAACAATCACTTAGAAAACGCAAATAAGCTTCGTGCGGAAATCCAAATATATCATATCTATCTCTAATTCTTTCTTTTAATTCATCTAAATTAATTTCAAAATATTTTGAAAAGAAAGGTAGACTATATTCCCAAGTATCACATATAGTATCATCTATATCTATTCCTATTCTCATTTTAGTAAAAGTTTAAGACTTTCTTTTATTTGATTTTCTATACTTTGAGTTTTATCTATTTTAGATGTTACTTTATTTATGTCTACTTGTTTATATCCTAGTGCTTTAAGTGCTTCATTTAGTTCATCATTAACTACTACATTTTCAACTTTGCCACTTACTAATTTTCCTTTTAAATCAAGGATTATTTGTCGAGCTACTTTATCTCCTATTTTAGGAAATTTTTTTAAATATAATATATTTTCTCTTTCTATTGCATCTACTATACCATTTATTGAACCAGTAGCAAGTATTGGAAGCGCCATTTTACATCCTAATCCTTTAACTGATATTAATCTTAAAAACAAATTTCTTTCTTCTTTGTTTTTAAAGCCATATAAAGATAATTCATCTTCTTTAACGCTTTGAAATAAATATATTGTATATTCTTTATCTATTTCAAATGAATAAGGACTTGCTGTATAAATTAAATAACCAATATTGTTATTTTCAACTACTATGTAATTACTCTCTATATCTTTTATTTTTCCTATAATATATTCATACATAATTATCACCATACTAATATTATCACACATTTGTTTGTAAAACAAGAATAATAAGCCAAAAAGATATCTTTTAACGTAATTAAAAACCTGATAAAAATTAACTTTTTAATATCAGGTTTATTATAGTTTAAATTTTAAGACTTCTATTACTGGACTAACTCCGTAATTAGAGCCTGGATCTACATTACTATTGAACCAGCACATGATATATGCCAAGCAGTATTAGTACATCAAAAAGAAGATATTACCAGTCAATACTATTTGTTGTCTTAGCACTACTTAATCCATTATAATCAACTAAACTATTATCTTCATTATAATTCTTACATTTTGTTCCAGTTTTTACACCAAAGTATACTATGTAACCATTTTCAAATGGCATTTTAAGTAAATCACTGTTACTATTCCTTCTACACTTCTTTCAAATGCTGATTTTTTAGCCTCTTCTATTATTTCTGTTATTATTGAAGTCACTATTATTACTAATAATTCTATTAAAGTAAAGCATCTCTTTTTTATTAATTATTTTTCCACAGTAATAACTCTTAACTTAGTAGAACTATTACCAGCTTTATCATAAACTTTATAAGTTATAGTATAAATGCCTTCTTTAGAAGTATCAATAAATTTTGGACTATAAGTTACACTACCTAAAACGCCCGATTCATTGTCTACAACTTCAACATCAGCAAGTAGGTTTATTTTTTCTCCTACTTTTATGGTAATATCACTAGTAATTATAGTAGGAGAAATTATATCTATTCCTGAAACATTTATACTGCCTTTACCTACTTCTTTTCCTCTTCCATTTCTTACAAGCACATTAATAAGACCATTTTGACAAACTTCATATAAATTAGATTCTTGCCAATTTTCACCATTATCAAAAGAATATTCTTTTATATTAGATTCAAAATTATTAACGCTTATTGTTTTACATTTTTGCCATTCCTCAGGATTACCAACATAAGTTATATCCAAATTATCAATATAAGCATTTTTCCTTTTATATTCTTCTACTACCTCTTTAAAAAATATAAATATTAAAACTGCTGCAATAATACCTGTTATTATAAGTATTATAGGACTAATTGTCTTATTCTCCTCTTCTTGATACATTTTACCATGTCCTTTCTATTTTTTTTACCAAATTCACCAAAAAAGGTTGACAAATAACCAATTTTAGATTAGTATAGTAATCACCAATTCGAGATTTAGGCGAATTGGAGCTAGTATCACACTAGCCAACCCCTTTTTATTCTTTTATGGAACATGCCTTCAGGGGGCGCGTTCCTTTTTTTACTCTAAACTTTTATAATAATTAAATCTAGCAATCGCATTATTCTTATTTTCTTCTAAAAGAATATTTGCTTTTTCTGGGTTTATTTTTTTTAACATATTATATCTTGTTTGTCTACTTAAAAATTCATCATATAAATCAAAGTTAACATTCTCACTATCTAAAGTAAATTTTTTTAATATAGGATTATATCTAAATATTGGAAAATACCCACAAGAAGTCGCTAATGACTCTATTTCAATACTATTTTGTAATCCACCTGTAATACCATGTGAAATACAAGGTGAATATGCAATAATTATAGAAGGTCCATCATATTCATTAGCTTCTTTAAAGGCCTTTATAGTTTGAAGTGGATTAGCACCTAAACAAACTTGAGCTACATAAACATGAGGGTAACCCATAAGAATTCTAGCTAAATCTTTTTTGCCATTAACTTTTCCACTAGAAGTAAAGGATGCTATACTTCCTTCTCGACTAGATTTAGATGATTGTCCACCTGTATTAGAATATACTTCTGTATCTAGTACTAAAACATTAATGTTGCTATTAGTTGAAAGAACATGATCTATTCCTCCATAACCAATATCATATGCCCAACCATCACCACCAATAGCCCAAACAGTTCTACTAGGTATATAATCCTTATATGGAATAAGAGATTCATATTTTGAATAATCTAAATTGTCATAAACTTTTTTAGTTATTTTATAGTCATTTATGTTATTTAGCCATTCATCTATTAATTCTTCACCTTGATATTTTTCCATTATATTTTTTAATTTATTTCTCATTAAATTGTTAGCTTTTAAAATGCCAAAGCCAAACTCAGCATTATCTTCAAATAAAGAATTAGCCCAAGGAATTAAATATGGCGTTGATGGCGCACTACCACCATAAATTGAAGAACAACCAGTTGCGTTCGCTATTATCATACCTCCACCAAAAAGTTGAGTTAATAATTTTATATAAGCAGGTTCCCCACAACCAGCACACGCACCATGAAACATTAATTTAGGTGTTATAAATTGACTACCTTTCACAGTATTTCTATTTATTAATTCTTTTGATGAAATATTAGTATTTAAATAATCAAATATTTCTTGTTCTTTATTGTTTAAGGAAGCATCTAGCTTTATTTTTGTTAAAGCTTTAACTAATTTTTTACCAGGACATGTATTTATACATAAACCACATCCAGTACAATCTTTAACAGATATTCCTATTGTAAAGTAATAATCGCTTAAATTTTTTTCGAATGGTTTTATGCATCTTTGTTTAATTATATCTGGTAATTTTGTATATTCTGAATCAGATATTAAATATGGTCTAATAACAGCATGAGGGCAAACTAAAGAACACTGGTTACACATAATACAATTATCTTTTAACCACATTGGCACAATTTCACTTATCATCCTTTTTTCTAAAACACTAGTTCCACTTTCAAAAGTACCATCAGCATTTTTTATAAAATCAGATGTTTTAAGTTCATACCCTTTTCTATGATACATCATATTGAAAATGCTTCTATCTAACATATCATTTTTTTCTTTAACTACAAGTTCTAAAGGTTTTAAATATTCTATAGATAAATCAATAGCGTCATAATTAGCTTTAATTACCTCTTCGCCTTTTTTATAAAACTTTTCTTTAGCATACTTTTTCATTTCTTGTTTAGCTAATTCAAAATCAACAATGTTAGATAGTTTTATGATAATTGTTTCCATAATAGTACTTATTTTATTGTTAAGTCCTACTTTTCTAGCTAATTCATAAGCGTTAATAGCGTAAGCTTTTATGTTCTTATTTAAATTATTTACATATACTTTATCTTTATCTGTAACTAAGATAAAAATACCATTTTCTTTTATATTACTCAAAATATCAAAATTTTCTAAATAGCTTTCCTTGGTACATACAACAATAGAAGGATTTTTGACATAATAATTACTCCTAATTGGTTTATCACTAAAACGAAGATGCCCTACCGTTACACCACCCGATTTTTTAGAATCATATTGAAAATAACCTTGAACATAATTATCAGTATTATCACCAACTAATTTTATGATAGTTTTACTAGCACTCACCATGCCATCACTACCATAGCCATATATCAAAAATTCTTTTGAGTTAGATATGTTATAATCAGATACATTTAAACTTAAATTAGTAACATCATCAGTTATACCAATAGTAAAGTTATGATGTGGATTTTCTTTTAACATATCATATACTGCTTTTATTTCACCTGGTGTAGTATCTTTACTTGCTAGACCATATCTACCACCATAAGTTGGAATATTAGTTATACTTTTAACATCTAAGTATAAAGGTTCTCCAACACTACCGGCTTCTTTTGTTCTATCTAAGACTGCTATTTTCTCTACTGTACTTGGCATTACATCAAGAAAATACTTTTGTGAAAAAGGTCTATATAAATGTACTTCTATAAGTCCGTAATCACTACCTAAATCATCTACTACTTCTTTTATTGTTTCACAAACAGATCCCATTGCAACAATAACATATTTAGCACTATCACTACCATAGTAATTAAATGGCTTATAATTTGAATTAGTTTTTTCATTTATTTTTTGCATGTAATAATTTACAATGTCAGGAGTATTGTCATAAAATTTATTTCTAGCTTCGGTTTCTTGAAAATAAATATCGTCATTTTGAGCTGTTCCTTTAGTAAAAGGATTTAAAGGATTAAGTGATTTTTTTCTGAATTTATCTAAAGCAGACATATCTACTAAATCAATTAAATCTTCTTTTTCTAACACATTTATTTTAGATATTTCATGACTAGTTCTAAATCCATCAAAAAAATGCATAAATGGAATACTTGACTTGATTGCACTTAAATGTGCGACTGCCGCTAAATAGTTAGCATCTTGTGTAGAAGAAGATGCTAACATAGCAAAGCCTGTACTTCTAGTTGCGTATATATCTTGATGATCACCAAAAATAGATAAAGCATGGGTTGCTAAACTACGAGCTGCAACATGCATAACTAAAGGTAACATTTCGCCCGCTATTTTATACATATTAGGAATCATTAATAACAAACCTTGACTTGATGTAAAAGTTGTCGTTAATACACCTGATGAAATACTACCATGTATAAATCCTGCAGCACCTGCTTCACTTTGCATCTCAACAACACTTACTTTATCACCAAAAATATTTGTTCTATTTTTCCATTCATCAATATGTTCAGCCATTGGACTTGATGGGGTAATAGGATAAATTCCTGCAAGTTCAGTGAATAAATAAGCACTATTACTACAAGCTTCGTTTCCATCTATTGTTAATTTTTTCAATTTGATCACCTATTTCTATTAACAAACCATTTTTCTATTATATTACAACTACTACTTGCTGGTTCAGGAGATGGCATTTCAAACTTAATTAAAGTTGGTACTTTAAAAGCAAGTCCAAATGCTACACAATTACCTGGTTGAAGTATTCTAAGTCTTTTAACTATTTCATTAGTTATATTAGGTACCATATTCTTTATATATTCTACATCTTTTGGATGTAACATTTTAAAACACAAGAAATTGTTACATTGTGATAAAGCTGTTTCTGACATTTCTGATGGTCTTTGTGTAATTAAGCCTAAAATTACACCATATTTTCTACCTTCTTTGGTAATTCTGTCAAAGATATTATAGCCGATTAAGTCTATATCACTATCATTTTGTACATATCTATGTGCTTCTTCTAGAATTATATGAAATGGCATTGATGCTCTATTATCCATTTCTTTGGCAAAATCAAAAAGTAATTTTGAATATATTTTTGTTATTGTTTTAGCAAATCTATCATCTACATAATTTATATTGAAATTAAGTATTTGTGCTTTTTTGCCGTCTTTTGCGGTTAATAACTGTTTTATATAGGCTTCTTTAGTTATATATTCTGGATAATCAAAATATGTACTATAATTACTACTTACTAAAGAATGAAGTCTTACTTTTAATACATTAGTTTCATCAAATATTTTATCACTATTTAAAACACCTTCTGATATTAATGCAAAATCAAAAGCATCTTGTAAATCTTTTAAATTATACTTAAATGTTCCATCTGGTAAATCTATATTATTGTCTTCAACTACATAGTTATTTATAAAATTCATTACTAATTCCATTTCTCTTATTTTACCAGTTGAATCAATTAATAAACATTGTTTAAATGGTCTTACATAACCAGGTTGATATATTTGTGTTTCAAGATTTAAATCTTTTGTATTATAGTGGCTAAGTACAGAAAAGATTTGATCTCTTATTTGTGCAGCTGGTCTACCACTACTTAATATGTCAAGTAAAGCTCTAGCTATTATATCATTTTTTTGTTTGATTACCTTTTCTTCATCTTGAGCGAACACTGTAACTAGTTTTAAAGCTTTTTCAATTATTGGTAGCTGTGAATGTTTGTCAGCATTTAAAAGTATTGCTACATCATCTACATCTAAAAACCATAATGGTATTTTTATTACTTCTGTTTCGCTAAATTTTAAATTAGTTGTAAATGTTTTAAAATTAATTTCTGGAACTTTATCATGTAATTTACTGAAAGCATTGTGATATTCTCCATATGCATCAAAAATAAATATACTAGAGCGATATGCGATTGAATTGGTTTTTGAAAATAAATTTTGAAGTATTCTTGCTACACTGCAAGATTTACCACTACCAGTTGAACCAAATATAGCAAAATGATTACTAAAAAAAGCATTAATATTTACGCCAACTTTTATTCCATCGTAAATAGGACTTGTTCCTAATTCTAAGTCTTTATTTTCTGCATAATCTGGCATACCTACTATTAAAGGTATTTTTTCTTTACTTACTAATTTAGGAATAGCTCCAAATGACGGTTTTTTAATAACCCCAAAAACGAATTTTTCATTAACAAATTCTCCTACTAAATTAACGTAAGCGATACCATCTTTTATATCATTTATTTCACCTACGATTAAATGATTTTGTTCTTCAAAAACTATATACATATTAATCAAATTTTGTGTTTTTGTAAGTTCTACATTTAATTTAACTAATATTGTATTATCATTAATACCTATAATATTACCTAACATATTAATCCCTCTATCCTATATAATTATTATATCTTAAAAAAAAATAAAAAAAAAGATATATTAATATCTTTTTAAAAATTATAAATAATTTTATTATTTAGTACATGTAAATTTTTCACTTTCACTTGCGTATGTGCAACTATAACCATTTACTTTTAAACCAGTAACTGTATAAGTGCCGTCAGCAGTCATTGTAATTGTTCCTTCAGTTGGTTTTGTTCCTGACATTTTAACTGAAGAACCAGCTACTTCACCTTCACCAGCAGTTCCAAAGTTAACTGTTACTGGTAATGCCAATGGTTCAGCATCCATTTGGTGGCCTAACCAATAACTTCTAACACTGTCTAATGCACCATATGCACTATCAGCTGCAGCTGATTTTTTAGCGTCTTCTATAATTCCTGTTATTATTGGAGTTGCAATAACTGCGATTATGGCAAGAATTACGATAACTGCTAAAAGTTCAATTAATGTAAAACCTTTTTTATTTCTCATTTTATTCTCACCACCTTACTTTTCTTTACAGTATGATTGTAACACAATAAATCAAAATTAGTCAATACTATTTAGTTTTAATATTTAAGTATTAGACATTTATAGTGTAAACATAAAAAATTTTTTTATGCATAATAAAAAGTATTAAATATTTATATTTGATATTTAATACTTTATATACTACTTGCTACAAGTAAATTTTTGATCTGCATATTTGCAGTCATAACCATTAACTGTTAAACCTTCTTTTCCAGATGCTGGTGTTATTGTATAAGTTCCATCTGCATTTAATGTAACTTTTCCGGCAGTTGGTTTTGTTCCTGACATTTTAACTTCAGAACCTTTAACATCTCCTGCTGTACTTCCATTAGCAAAATCTACTGTGATTGGTAATGTTTTTGAAGTATCAGCTAAAAGTGAAGATGTATAATAACTTTTTACACCATCTAATGCACCATACGCACTATCAGCTGCGGCTGATTTTTTAGAATCTTCTATAATTCCTGTAATAATTGGGGTTGCAATAACTGCGATTATGGCAAGAATTACGATAACTGCTAAAAGTTCAATTAATGTAAAACCCTTTCTATCTTTCATTTTATTCACCACCTACTCTTATTTACACTATAATCGTACCATGTTAAGTAAAAATTAGTCAATATTTTTTTGATAAAATTATTTTCAAGTGTAAAGTATTATACAAAAAGCACTAAATAAAACCCTTAGTTCTATTTAGTACATGTGAATTTTTCAGCTGAATATGAACAATCATAACCGCTAACAGTTAAACCTTGTTTTCCATCTGCTGGTGTTATTGTATAAGTTCCGCTTGCTGTTAAAGTAACTTTCCCAGCAGTTGGTTTTGTTCCTGACATTTTAATATTAGAACCTTGTACTTCTCCTGATGCTGCACCATTACCAAAATCTACTGTAATTGGTAAAGTAGTTGTGCTATCCTCTAAAAGTGTAGAAGTGTAATAACTTTTTACAGCATCTAATGCACCATATGCACTATCGGCTGCGGCTGATTTTTTAGAATCTTCTATTATTCCTGTTATTATTGGGGTTGCAATAACTGCAATTATAGCAAGAATTACGATAACTGCTAAAAGTTCAATTAATGTAAAACCTTTCTTTTTCATTTGTTTATCACCACCTTATCTTCTTTTAAGATAAAGTCTAATTATAGATATTAGACACTTATAGTGTAAACAAAAGAAGTACTTTTATGCATTTATTTTTTAACTACTTTACCATTTATATAGTTATAACCAGAAATATCACCTATAGTACAGTTTTTTAATTCAATCATACCACTATTTAAGTAGAAATAAACATTACTTAACGTTTCTTCATCAGTTCCAATTGTTTCATTTTTGCAATTAACATTTCCATTATTAACACTGACATTATCATCTATCCATTTATTGGTAAAATTAATTGTATTATTAGATGTAATTCCACCTTTTTCATAAGAATCAAAAGCATAAAGATTATCATTTGTTAATACTAATAAATAAGCATTACCAACTTCTTTAGCAAATGCTTCAAGCTGCCTTTTTCTGTGACTTTCTTTAGCATCTTCAATAACACCAACTACAATAGGCGCTCCGACTACTATTACTAATCCTAAAATAATCATAATAGCAAGTACTTCAACGATTGTAAAACCATTTTTTTTCATTTTTTAAATCTCCCTTATTTTTTATAATTATACAAAATATAAGTTTTTATTTCAAGTATTTATCTATTTTATTTACTTCATTGACAATTTCAGTTATTTCTTCAATTGTAATAGCTTGGTCTTTATCGCAAAGCGCTTCACTTGGATTATCATGCACTTCTATTATTAAACCATCACATCCAGCCATAACTGCCGCTAAAGACATTGGTTTAATCATATAATTATTCCCGGCCGCATGACTAGGATCTACTATAATAGGATAATTTGTATTTTTTTTAATATATGGTATTGCTTGTATATCTAAAACATTTCTAGTTGAATTATCGAAACTTCTAATACCTCTTTCACAAAGTATTATATTGTCATTATTAATATATCTTGCAGCATTTATCCATTCTTCATATGTTGCACTTAATCCTCTTTTTAATAAAATTGGTTTATTATATTTTCCTAATTCTTTTAAAAGCTCATAGTTATACATATTTCTACTTCCAACTTGAATTATATCTATTTTATCTGCGTATTTTTTTACTTGTTCTATAGTCATTAATTCAGTTACAATTCGCATACCTGTTATTTTTTTTGCTTCTAATAAGTATTCAATACCAATATCACCTAATCCTTGAAAACTATCAGGGTTTGTTCTTGGCTTAAAAGCTCCACCTCTTAGATAAAAAATACCAATATTTTTTAGTTTTTGAGCTATTCTTATTATTTGTTCTTTTGATTCTACTGCACATGGGCCAGCAATAATTAACGTTTTTTTCACTTCAAATCCTCCAACTAAACTATAATTATATTTTACCATATTTAGTTTTATATACAATATTTTTAAATAATAAAAGTACTTGAAATTGAACTGAACCCCAAAAGTTGGACGGTTTATAAATAGTTTCTAATTAGAGGATTGTAACCTATAATTTATGGGTGACAGTCCTTTTAATTTTACTTTAATTCTATCATAATTGTAATAATAAATATAGTCGTCTATCGCTAAGATTAATTCATCTATATTTTTATATTTATCTTCTTGATCATAAAACATTTCTGTTTTAAGTAAACCAAAGAAATTTTCCATCATTCCATTATCCATACTATTTCCTTTTCTAGACATACTTTGTTTTATACCTTTATTCTTTAATCGCTGTTGATATGATTGGTGTTGATATTGCCATCCTTGATCCGAATGAAATATTAATCCTTCTAGATTTCTGCCATCAAATGCTTTATTAAGCATATCATTTATTTGTTCTAAATTAGGTGATGTAGAAGTATTATAAGATATTACTTCACCATTATATCCATCTAATATTGGTGATAAATAACATTTCTCTCCACGAAGATTAAATTCAGTTACATCAGTATACCATTTTTTATTTGGTTTATCTGCATTAAAATTTCTTTCAATTAAATTATCAGCAATTTTACCGATGGTTCCTTTATAAGATGAATATTTTCTTTTATTTCTTTTTAGTGGCTTTAAACCTAATTTAACCATTATTCTATAAACTTTTTTATGATTAACATTATAACCATGATTTCTTAGTTCTAATGTAATTCTACGATAACCATATCTTTCTTTATTATTTATAAATATCTCTTTTATTTTTTCTATTATTTCTTTATTTTTATCATCTTTGTCTACTTTAGATAAAGTATAATAATATACTGATTTAGCCAAACCAGATACTTGTAGAAGAATCGTTAATGAATATGTTAGCCGAAGTTCACTTACAACATTCACTTTTTCTTCTGTTGTTGATTCTTCCTTGCTTGAACAACGGCTCTCAATTTTTT
>OBKS01000471.1_pt1 | contig 39411 bp, 30 predicted proteins | sample 1517381 | NCBI WGS metagenome assembly OBKS01 (sample SAMN04571686, study PRJEB22368) | human gut metagenome | biome: human gut; material: stool | host: Homo sapiens | place: Luxembourg | collected 2012-08-03 | reverse complement strand
AACACTGATTTCAAAGAACTTTTATTCTACGGCGTTCGCGCCGCGGTGTAACTTTAATAATTTTACCGAACTATTGTTCTTAAAAATCAGCAATTTATATTTAACTCGTTAGGTAATTGTCGGGAATGCAGGTTTGATATTGCTCATTTTCTGGATTGAGGTCACTATCAGGACTTCGTCTTGGGATGAGCTTTTGAGTTTCTTTACGAGTGATGAGGTGTAGGCAGTGTCATTTACGGTTTCACTGTCGTCGGCGAAGCCTTGGTATTCTCTCAGGGACTGAGTGCCGAGTTCGATGCGGTCAACAAGGAAGATGACTTTGTCTGCATCGCGGCTTTGTGCTATGAGGGTTGCGCTTTTGAAGCTTGTGAGTGTCTTGCCGGAGCCTGTGGTGTGCCAGATGTATCCTCCGTGGTTGTCGACTTCATCCCAGTGTGTTCGCTGTACTTTTTGGCTGATTTCGTTGGCTGCATAGTACTGATAGGATCGGAGTACTTTGAGGCATCCGTCTGATGAGTCTGCAACTGTATAGAATCCGATCAACTGGTGAGCCATCGGGATGGAGAGGAAGGTTTCGCAGATGCGGTACCATTCACAAATCGGTTCGTTGTTGAAGTCTGCCCATTGGAAATAGTAGTCTTTGTTGAAGGTGCCTTCTGGTCCAGGGTTGGCGAAGTATAGCATCTGGGATGGGGTCATCGCTACAAACAGTTGTGTCATAGCGAAGAGTCCGGATGCGAATATTCCTTCGTGGGCGTATTTTTCTATTTGATTGGTGGCCTGGCTTATGGGGATGCCGCTTTTCTTGAGTTCAATGTGGATGAGTGGCATTCCGTTGATGAGGAGTGTAAGGTCTCCTCTGCGGTCTGATGCTACTGGGTTGTCTGTAGGGAATTGTGGTTGGCGGACTATCTGGTAGCGGCTTTGTCCAGCTGCTATTTCCTGTCTGTCGTAGATTTTGAGGCTTACTTCCTTGCCGAGGTGGGTGATGTCATCGGGGTTGTCTCTTGTGATGGTGATGGATTTCCCGTTGATGAGGGAGTTGAGGCGGACTGGAGTCCGGAGGGTGTTAATCTGCTCGATTAGTTGCCTTTTTTCGCCATCGGTAAGCGGATAGTCCCCAAGACGGTCTATGTCCCGGTTGTTTTCGAAGAGAATGTCTGCCCAGTTTTGGAGCAGTTGTGATTCGGTTTGATACTGGAGAACCGTTTCTTCCCATCCGTATGCTATGAGGCGTTCTATGAGAGCGTCTTCAAAGGCTTTTTCGCTTGTGAATGATGTGCTGAATGAGGGCATATAGTAGTGTCAATTATGGGTTTACAAACATTGATTCGAGGCAGGACTGTTTCAATTGCTTGAGGCGGTCGAGTTCTTCGGAGTGAAGGGAAATAAAGGAGTCCAGTTCTCTAAGAAAAGATGAAATCTTAATTTGCTCTTCTTTTATTGGGAACCGGAACGTCATTTTTAAGAAATCATCGTAGTTTATGCTTCTACCATCCCTGATTCCGTAAGTTACCGTCGTCAGACGATGAATGAATTCCTTGGAGTTGAATACATATTTCCAATAATATGAATCATGCTTTTCAGGTTCCTTAAATCTTATCACTGTATATGCAGGAGATGTTATGCCTTCCACGTCAGAGTGTGCAAACCCTCCTTGGAATGAACGAAGATGAATTACAAATTGACCAGGCAAAACTCGTTTGTAATCAATTTCATTCTTTTTGTCATGAACAATGATTTTTTCAGAATCATCCCGAATAATCATACCTCTATCCTGTGTGGCTGAAAGGACCGGCAACTCAGGGTGTCCTTTATCTGACACTGATTCAAAAATGTCTCCGGCTGTTTGTTCAATCCACTCTCCGGAGAATCCTTCTAAGCGTATAGGCGGTATCTTCCCCCCCCTATCGGAAATAGACGGTTTAAGTAACATATTTTGAGCGATTTAAGGCTGTTTAACTTATCTTGTGATTTAGATATTAGAGTGTCAACTGATTCAAGTGTGTCGGCTATTGCAATCTGTTCTTCACTACAAGGAAGCGGAACAGGCATAGCAAAGAAATCAGTGTTGGAAATTGAGAATCTGTCAAATCTGGCTCCTGTATTTCCGTTGAATCTCATATATGAGTGCCATAGAGCCGTTTTGAAATAATACTCTAAAAAAGCTTTGTTGATGTCGTGACTCTTGAAGACCGTATACAATGGAGACATCACTCCACTGCGACCAAGTTTGTTTCTGCTGATTGGCCCAACCGGAGCTGTTACTGACACACGTGGGTTGTATACAAAATCATCATCTGCGACTATATAATAACCCTTTATATTATCTTGTCTGGCTATGTCGTGATTGAAGTAATCTCGTTGAGACACAACGCCTTGCGAAGCGGAATTGGTGAACACTTCGTCAATTGTAGATGCTGAATTCTTTGCTACTACTTTTTCAGCAATAGTATTCAATTCAACACTTTCCCAATCTCCCTCAAATCCTTGAATCCTGATTTTCGGTTTTGTCATTGCCGTTGCCCTCCTATCATTGTTTTTAATTGATGGAAGGCTGCCATATCGTACTGGTTGCCTGTGAGCGAATCTATGAGTGTGGAGAGTCTGGCCTCAACTTCAGTTTTTTCCTGCTCGATGCTTTGGAGGCTTTTACCATATTTGGATGCAAGCCTGGTTATCTTGGCGCAGAAGGCTGTCATTATCTTGCCTGGAATTGTGAGCAGCTGTTCGTGGAGCGGGCTTATCCATTTGACGTGGAGAAGGACTTTGACCTGTTCGTCAGATAGGGTAGGGATAAGTTCAATGGTCTTTGCAAGCAGTTCGAGTTGGGCTGCTTTAGCTTCTTTCCTGAGTTTCTTCGCTTTGTCGGACAGGTCGTTGAGCAAAAGGATTCTGGCTTCGAAGGAGTCTTCTTCCGGCTGACTTCCATTCAGGTCTTTGCGTATTTCTTTTGCTTTTGCTGCCAGGCCTTTGGCTATGAAGTCTTGCTTTTCGCTGTCGTAGTATGGCTCTTGCAGTTCGTCTTCTTCGAATGAGTTCTTGGTGTCGGAGATGCTTGAGTCGATGTCGGCTATTGCCACGAGTAGTGCCTGCAACTCGTTGTAGGAGTCGGTCAGCATTTCTTTTTGGACTAAATCGAATGGAAGTATGCGTCCCTGGAAGCCATCCTGTACTTCGATGTCAATGCCGTCTTTCTTTTTGACGACCATCTTCGGCTCTACGACGCGTGTTGCGTTGAAGGTTTCCGATTGGATGATTTCAATGTCAGTTGCAATCTGTCTATAGTTGTCGTCAAGTATTTGATATGCTTCATATTTGTCGACAAGCGGGATTTGCGACAGGTTGTCAAAGATGATTTGTGCTATGCTGTTTTGCTCCTTTTCTTTGGAGACTTGCATAATGTTGTCTATGAGTCTCTGGTGAAGGGTTGCAGGGAATGTTTCAAACGAGGTGGAGTAGTTGTGTTCCCAGTTTTGTACATCCGGATTGTTGTAGATGACTGAGGTTATGTCTTCGGTGTTGAGGGAGGTGTATGGCGTGTCGCTTTGCCTGAATAGTTGTCCTTTCAATGATGGGAATGCGTTCCAGTATGATGCCAGTTCATCGATTTCTGATTTCGGAAGTCCTCCGAACATTATCGAGTGGGCATCCCATTGTTCAGGTTTGTCGGCGCTGTCGATATATCTCGGGATGTTGAGGTTGTATTCGTTGCGGCGGATTTCTTCGCGGCTTACGAGGCGTGCGAAAGTTGGGTCTTGCGGATTTCGTTCTATGTAGGTGTCCGCAATCCTTTTGATGTCTGATGCTGTCAGTTTGTTTTGTTTGCCGACTTTGATGCTGAGGCGTGATGCATCAATGAACAGTGTGTCTGTATGTTCGCGTTTCTGGCGAAGGACCATTATGATGGTCGGGATTCCTGTGCCGAAAAAGATGTTTGCAGGTAGTCCTATTATCGCATCAATGTGATTCTTTTCAATGAGGTTGCGGCGTATGTTTTCTTCTTCTTTGCCTCTGAATAATACTCCGTGTGGAAGGACTATTGTCATAATGCCGTCTGGCTTTACGTGGTAGAGGTCGTGAAGCAGGAATGCGTAGTCGGCTTTTCCTTTTGGAGCTACACCGTAGTCTGCGTATCTTGGCTCGGATTCTTTGTCTTTGTTATCCCATTGTTGGGAGTATGGCGGGTTGCTTACGACGGCATCCACATAGAGTGGGTTGTAGGAGTGCAACGGGTCGTTTTCGTCGAACCACGGCCAGTCCCTGTCGAGGGTGTCGCCACATCGTGTCTGTATGTTGTCGGGTTTGATGCCTCGCATTACGAGGTTCATTCGGGTGAGGTTGTAGGTGTTCTCTTTAAGTTCCTGGGCGTAGTATTTGATGCTGTCGCGTTCTCTCAGGTGTTTTGATGCGGCTTTTCCGATGTTTATGAGCAGGGAGCCGGAGCCGCTTGTCGGGTCGTAGATGTTGATTTGTTGCCTGTCACGGAGGTGATAGGATACTATTTCTGCCATTAGCAGTGCGACTTCGTGTGGCGTGTAGAATTCTCCTGCCTTTTTGCCTGCGTTTGCTGCGAAGTTGCTGATGAGGTATTCGTAGATGAATCCGAGTACGTCGTAGTCTTGGGAGTCATCTGTAGGGATGTCTTTGATGAGTTTGAGCAGTTCGAGGATTGCTTTGGTGCGTGCGCCGTTTGTCTCGCCGAGTTTGCTCAAACCAGTCTGGAGAGTGTTGAATATTTTGTCGAAGACTCTGTGGTGGGTCTGGTATATGTTCCTTTCGAAGGCAAGGAGAGCGTCCGTGACTTGAGATGCGTCAAACTGCGCTCCGGGAGCAATCCAGGTAGAGAATAAATGTTTGTAGCTGATGAAGTATCCGAGGTTTTGCTGGATGTAGTTTTTCTCTGTGGGTTGGAGTGATTCGTTGAGGTCGTTTTTGATGTCCTCATCTGTCCATTGGTTGGCACGTAGAAGCTCTTCCTCTTTGTCTGAAAGGAATTTATAAAAGATGAAGCCAAGAATGTAGTCTTTGTATTCGTTGGCTTCAATTTTTGAGCGCATTTTGTTTGCAGACGCCCATATTTTGCTGGCGAGTTGCTGTTTGTTCATTTGTGATTGGTGTAACCTTGCTATCAATCGACAAATTTACAAATTTCTACGGATATTTACTGTTGTTTGGGCGGGTTTTAGCTTATCTTCTTTATACTTACTGGGATAAGGTCGAGTTCTTGGATGAGTGCTTCAAGTTCTTGGTGGTGCTCCGGACTGAAATATTTCAGGATTGGATTGGGTATCGGTCCTGATTGTGGTTGAGGATGAGGTCCTGTGTTTCTTAGCAGCAGATCGGCTATGTCGATGTGTGCCTCGCGGTCTTGGTCAGTGGCGTTGCGTTCGAGGTAGTCGGATACTTTGATGGATGCGCCAGGGATGAGTGTGAGTTTGGCTTTCCATTCGTTGTAGCCGTCGATGTCAGGGAAGGCAATTACGTCGCGCCCTTTCAGGATTTTGAGTTTGTCTCCGAGCTGGGATTTTCCACCGGTTGCGAGCCAGATGTAGGACGGCATCAGGGCGGCGCAGATGATGGCTGTTTTTTCGGATTCTACGAGGGCTACTTTTTTGTCAGGGTATTTGGGAAGGAGGTGTTCTCCGAAGAGGCATTGGGTGAGCTGCCAGTCTTCTGGAAGTTGGCCTCTGGATTTCAGGATGGAGTGTACCCAGGTGATTTTGGATGGTGTGTCAGGGTCTTTGATCCGGTGTCCGGTGACGGGGTCGTATTTCATTATCTTGCCGGTCCGGCATCGGTTTTTTGTGTCAATCTGGTAGTAGATGATGCTGCGGTCTTTTGTTACTCCAAGTTTGTATTCGTGGATGAGGCTTTCGAGGATGAGGGGGTCTATGATGGTGCTGAGGTATTGTGTGAGTGTGCTGTGGATTGTCGGGCGTATGGTTTGTTCGACTATGGTTGGTGGTATGGTGCAGAGTGGTGGTTGAGGCTTTGGCTGTGTTTTTCGTTGGGGGTAGTATGTAGGGATTCTCCAGTCGCTTGCGGCAGGTTTGGAGTCGGGGTGGTCCTTGAAGTAGTCGGATGGGCTGTAGTGGTAACCGCAGGCGGATTCGTGGTCGCAGCGTCCTACGTTGTCGGCTATGGGGTTGCTGTCTTCGTCGATGTAGAGTGTGAAGCATCGTTTGCCGCCGCAGGAAGGGCAGGTGTGCCTGGTTTGCACACCTGCGTAGGGCTGGAGTTTATAGGTGTGTCGGTTCATTGTCTTGTGGTGTTTGTCCACTGTCCATTTGTCCATCTGGTATAGGAGTTTGCTGGACGGTGGACAGTTGTTCTTTGTTGCGTTTGATGATGTTGTTGACGGTGGATTTGCTCAGGCCGGTTTCTTCTGCTATTTTGCGGCAGCTGTGGCCTTGTTTGCTTAGTTCGAGGATTCGCATTTCGGTTTCGTTGATTTGCTGGGTTTCACGGTGGCGGAGGTGTTCTTCTTCCGTTGCGTATTCCCGAAAGTTGAATTTGAGGAATCCTTGTTCTTTGTCGATTTCATATACTATGACGTTTGATGCGTCGTATGTGAAGGCTCCTGCTCTGACTTTTACTTGTTTGATGTAGCGGAGGCGGTTGTCTTTTGCGCTCATTCCTATGGCGAAGACGGAGTCGAAGAAGTTGTAGAGTTTTTTGCTTCCGGCGAGGTGGTTTTGTGTTATTGGACTGGATAGGTCGCGTTTGGGTGTGTGGGCTATGATGAGGAGTGAGAGTCCGCATTTCTTTTTTAGTGCCATCAGTTTCATCATGAAGATTCCGGCGTCTACGCTTTTGTCTGAGGCGTTGCAGAGGTAGGTGAGGTTGTCTATGATGATGGTTTGGCATTTGAGCCTGCTGGCTGCGGCTTCTATGTCGTTGATGATGTGTTCTTCGTAGCCTTCGGCTCCGATGGCGTATGGGTTGATTTCGGCTCTGTACAGGCCTTCGGGGAAGATGTGACGTTCTCCAGTTTCGGGGCTGCAGTAGCGGAGCTGGAATTGTTTGTCGGAGAGTTCGCAGTCGACGTAGAGAACGTTTCGTGTACGGGCGATTTCGTCGGCCATTTGGACTGCGAAGATGGATTTGCCGAGGTTGGAGTCTGCGAAGAGGCAGCATACTTCTCCTTCGTACCAGAGTTCGAGGTAGAGTTGGACGGGGTCTGGTCGAGTGGAGGCGTCTGTGACAGCTTGGTTGGCGGTCTTTATGGTGAGTATGCCGATTTCGACGGCCTTCTCATGGGAGAAGGCGTTGTCGATTTCGGTGGTGAGTTGTTGTATTATTGTTTCGTTCATTTTCGCGGGGTGTTTTGTTGGTCCCATTCGATGAGTCTGTCGATTTGTTCATCGGTGAGGTCATCGAGGCTGATTGTTTTGCGTCTTATGAGTTCGGCCTGGATGAAAGGGCATTGACGCAGTGTTCTGCCCATCGGGTCGTTGAGGTCTGCTGCGATTTTGAGTAGAATCTCACAGATGTGGACGGGCTGGCTCATTTTCTTTTGTGTTTGAGGTGTTTGTATGCTTCGATTTCGAGCTCTTCGCGTGTTTTGATTTTGCCTCCGGAGAGCCATTGGTCGATTTCGCTTTTGAGGAAGCGGAGCTTTTTCCCGTCTTTATGGACGGGGATGCGGTTCTGGCATACCCAGTCGTAGATTGTTGATCGGGCTGGTCTGTCTGGGTGGTATGCCCGGAGTTGGTCGATGTTCATCCACTGGTCGGTGTTGTCTTCCGCCGTGTTGTGGATTAGGCCTGTTATCAGGGTTTTGAGCCCTGTGATTTCTTGTTTGAGTTCGAGGACTGTTTGTGGCAGTTGCTCGAATGGGATTTTTTCAGTAGAAGGCATTGCTTTACTTTTTTGATGTTGAACAATGGCTTCTTTTTCGTGCGCACTGAAAAAGTATGCCGTGACTCGGTTGTCGAATCACGGCACAAATATCTATGGATTTTTCGGGCTTGTTCTTGGACTCCAATTGGAGTCTATGTTGTTTTTCTATTTTTCTTTGCTGTCCTGTTCTGCAATAGTCTTTTCAACGATTTGTTGCAGCTGATATGTTGCCACTCCAAGTGGATTGCTTATGCCTTTGAGCGACCATTCGACAATGGTTTTATTGTGTGAGCGGCATATCAACAGGCCAATGCTTGGGTTGTCATCTTCTCCTTTCAGGAGCTCGTCAGCTGCGTTGACATAGAAGTTGATTTTGCCTGCAAATTCTGGCATAAATTCGACAACTTTCAACTCGATGACAACGTAGCATTTCATCTTGATGTGGTAGAATACCATATCGGGAAAGAATGATGTGGCTTCAGGTCCTGGTATTCTTAGCTCCATCTGCCTTCCCACGTATGCAAATCCGTTTCCAAGCTCAAGAAGGAACCTTGTTATGTTTTGGGCAAGCGCATCTTCCAATTTCCTTTCTTCGATGTCGCTCCCCATAGGAAGGAAATCGAGTTGGTAGTTGCTTTTCAATAGTTCTGTTGCGAGTTTGCCCTGAACTGCCGGAAGCTTTTCGTCGAAATTTGTGAGTGCTTTCCCCTTGGATTTATATAGATTTGAATCAATCTGGTAATTCAGCTCACTTCTGCTCCAGTTGTTCTTTATTGTAGCTTCGATATAAAATAGTGCCTCTTGTACATCCTTGCATTGGAGCATAATGTCAATGTGGTGCCTCCAAGGTATATATGCAAGAATCTCCGGCATAGTGTCGTTGTCTAATTCGTTACCAACTTGGTAACGAATTTCAAAGGCTTGATTATAAAATAGATACCAATTCCTCATGTGTCTGAGATTCGTCACTGAAAAACCATTCCGACCTGGAAATTCATTACGGAGATCGATACTTAATCTATTGAAGAATCCGCTACCCCAAGAGTGACTTTTCTGCATGGTGTCAATGTCGTGCCCGAGTTCCCAATAAAATTCGAGCATTGCCTGATTGATTCTCAGAGATGCTTTGATTTGAGATCGGTGTAATTTGTCCTTGATGTCTTTCAGCCATGTAAAATAACTGCTGTCAGGTGTGAAACTTCCTGATTTTATGATTTCTGCTTTTTCCATATTCTTGATTCTTATAGTTTCGGAATGAGGTTGACGGCCTTGCGCTTGCTTTCATCAACGATTTTGGCGTAGATTTGGGTTGTGCGGATGTTGGAGTGGCCAAGCAGTTTTGAGACTGTGTACAGGTCGGCTCCGTATGTTAGGGTGAGTGTTGCGAAGGTGTGACGGGCAACGTGGAAGGTGACGTGTTTTGTAATGCCGGCTTTCTTGATGATGGTGCGCAGCCTAACATCTGCGTTTGTGACCTGGTCTGGCAGTTTGTAGAAGATTCGGCTTGCGGATGGCTGGTCGGACCTTTCAGGCAACCATTTGAGGGCGTTGTCGGAAAGTGGAATTGTGATATCCTTGCCGGTTTTCTGCATATTGGTTTCAATCTGGGCATACCCTTCCGGGCTGACGGTAATTTCTCCCCAGGTCAGCTTTTGTACGTCTGAATACCTCAGGCCACTGAAGCAGCAGAAGAGGAAGGCTGGCTTGATGTCGTTGTCCGGTTTGTATTCGGTGTCAATTATCTTTTGGATTTCATCAAGTGTGAGGTAGCAGCGGCTTTTCTGTTCTGCGTGCGGCTTGAGTTTGCGGTCTATGTCCTTGCCAGGGTTTTTGACGATGATGCCGTCTCTTTCTGCTTTGTTGAGGGCCACCATTATTCTTGCGAACAGGGCTTCTTTATATACTTCGCTGAGGGGTTTCGGTTTGCGCTTCTTGTCTTTGCTTTCTTTGTCGAAGTCCCGGATGTCGGAGTTGAGGTATTCTATGAAACCGATGAGGAACTCTTTGTCGATGTGGTTAAAGGTGATGTTCTTCCCTTTGTAGGCGGTCATTCTCTTGACTGCGCTCCGCATCAGCACTGCGCAGGAGGTCTGGCCGTTGGCTTCATATTCGGCAGCCATATCTTCGCAGTAGGTCAGGAAACTGAGCTTTCTCGTCCTGTTTCTGTCTTTGAAGCCGAATTCTCCGTTCTGGATGTCTATGATGTATTGGGCTTTGATGGCGTTGGCAAGTCGGAGTTGTTCTTTGTTCCACATCTTGTTTTCCCGGGAGGTATCCGGGCGAAGATAGAGGTTCAGGAACTTGTATTCCCTTATGCCATTTACATAGCAGTCAAGGTAGATGGATTGGTTGCCATCTTTGAGCTGCTTGAACCGTAATTTTATCGGTTCCTTAATTGAGCCATCTTCTCCTTTTCTGTTCATTTTCAATCGTTTTTATCTATGAACAAAGATAGTTAAAACTAATGAAATGGACAATAGGGTAACAAAATGATTGTTGGATTTATTTCGATTTGTTACGGGATAGCAATTTTATATGCGTAGAAATGGGATTTTACATTTGCAGAAGAGTAACAAACGGGTAACAAAAATTGGCTTAAAATGCCTTGAAAAGAGGGTGATAACCGGAAAAGGTAAAAAAGAAATCTACTGATATTTTGCTTTATATCAGTGGATTATGCTATATTTGGTTATGGATGTTTATCTATGTAATTTTACGTAATCAATGAAATTACTGTCTGCCATAATCGTCTAAATTACAAATTGCAAAGATAGCGAAAATCTCGTAGTTGAAGGGCTTTTTTATTATCCTTTCGTTGTGTTGATATTATCTTACCCTCTGTTTTTCTCGAGTTCTTTTTCCAGAAGACGGATACTCCGCGCCAGTTGAAGTGGCTACTGGAGACTCGCTAATTTCTCCACCAAGCTGGTGGAATTTTGTAATAAATTGATTATCTGTTGATTGTATTTCTCCCACAAGTTGTGGGAGTTTTTGCTGAGCGATTTCTGATGAGTAGAATTCGTACCACTGTTTCATGTAGGGGGTTAGAAGAAAACCCTGTGTCTGAGCGGAGGCCATACCAAATGCAATATCCAGCCAGAGACGTGAGAGTCTGTCCAGGCACAGGGGTATCGGCACACAGTACGGGGTTACGATTATATGTCAGACAACCTGGCGGATGGTTTTGTAGTACCTATTGGGTATAACGCATTAATACTCAGATGATTGTGTCAATTATAGTTCATCAGGATTCCTGCCAGGTCGTATGTTTTTTCATAGGACCTGGCGGCTAAAGTTTGCTATAATACACTGATAATCAGCGTTATAAGTCTTTTGTCGCCCGTCAGGTTGTCCAAAATTTCCGCAACGCAGCATCTGAACGCATCAATATCTGAAGTATTGAAAACCTCTGTGGCAGACACCTCAGATGTAGCTGCTTCTTGTAAGCGAAATGTCGAAATTACTAAGATAGCGAAAGTATTCATGGAATTTTATATATTTGTTGAAATATTACAGTGACCATTTAGAAACACTAACACATGAAAAAGATCCTTTTGTTGTTATTGACATTCTTGACAGCCTGCATCATTTCGCATGCTCAGGAGTGGACTCCGGCCGGAGAGAATATCCGCACCAGATGGGCTTCCTCAGTAAGTCCGGACAATTGCCACACGGAATATCCAAGACCGCAGATGGTAAGACCGCAGTGGCAGAATCTCAATGGCCTTTGGGATTATGCCATCAGCCCTGAAGATGCTGATTCAATGCCGGAAAACGCTGATGGCCAGATACTGGTTCCCTTCTGCGTAGAATCTTCACTCTCAGGCGTTTGTAAACGCATAAGCGAAAATGAAATCTTGTGGTACAGAACATCAATCGTAAGACCGTCCAAATGGGATGGAAAGAAAATCCTCCTTCATTTCGATGCTGTGGATTGGCGTGCCGAGGTTTTTATCGACGGTAAACATATTGCATCTCACACGGGAGGCTATACTGCTTTTTCGGTAGATGTGACTGATTATCTGAGCGATACGCCAGCTGAACTCGTTGTGAAGGTTTGGGATCCGACAGATGACCCAAAATATTCAATTCCACGCGGAAAGCAAGTTTCCGAACCGAATGGAATCTGGTACACACCTGTCACCGGTATCTGGCAGAGCGTGTGGATGGAGCCTGTCAATGCTGATGCACATATCGAAGACTACAATGTCACAACAGATATTGCCACAGGAGAAATTTCTGTCACTGCAACATGTGACGGAGCCCAAAGTGGAGACAAGATTCGCGTAGATATATTGCGTCCGAAGATAGGCTACGATACTGAGAAACCAGGTTGGAGCATCTTCCGCAAGGGACGTAAAACCGTTGCTGCCGGTGAAACGGCGACGATCAAGATTCGGAATCCAAAACTCTGGAGTACAGACAAACCATATCTTTACGGCGTTAAAATATCATTGATAAGAAACGGAAAAGTCATCGACAGAATTCAGGGATACACGGCGATGCGCAAGATTTCCGGGCAGAGGGATTCTGACGGCGTCAAAAGGTTGGCGCTGAACGACAAAATCCTCTTCCAGATCGGCCCTCTTGACCAGGGCTGGTGGCCGGACGGACTCTATACGGCTCCGAGCTCAGAGGCTCTCACTTGGGATGTCAAGGCAACTAAAGATTTAGGATTCAATATGATACGCAAACATATCAAGGTGGAACCGGCGCAGTGGTACTATGCCTGTGACCGCTTAGGCATGATGGTATGGCAGGATATGCCGAGTATCGGATACTATAATGGCCGTAGCCAATGGGGACAAGGGGAAGACTGCTATGGTGCCGGAACTGATTATTGGGCACGTAATGAGTCCAATATGGCAAATTACTATAAAGAGTGGGGTGAAATCATCGCTCAGCTCAAGAAGTTCCAGTCGATTGTAGTCTGGGTTCCGTTCAACGAAGCCTGGGGACAGTTCGATACTGAAGCTGTAGTCGCCTTCACCAGAAAAATGGATTCTACGCGTCTGGTCAATGCTGCCTCAGGTGGCAACTGGATCGAGGGAGCCGGCGATATTCTGGACTCACACACCTACCCGAACCCGAGAATGCGTATCCTCGATACTGCCAAGGTCAATGTTCTTGGCGAATATGGAGGCATCGGTCGTCCAATTGATGGCCACACGTGGGAAATAGGCCGCAAATGGGGTTATATCCAATATGATACGGAAAAGAAAGTCACAGACACCTATTGTCTATATGCACGAGACCTTATCGATATCAAGCAGAGAGATATGTGCGCGGCAGCTGTCTATACTCAGACGACGGATGTGGAGGGCGAGGTCAATGGCCTGTACACCTATGACCGTGAGGTATTAAAAGTGAATGCCGCCCGCGTAAAAGAGGCAAATGAGGCTGTTGTCAATGCTCCTCTGCAGGCCTCTGTTCCAATCATCAGTCCTTCGGCATTCCATTATAAGGATGCGTCAGCAGGTGTGCGGAACCATATGAATCTGTACACGTTACGCAACGGGGACCTCACGATGCAGGTAACGGATTTCGGGGCTCGTATCATCAGTCTTTTTGCACCGGACAAAGACGGCAATATCGACGATATCATCGTCGGCTATGGAGACGGAAAGAGTTACGTCCACAATTCTGGAGAGAGATTTCTCGGCGCCACAGTAGGCCGCGTTGCAAACCGTATCGGTGGAGGCAAATTTACACTCGACGGAGTTACATATAATCTTCCGAAGAATAACAACGGGCAGACTTTGCACGGAGGACTTCTCGGCGTGGATATGGTAATGTGGTCATTGAAAGAGAGAACAGATTCTTCGGTAACACTCTCATACACAGCGCCTGACGGCCAGGACGGATTCCCCGGCAACCTCAGCATTGACCTTACCTATACAATCACTCGCGACAACAGTCTGGATATCGCGTACAGCGCCAGGACGGACAAAGCGACGCCGGTCAATCTCTCAAATCATGCATTCTATAACTTGCATGGCAGCAAAGGCGGTTCCATCTTGGATCATGTGTTGACCATCAATGCCGATTCCATTACTCCTGTCGACAAGGTTCTCATTCCAACAGGCGAGCATCTGTCCGTGACAGGCACTCCATTTGATTTCCGCGAGCCACATGCCATCGGGGAAAGAATCGCTGAAAATCATCCTCAACTGATTGTCGGAGGCGGATATGACCACAACTGGGAGCTTAACACTCCTGCGGATGGCAAGATTCATAGCGTATGTTCGGTTTATGACCCTTCTACGGGACGTTTCATGGAAATCTTTACCGACCAGCCTGGACTTCAGTTCTACAGCGGCAACTTCTTCGACGGGTCCTACTGCGGAAAAGTCAAGGGACAGCCGATAGGGCATCGTGAAGCGTTGGCCTTGGAGACTCAGAAATGGCCAGACTCAATCAATCACCCTGGTTTTACGGATACGGTTCTCCGACCTGGAGAAGTTTATACTCAGCACACTGTATATAAATTCTCCGTGAAATAACTCGGATTTGTAAAGAAAAATTGCGTTCCGCTCCCGGGAAAGGGAACGGAACGCAAATTTTAGAGGCGAGTAATGCTTTTGGATAGATTCGCGACGGCAAAATCAATAAAATATTGATTTATATTCCTAAATTTGCAATCCGAAAACTCACGTCAGGTGACATGAGTGCCTAAATTTATATTTTTATGGAACATTTGCCGCAGAATGATATGCCGATGCTTGCTTCAGCAATCAACTTTCTTCTCCGAGACGAGGAGTTCGATAACCTTGACCAGATTTGTGATTATTATCACGAAGACCGTGCGGAACTTGAAAAGAAACTGGCTGCTGCCGGATTTACATATTCTGAAGAGCAGAACCGCTTTATATAGGCATTGACTTAAAAAGATGATAAAGAATATCATATTCGATTTCGGAGGTGTCCTTCTCGACTGGAATCCGCGTTATCTTTACAAATCATATTTCAATAACGACGAGGAGATGGAACATTTCCTCGCGGATATCTGTAATGGCGAATGGAATATCAGGCAGGATGCCGGACGACCTTTTGCTGAAGCAGTGAAAGAACTTCAGGCGAAGTTCCCTGAGTATGCGGAAGCGATTCAGATGTATGATGATGATTGGGAAAAGATGCTTAAATGCGAACTGCCTGAGAGCATTGACCTTCTCAAGGAACTGAAATTCATGGGTTATGGCATTTATGGCCTGACTAATTGGTCGGCGGAGAAAATAGGTTATGCCTTCGCGAACTATTCATTCTTCAGCCTGTTCGACGGTATCGTCGTCTCCGGTGTCGAAAAAGTTGTCAAACCTGATAGGAAAATCTATGAAATACTGCTTGAAAGATATTCTCTGAAGCCTGGAGAATGTGTCTTCATAGATGATAACCAGGATAATGTCGATATGGCTAAAGTGTTAGGAATCAATGCTATTCGCTTCGATAACATAGGCAATGTAAAAGAACATTTGGAAACCTTACTTAATAAACAGTTGTAATTTTTAGTATTATGAGACTTATACCTGTCTATACTTGGACTAAAGGAGTGCATAATTTCGACCATCGTCGAAAAACTTTCGCAAAACAACCATGGGCGCAAGGGGTCGTCCTTCTTGCCTGCGTAGTGGTCGCAATGTTGCTCGCCAACCTTCCCGCGACCAAGGATTTTTATCATAACCTCCTGGAAACCAATATTTCCCTGTTCTGTCAATTCCCTGACGGGCAGAGTATATTCTTCCCTCGCGGGATGACCGTAGAGTCTTTTATCAATGATATTTTGATGACGGTATTCTTCTTTACCGTAGGCTTGGAAATCCGTAGGGAAATGAAAGTCGGCGAACTGTCATCCGTAAAGAAAGCGATGCTCCCTGTCATAGCAGCGTTAGGAGGAGTCGTAGCACCGGCATTGATCTTCGCCATCATAAATCATGGTTCAGCCGCAGGCTCCGGATGGGGAATCCCGACGGCTACCGATATCGCGTTTGCGGTCGGAATTTTGTCGATTTTGGGGGACAGGGTGCCGGTTTCATTGAAAGTGTTCCTTACCGCACTTGCGATTGCCGATGACCTTATCGCGATTCTGGTCGTGGCGCTGTTCTATGGCGGAAAGATTAATTTCGTGCTTTTGGGAATTGCAGTCCTGGTAGTCATTTTCGTTTTGATAATGAATAAGTTAGGCGAGAAACGACAGTCGTTCTACATGGCTTGTGCCATTATAGTCTGGAGCTTGTTCTATTACGCCGGCATACATTCTACCATGTCAGGTGTCGTAATGGCATTCCTCGTTCCGATGGCTTCGCGTTATCCACGTGCATATTTCCATAGAAAAGAGGTACAGTATATACGTCGTATCGATGAATATGATTCGCTTTCATCAGAATCTGATGTGTTCCCGAACGGCCCTCAGAGGCATTGTCTCAGACGTATTTCGGCCATTTCCAAAGATACGATGGGTATGAGCTATCATCTGGAGCATGTGTTGGGTCCATGGGTTAACTTCCTGATTATGCCGATATTCGCTCTTGCCAATGCCGGTGTGGTGATTCCTGACCTTTCATACTTCAACGTCTTCCATTTCGATCCTTCGCTCGGCAGTGTAGGAATGGGTATCTTCTTCGGTCTGGTTATCGGCAAGCCGCTCGGCATTTCATTGGCCAGCTTCCTTGCGATCAAGTTCCACGCGGGAGAGATGCCGGCCAACGCTTCCTGGAAGATGCTTATCGCTGTCGCTTGCCTCGGAGGTATAGGCTTCACAATGTCCATTTTCGTGGATACATTGTCATTCGGCGACCAGTTGCCTGAAGTTACTGCGCAGCTCCGGGACATGGGTAAGGTTGCAGTCTTGCTCGGCTCTCTCTTTGCCGGTATCTTGGGCAGCGTGATTATTTCTATTGTTCATAAAGTAGAGAGTAAGTAAAAAATAGTGAGTTTCTACGTATAATTACGTATTTACAAAGCTATATGGTATTCATAAGAAGCTATCACTCATCGGATTAGTGGCAATGCTCGGGATGGCGTTGCTCACAGTCGGCTCCTGCAAAAAGGAGTCCAGGAATAACGCCGTGACCTGGTCATCCAATCCTCACTTGGCGATTGTCTCAGATTTTGTGCGCATTAAAACGTTTTTGCGGAACAAACGATCCTTTTAAACACGTTTTGTTCCATTTAAAACGTTTTCCAAACACAAAAAGTCTCAGCCGAGTCCCATTGTGTGACTTAAAAACGTTTTCTTGGGACAAAATATCAAAACTCTATTCCGAGCCGCCCCAGCCACATGGTTGCGAAATTCTGAAAAAGTCAGTATATTTACATGATTTAAAGAAAGCAAGATAATTATGCCAAAAAAGCGGTTGACATTTATTGGCCGTAAAAAACAGTCAGTTTCTCTCGCACAATGTCGGATGCATCGACAAGTACAGCTCTTTCAAAATTAGCAATTCTTCATTATAATGCCAAGCATGATGGACGAAATCTCACATTCCAAACTCGTTGACGGATATCGTAGAGCATTCATTGACTCGACAGTGAAGGCCGAACCATCCTATACTCCGCAATTCGTCTCCAACTCGAACGGGAATAAGGTGTTGACCGAAATTGAACGCGAATTGAGAGAGTGTTCGTCAATGCTGATGTCCGTGGCTTTTATCACGAAAGGAGGAATTGCACCGTTGCAGGGTGTTCTGAAGGAAATGGAAGAGAAAAATGTCCCGGGAAAGATTTTGACAACCGATTACCTTATGTTCAGCGATCCGGCGGCTCTGGATACATTGGCTAGCCTTAAAAACTTGGAGGTCAGGATGTTCCGTACGAATAATGTCGGCTTTCACACTAAGGGCTACCTGTTTCATAATGGCGATGACATCAGAATCATAGTGGGTAGTTCGAATCTTACACAGAATGCCATAACCAAGAATTTCGAATGGAATACTAAAGTTGTTGCTACAGCAGACGGACAATATGCGAAAGACATTGAAAATGAATTTAATGGCGTCTGGGAAAGTTCGGTAGATTATCGGGAATATCGGGATGAATATGCCAAGCAGTTCCGTGAGTCCAAAGCGCAGAAGGCGGCGTTGAACAAAATCGTCTCCACCTTGGATTTGTCGTACAGCAGAGTTATTGAGCCAAATGCAATGCAGCGGGAATTCATGTCAGAAATTATGCGACTGATCCGCTCTGGTCAACGCAGGGCATTATTGGTCTCAGCCACAGGAACTGGAAAGACTTACGCTTCTGCATTTGCGGTGCGTGAAATGCTGTCCAGCAGACTGTTGCGAAAAAAGAAGGTGCTGTTTCTGTCGCATCGCGAAATGATAAATTCGCAGGCTGAAGCCAGTTATCATATCGTCATGGGAGGTGCCTTCAAGACTGCTCAACTATCTGGAAATTGTCAGGATTTGTCCATGATTAAGTCTGCGGATATGGTTTTCGCTACGATGAACATGATGGCCAAAGATGATTTCAGGTCGTCCAATTTCGCCCCTGATGAGTTTTCTGTCATCATTCTGGATGAGTGCCATCGCTCAGGCTCAGAGAGTTATCAGAAAATCATTGACTATTTCACTCCTCAATTCCTGCTTGGTATGTCGGCCTCTCCGGACAGGACTGACGGCTTCGATGTTTATAGACTTTTCGACCATAATATCGCATGCGAAATCAGACTTCAGACCGCTCTGGAAAATGACCTGCTGTGTCCGTTCCACTATTTCGGAATCCAAGATTTGAAGGTCAATGGTAGTCAAGTGGATGTAGATGATTTTAAGGATCTTACAAGTTCTGAACGAGTGAAGAATATCATAGATGTTGCTGAGTACTACGGTTATAGCGGTGATAGAGTCAAGGGACTTGTCTTCTGTAGCAGGACAGAAGAAGCAGAGACACTTTCGGCCATGTTCAACGGCATTGACAAGAAAAACAGCGGGCGGAAGTATAGGACATTGGCATTGACAGGGAAAGATAGCGAAGCTGCTCGCCGGAAGGCGGTGGAGATGCTGGCGGCGGATTCGGTCAATGACGAGGAGATTTTGGATTACATTTTTACCGTCGACATTTTCAATGAGGGCGTGGATATTCCGGAAATTAATCAGGTAATCATGCTCAGGCCTACAGAGTCGGCGATTATATTCGTGCAGCAGCTTGGGCGAGGTCTCAGAAAAGCTAAAGGCAAGGAGTATGTCGTGGTGCTGGACTTTATTGCAAATTATGATAATAACTACCTGATACCTATTGCATTATCTGGTGATAGGACGGGTAATAAAGATAATATCCGTCGTTATCTTATCGAGGGGAATAACGTTATCAAGGGTGCTTCTACCATATATTTCGATGCTGTGACGAGGAAGCGGATTTTCGAGTCTATCGATGCAGCACGTATAAATACCAGGAAAATTATCCTCGACAGTTATCGTCAGTTCAAAGCGAAACTTGGGCGCAGGCCGACATTGACAGATTTCGATAAATTCGGCGAGATGGATCCGTTGAGAATTCTTTCGTATATGGATAAATCTTTCGGAGCTAAGAAACTTGCTTCATATCACGGTTTTATGGTCGCATTCGACGGATTGGACGAGACCCTTTCCGTGCAGGAGAATCACATCCTCGAGTTCGTTTCTCAGAAGTTCGCCTCCGGGAAGAGGCTCAATGAGGTGCTGATGCTGGAGGTTTTGTTATCTGCTTCGCCGGCTGCCGATGTCGTCGATTTGTGGGAAAGGTCAATGCTGAAGAACGGTTTGAATAGCGGTGGTTTTGCAGTCCGTAATGTTATTTCGCTGATGACAGGGGAGTATTATGATTGTGGTTCTGGAGGTCAACGATTCCGCGATTGTGTGCTTATCGAAGAACGTGGTGGAGCATATAGGATTTCGTCTATGATGGAGTCTGCTCTGGCCAATCCGGATTTTCGCGCGGCTCTGACTGATGTATTGTCCTTTGCCAGAGGTCGTTATGATGCTATTTATAGATATGGAGAATCATTTGTGGTGGGGCAGAAATACTCTTACGAAGATGTTTTCCGGCTTTTGAATTGGAAGAAAAATGAGGTGGCTCTCAATGTCGGCGGATATCGGTTCGATGCAGAGACTAAGACGTATCCTGTATTTGTGAATTATGATAAGTCTCTGGAAATCAATGATACTATCCGTTATGAGGACCGGTTTTTAGATTCGTCTACTCTTTTGGCGATTTCCAAGAGCAAGAAGACTTTGGAGTCTGCAGATGTCCGGACGGCTGCCGATAGTGAGCGTCTTGGTGTGAAGATGTATTTGTTCGTCCGCAAGAATAAAGATGACAAGGAATCGAAGGAATTTTATTATCTTGGCAGGATTCGACATGAGGCAGGTGGTATTCTTAAGCAGTTTGTGATGCCTAACACGGAAGTGTCGGCTGTCGAGATCGAGTATAAGTTGGAGACTCCGGTGGAGAAGAATTTGTATGATTATTTAACGTCAGAAAATATTTAAAGTACTGATAATGAAAACAATAAATGTGGTTGCTGCTGTAATTTTTAAGGATGGCAGAGTGTTCGCGACGCAGCGTGGTTATGGTGAATTTAAAGATGGCTGGGAATTTCCGGGCGGGAAAATCGAGCCGGGGGAGAGTCCGGAGGATGCGCTCCGTCGTGAGATTCGTGAGGAACTTGAGGTTGAGGTCAATGTCGGAGACCTTATTGATATCATTGAGTATGACTACCCGGCTTTTCACCTGTCCATGAAATGCTATGCATGCACAATAGCTGATGGAAATCCTCATCTGTTGGAACATGAGGCTGCTAAATGGTTGTCTTCTACGCAATTGAACTCCGTGGACTGGCTCCCGGCAGATATAACATTGATTCCCAAAATCGCTAAACTTCTCGGTTGAGAATACACTTTACACTCAAGTTGGAAATAATCTTTCGCGATACAAAATGTTCATCCGCCCCGTCCAAGTGCCCGTCCAAATCTCAGTCGCAAGGCTAATCTTCAAGGAAACGCCGACAATCCAGACTACCCCCACATAAAAAACAGGTGACTGAAACGAAAAAGTCTCAGTCACCTTATTTTGTAGGCGGGGCCGTAAGCCGGTTTCTGTTATTATCCCTATCATTTATCTGCGCAACCTACCCCCTGACATCGGGCGGGCAGCCCTCATCTGTCAGTATATTTGGTTTTGCAGGCCCTGGTACCGTACCCGCCCGGCATCGCTGACGGACGTCGTGAGCTCTTACCTCGCGTTTTCACCCTCGCCATCCGGTATCGGACGGCAGTTATTTTCTGTTACGGTTTCAAAAGATTACTCCCATCTGCGCTTTCCGCAGCAGGGTGCCCTTTCCTGTCCGGACTTTCCTCACTGACCATAAAGATCAGCGCGATAGAGCGTCCCACCTATATATTTCGTTTTCTTCAGCGGAGACCACAAAGATACTATCTTTTTGTGAAATCAGAATATAGTAATCCTTAAAAAAGTCGAAGAAAGACTATATCTTTGCACCCGATTTTAAGTCACATTAATTATGAAAAACACCTTTCTACGCATCATAATCACACTCTCAGCGATTATTGCCACAATAAACATATCCGCCCAAACTTACCCGACCCGTAAACTGCAAAGGCAGATGCAGACAGAAGAACGCGAGTTTCTCTCGAACATGAAACCCGGTCTCCAACACACCCAGATGCTGGCCGTACGAGCCGCGATCCAAGGCGACGACACCGCCCTGCAGCAAATCCGCCAGAGCCGCAACCTCGCCCCGACCTTGCCCGAAACCATCGCCGCCACCTACGTCACCCCAGAGATTTGCCTTTTTGTTCCTGTCAATGCTGCCTCGCGCAAGCGTCCATTATTGCTTTACCTTCATGGCGGCGGATGGTGCTTTGGCAGCATAAACAGCTGTGCCCGTTTCTGTGCAGCATTGGCAGAAGCAGGGGACTGTTGCGTTGCAGCCTTGAATTATCGTCTGTCACCGGAATATCCATATCCGGAACCGCTAAACGACTGTGTACAAGCATTTTCGTACTTGAAACAACATGCTGAAGAATGGGGATGTGACACCACGCAAATCTCAGTAGGAGGGGACAGCGCAGGAGGAAACCTCGCGTTAGCTACAGCGATGTCCATCGACGGAGTACATAAAGTTATCCCTATCTATCCGGTGACAAAACTCTTCACCGAAACCACCCCGTCATGGGAAAAATATGCGAAAGGCTATGGAAACGACGCCGAACTCCTAGAAGCGTTTAACGAAGCCTATGCACAGAAAGAAACGCATAACCCATTGGTCTCCGTTGGATTGGCAAGTGATGCAGCATTGACAAAACTCCCTCCGGTGCTCATCCTTTCAGCAGGTCACGACATCCTTTTCGACCAGACAGCAGAACTGGCCGTCCGACTCGAAAAACTGAATCATCCCCTTCAGTATCACGTCTTTCCGACAGCCACACACCTCTTCATTACAGTACCGGGGCAGCCGACAGCATTCTCCGAAGCCGTGAAAATCATCGCTAACTTTCTGAACGAGAATTAATTAGATTTACAATCTGCTGAACAAAAACACATTATATGCGACGTAGCATAAAAGCATCGCGGCGCCCTCCCGGCGGTCGATCCTGTTTTTGCGTCCTGTATACGCCCAAATCAGAAGCAAAACCGCGCTTAGCACCAGAGTTATAATGTCGACTATGGTCATGGACGCGAACGACAACGGAGTGATAACCGAAGACAGACCGAGAATCATCATCGCGTTGAACACGTTGGAACCCAATATATTACCGAGTGCCAACTGCTCCTTTCCCTTGATCGCCGCTACCAGACTCGTAGCCAGTTCCGGCAGAGAAGTACCGCCGGCGAGAATCGTGACCGCGATAAATTTGTCGCTCACCCCGATCTGCCGCGCAAGGGCTGTCGCGCTATCCACGAACAAGTCCCCACCGAAAATGAGTCCCGCCAGTCCGGTTAGGGTCAATGCTATTGATTTCGTGATGGACAGCGTAGCTTGCTGCGTCTCGGAAAACTCGTCTTTCGAATCTGATTTGAAACAATAAAAAAGATACGCGGAGAACACAAGCAGCATCAGGACGCCCTCCCAACGCGAAATGACAGGTCCTGACATCGAGCCGGTAATTCCGAGAATGACCAGCAGAATGGTAACGCCAAGGGTGATAGGGATATCTATACGCCTGTTCTTATCCGTCATTCCCACAGGAAGAACCATTGCTGTCAATCCCAAGATAAACAGCACATTAAAGATATTTGAACCGACTACATTGCCGACAGAAATATCTGAATTGCCTTCGATTGCACCACTAAGGCTCACGACGAGTTCAGGGCAGGATGTTCCGAATCCGACAATCGTCAGTCCTATTACAAACTCACTGATACCGGCCCTTCTGGCGATAGAAGAGGCTCCATTTACAAGCCAGTCAGCCCCGAGAACTACAAGTCCGAGGCCGACGAGCAACAATAATATATTTACCATGATTTACTTTTTGAGCATAGAAATCAGCTTTTCTGCCTGCTTCGAGTGAAGTTCTATAGTGCCGACCGCCGGCTCATAAGTATAATTCGAAAATGTATAGAGCTGAGCATAAGCGAGTTCCGCAGCCTGATTAAAATAAACTTCCAAGCGCACCGGACCGCCCTTGCTGGCTTCGCCGAGGTTCAGGTCAATGCTTTTGCCACCTAAAAAGTCTTTTATCGGCTGAAGATATGAAGCCGACATGTCCATAGCCACTTTGGTCAAGACTTGTTCTTTTCCGTCAGCTTTGTATCCCTTCTTGAAGAAGCAGAGCATTAATATTCCGCAAGATGCGAGAGTTACGCCAAGCGCAGGGTTAAGGAAATATGAGCCTACGCCTGCGAGAATTACTATTGTAGATATAATGATGTCTTTCGGTGTGTGAACCGATTTGAAATTTGTTTCCATGTTTTATTTTTAATTTAAGTTTCACAAGTGCGAAACTTGAGTTTTTAATATGTTGAATAACAGCCTCTTGCGTTTGAAGAAGCATAAAAGACTTACCTGCGCTCCAAGTGGCAACTGGCCAATGAGTGCAAGAAATGACATTTTGGGAATAAGACTGTTACGCTACAATCTCAGGAAACAAATGGAATAAATATACCTGTCTAAAGATAACTTCCCAGTCCATCCGGAGATCATTTCACCGATGGAAAAATCGAAGATACGAGGATTAATACACTTTCCGTTTCTGAAAAGACAATCATTATTTCTGAAAGTACGGAAAGTTCTCTGACACTCAGGCGTCGTCCTGACTGAGAGAAGGTTACTGCTTTCGACCCCGAAAATATTATTAGCCTGAGGTGCAGATACATAACCGGTCTCCATTACGGAAACTGCCTGCTGTGAAACTACATCGCACAACTCATGCTTGTCGCACGCTAAGAACGACAAACAGAACAATAATATGACGATAATCCGTTTCACGCCCCCAAATATACAACTTTTTTCACTTTGTATTGTTAGCAGAAAGAAATAAATTCGCATTGACAGAAAAAGCGAAACCTCAAATTTTGGAACCGACAGGTATCTGTACGCTCCTCTGCGTGATGCTGAAGCACCTGAGCGAGCGGGCGCCGACTCCGCCGGCAGCCATTTGAATAGACCCCGACACCGGCGCCATGTTAACATCCACGTCTCTTTATAGGCTCTCCTTCAAGACTTGTATCACCTCGTCGCGGCTTAGAATATGGTATCCGCCCTTGCAGATTGGACATGCGTCAGCTATGCCTTCTAACAGCTCAGGTTTTGCGCCACATTCGGTAATGTTCATAGCCAACCCTAATTCGCGCATCCATTTCTCCATGGTCTCCAGCCCCTCCATTGCGACCTGTTCATCAGACTTGTCGGCAGCCGATACGTTCCATACATTTATGGCCAAGCGTTTGAATCTCGCTACCGCATCGGATGACTTGCTGATCAGCAGTCGGTAATAGGCTCCACTTACTGCTGAAAGCGTATGGCCGTGAGTTGCATCAGTGTATGCTGCTACAGCCTGTCCTAACATGTGAACCATCCAGTCAGTGGCCTTGCCTCTATCTATGAGTGAGTTCAATGCCCAAGTGGCTGTCCACATAATATTTGATCTCGCCTCGTAATCTTCAGCATTGACCAAAGCCTTGCGGGAACTTACTATGAGTGAGCGCATCAGACCTTCAGAGATATAGTCGCTGGTATTGTCATCGTTGCCCGAAAGGTATTGCTCCAGAATGTGGCTCATGATGTCATAGATACCTGCCACCATCTGGTATTGCGGTACTGTGAAGGTGAATTTCGGGTTTAAGATGGAGAAGTCCGGGTTGCGGAAATTGTAGTGCAACTTGAGATTCTCTTCGTGGTTTGAAATCACCGCACAGTCGTTCATCTCTGATCCTGTGCCAGCCATTGTAAGTACGCAACCTACTGGTATCCAACGTGATGTAAATGGCTGCCAGTTTTTGAAGTAGTATTCCCAAGGGTCGCCGTCGAACCAGGCGCATCCAGATACGGCTTTACAGTAGTCGATAGTCGAGCCTCCTCCTACTCCGAGTATCAAGTCGACGTTCTCCTTCCTGGCGAGCTGTGCGCCTTCGATGACCTTTCCGATGGTCGGGTTCGGCATGACGCCTGACAGTTCCACCACTTCGCTGCCGGCTTTTTTCAGCTCAGCCATGACGAGGTCGTAGATGCCGAATCGCTTTATGCTGCCGCCGCCGTAAACCAGCATGACCTTCGGACCATAATTTTTGAGTTCCTCTCTCAGTTTTGTCAATGAATCCTCACCGAAGATGAGTTTGGTGGGGTTATGAAATGTAAAGTTGCCTAACATGATTCGATATTTTGGTTCTTGTAAAGATAATAAATTCTCTATAATCTCCCACTGGTGTCCGGTAATAAAATGTAAAAGTCCTCTGAAAATATTGGAAGTTAGGTGGTTACAAAGGTTTTTTGTGCGCGCCAATTTGTGCCTCTCAGTTGAGCTCTGAAGTTTTTTATTTTGGCATTGAAAGATTCGGCATCAGATTCCGGTCCTAATGTTTGGACAACTTTCCAATCGTGAATGTCTGTGAAACGTCGCCCTGAAACCCAAGCTCACGCGTCGAAGTCGTATCACCTTGGAGGTCCCAAACTGAAAATCCGGTAGTTTTCTGACTCGTCCCAGACATGTCATCGGCAGAGTCTGTCGCCAAAATTGGACAACCTGGCAGTTTTCTGACTCGTCCCAGACATGTCATCGGCAGAGTCTGTCGCCAAAATTGGACAACCTGGCAGGAGAATAAGTATAGCATTAACGCTGTAATCTTCTTGGTAATAGTTAGATATAGAGAGTTTAACTTAGTAACACTCCTGCCAGGTTGTATGTTTTTTCATAGGACCTGGCAGGAGTGTAATTATATAAATGCTACTATAGACACCTAATTATCAATATATTACACTGCTTTTAATTTCACGTTACTCCCTCCAAGTAGTCTGAAATATTATCGTAACACCCATATAAGATGATACATATATCGAATGAGAACATCCACTGCGACAGTCGTTGTAAATGGTACCAAGAAAACGTTTTAAGTTGCCCCAAATCGTCATATTATGATGTTTTGTTCCTGGAAAACGTTTTAGGTGGAACCAATTTTATGTATCAGAGATAAAACACGGTGGCGGCAGGAGCTCGGACTCATCCGCTCAGGTGCTTCGCAATTCGCGTCTTGAGTTCCGACTCCTGCCGCCGTCGCAACATTATGTTCTTCAGATACCGTCTCGTGGCCGTCGCAACGTTATGCTCTTCAGATATCGTCTTGTGGCCGAGCGCACACGACTGAAATAATCGTCCGGAACTTATGTCGGACAGCAAGGATAATCTCCATATAATGTTAAGCAGGTTTTTCAAAGTGCTAAAAATAAAATTGAAATCTATATCGTTATTTTTGTTTATAAATCTTTTTAAACTTATCTTTGCAGTTATAAAATAAAACAATTTATAAACAAAAATATAACACTTTACTATGAGCGAAGAGAAATTCAGAATCGAATCTGATCTTCTTGGAGAACTTCAGGTTCCGGTTGATGCTTATTATGGCGTTCAGACACAGAGGGCTATCAACAATTATAAGATCTCCAACACCAAAATGAGTGACTACCCTGAGTATGTCATCGCTATGGCTTGCGTGAAGCTTGCTGCAGCACAGACAAACAAGGAACTCGGTGCTATGGATGGAAAAATTGCTGATGCTATCGTTGAGGCATGCCGTGAGATTATCGACGGAAAGTTCCACGATCAGTTCCCTGTGGACATGATGCAGGGTGGAGCCGGAACATCAGTAAATATGAACGCTAATGAGGTGATTGCGAACAGAGCCCTCGAAATCATGGGTCACAAGAAAGGCGAGTACCAGTTCTGCTCACCTAACGACCACGTGAACTGTGCGCAGTCTACCAACGACGCATATCCTTCAGCATTCCGCTATGCTTTCATCAGAATGAACAGAAATCTCGAGAAAGCACTTAAAGATCTTATCGAAGCATTCAAGGCTAAAGGTGAGGAATTCAAAGACGTTATCAAGATGGGCCGTACCCAGCTTCAGGACGCCGTTCCTATGACTTCAGGTCAGGAGTTCCACGCTTACGCCACCAACCTCGAAGAAGAGGTTCTCAACATTGAGAGAAACGTAAACCTCCTTTATGAAATCAACATGGGTGGAACAGCTATCGGAACAGGTCTGAATGCAAAACCAGGATTCCCTGAGTTGTGCGCGAAGAAGATGACCGAGCTTACAGGTGAGAAATTCATCGCTGCTCCGGACCTCGTGGAGGCTACTCCTGATACAGGTGCTTACGTAAGCTACTCAGGCGCTCTCAAGAGACTTGCAGTTAAACTTTCCAAGATTTGTAACGACCTCAGACTCATGGCTTCAGGTCCACGTTGCGGTTTGAAGGAAATTAACCTTCCTCCTATGGCTCCAGGTTCATCCATCATGCCGGGAAAGGTTAACCCAGTTATCCCTGAGGTAACTAACCAGGTTTGCTTCAAGGTTATCGGTAACGATACGACCGTTTCATTTGCGGCAGAGGCAGGACAGCTCCAGCTTAACGTTATGGAACCGGTTATCGCTGAGTCTATTATGGAGAGCATTACATGGCTTACAAACGCTATGAACACTCTTCGTGAGAAATGTATAAATGGTATCACCGTAAACAAAGAGCGTTGCTACGAGATGGTTAAGAACAGCATCGGAATCGTAACAGCTTTGAACCCTATCATCGGTTATAAGGCCAGCACAAAGGTTGCAAAAGAGGCTCTCGAGACTAACCGCTCAGTTTACGACATCGTGCTCGAAAAAGGCATCCTTACCAAGGAAGAACTCGACAAGGTACTCGATCCTAAGAACATGATCGGATAAAATCCTTCATTTATATAGGTTTAAGGCCGGCGGAAGAAATTCCAGACCGGCCTTTTTCTTACTCTTTCAGTTTCGAGTCAATGATAATCGTAACCGGACCATCATTGACCAACGCCACCTTCATGTCTGCGCCGAACACACCGCGGCCGACCGGCTTGCCTAAAGCCTCAGCCAGCGAATCACAATACTTCTCATATAGCGGAACAGCCAGCTCATGACCCGCAGCGCGGATATACGACGGGCGGTTGCCTCTTCTCGTGGATGCTGTCAATGTGAACTGCGACACTGCAAGAGCCTCACCGTCAATATCTTGAATGCTCTTGTTCATCACACCGTTCTCGTCATCGAAAATCCTGAGTCCGGCAGTTTTGCCCACCAGCCACTTGACATCTTCCTCAGTATCACCGGTCTCCACACCGACCAGCACCAGCAGTCCCTTACCGATGGCCGATACCTTTTCTCCGTCAATGCTGACAGACGCTTCTTTTACTCTTTGTATAACTAATCTCATAAGTGTATCTGTTTTGTTCTACAAAGATAGTGTATGTAAAGTTAATTTACAGAGATGTAAAGTTTTTTTACAATGCTTGAACGAAACGTTCAATATAATTATCAGAAAAACAATAAGTTACAGATAATGGCACAGGAGTGGCAACACTGACCTCTGACCGGATGACGAAATGTCCATGCCGAAGAAATCGGCAGATTGGCATTCATGAAATCTCCGGGACAGAACAAATGAACATTTTCAGTTACATACATGCGGCAGTCAGGACATTGCCGATGAAAGGACGCAGGAACGTCCTGAAAATCATGACTTTGGGCGTTGGTCTCGCAGTCGGCCTCGTGCTGGCATCCAAGGTCTGCTTCGAAAAGACATTTGACGACTTCTACAAGGATGCCGACAGGATATATTACCTGAACGAAGCCATAGAACTTAACGGCATATACCGGGTCTATCCCCAAGTCGCCGGTGGAGTGGCCCCGAAGATGAAGGAATACTTCCCGCAGATAGAAGAGGCCACCAGATTTACATATATATTCGAGACTGCCTCCATGGTAATGCCCGAATCGGACAAACGTGTGGATGCCGGACTGACTTGTCTAAGCGATACGTCATTCTTCAAGGTCTTTGACCGGAAATGCCTGGCCGGAAACCTGACAGAACCCCTTGGCATTGAAGCGAATGTGGTGATCTCATCCAAGTTGGCGACCAAGGTGGCAGCAGCATTGACCTCAGGCAAAAAAATGGACGAGAAGGCAGCCGCGGCAGCCGTACTCGGACAGAAATTCACGATCGCCGGGGATACGCAGAAATATGAACTCACGGTCGGCGGCGTCTATGAAGAATTCCCGCTGAACTCATCTTACAGGCTGGACATGATAGTCTCAATGCCGAGCATCGGGCATTTCATATACGACGGCTCAGAAAACATGGTAGGCAACGACCGCTATAAAGGATTCATAAAACTGAAGAAAGGCATTGACCCGAGCGAAATCGAAAACGGACTCCCTGGCTTCATGGACAAGCACATGCCGATGGACGAGTTGCGGGCAGCCGGATATGAAATGAAACTTCCGATAAAGCCATTCGTGAAATTCCATGAAGAGGATGAAACTCAGCGGAATATGACACTCGTGCTGGCCTTCGTAGCCTTCGCGCTTCTGCTCACGTCCATGCTGAATTACCTCTTGATTGTGCTGTCGTCCGCTGCAATCCGTGCCCGCGAAATGGCACTCCGCAAATGCCTGGGCAGCAGCGCAAAAGACATCTTCGGGATGATGTTCGCAGAGGCGCTCGTACACACCGCAATCGCAGCCGCCGTCGCCGCAATCCTCATCTTCGCGTTCAGGTCAATGATAGAGACCATCCTTGGTGTCAATGTCATCGCACTCTTCACCGGACGACCACTCGCATTGGCATTGACAATAATAGTCGTGCTCCTGGCATTGAACAGCCTCCTTCCCGCATTCTTCTTCAACCGGATTCCGGTGGCTGCGGCATTCAGGAATTATCGCGCCGGCAAGCGCATGTGGAAACTCGGACTCCTCGCGGTGGAATTTGCGGCAGTAGTTTTCCTGGCTGTGGTCATGAGCGTGATTACATTGCAATATGACAAGATGATGAACGCGGACCGTGGGTTCAAATATGATGACGTGGCGATGATAGCCATGCCTGAAGCGACTCAGCCTCAGAAGAATACACTGATGAATGAGGTCCGTTCCCTCTCCGGAGTGGAAGACGCAAGTTTCGCTTATCAGAACCCTTTCACAGGCTATAGCGGTGACAATGTGAGTATTCCAGGCGAAGACCGTCAACTGTTCAACATCCGTGATGCATATTATGTGGATGAACATTATTTCAATGTCTTCGGCATCAAGATTCAGGAAGGAAGCAATTTCGATCCGACACTTAACAGTGATGCAGAAATGATTGTGGACAGGAATTTCGTGAAAATGATGAAGAATACTGCCGGATGGGACGATGTCCTCGGACGAGAAGTGATGGTTACTTCGCATGAAGCTGGTCCAGTCAGGATATGCGGCATCATTGACGATATGCATACCGGTGGCTTTTCCGTGGCAGAAGCCGATTTCGGCGGGCGCCCGATGGGTATATTCTATTGCGACTCAGAGAAATATGCCGGAATGTTCCATTACATATTCGTGAAATATCACAGGATGTCCCCGGAAATGCTTCAGAAAACCGATGAAATTACAGGAAAAATACTGGACGGGCAATGGCATAGAGTCATTACGTGCAATGAACTCGCCGCTTCGAATTTCGTGGACACCCTCAATACGAGAAACTCCATCCTCGCAGGAGGCATTGTGACTCTCTTTATCGCGCTGATCGGCCTCATCGGCTACACGATTGACGAAGTCCGTCGCCGCAGCAAGGAAATCGCGGTCCGTCGCGTCAACGGCGCCCAGTTCTCCCAGATAAGGTCAATGTTTTTGCGCGATGTCATGGCAGTGGCTCTGCCGTCCGTGGCAGTCGGAGCAGTGCTCGCCTACATTGTCGCAGGGCGTTGGGAACAGAACTTCAGCCTTCAGGCGGGACTCCCTTGGTGGATTTTCTTAGGCGCTATAGCCGCAGCACTGGCTATAGTTGCCATCATATCAGACATTTACGTAATACGTACAGCGGGAACAAATCCTGCTGAGAGCATAAAGACAGAATAAAACGGAGCATATCAGAACAAATAAAAATACATATATCATGATCAAGATTACAAACATTTGCAAAGTCTTCAGGACTGAGGAAATCGAGACAGTTGCACTCGACAATGTATCATTCGAAATCAAGGACGGAGAATTCGTCTCCATCATGGGCCCTTCAGGATGCGGAAAATCTACGCTCCTGAATATCCTCGGCCTTCTGGACAACCCGACTTCCGGTAGTTACCAGCTTCTGGGACAGGAAGTTGCGCAGCTGAAGGAAAAGGACCGTACCAAGTTCCGCAAGGGAAACATCGGCTTCGTATTCCAGAGCTTTAACCTGATCGATGAACTCAATGTGTTCGAAAACATTGAACTTCCACTCAGATATATGGATTTCAGCGCGGCTGAGCGCAAGGAAAAAGTGGAGGCGGTGATGGCGCGCATGAACATCAGCCACAGGGCAAAGCATTTCCCTCAGCAGCTCTCAGGCGGTCAGCAGCAGCGTGTTGCGATTGCACGTGCGGTAGTAGCAAACCCTAAACTGATTCTTGCCGATGAGCCTACCGGAAACCTCGACTCCAAGAACGGCAAGGAAGTCATGGACCTGCTCTGCGAACTGAACAGGGAGGGCACGACCATCGTGATGGTTACCCACTCACAGAAAGATGCGGCTATGGCACAACGCACCATCGACCTGTTCGACGGCCATATAGTAAGTGATGTCAAGAATGAATTGTAATGAGATATATTTTCAATAATTTCCTGAACACCCTCAAGCGGTACAAGGTGTCCAGCCTGCTGAATATCATAGGAATGGCAGTGGCGTTCGCTGCCTTCTACGTGATAATGACGCAGGTCTGCTTCAACCTTGGCTACAACAAATCGCTGAAGGATGCGGACAGGACATTCGTATTGTCAGTTCCTTCGCAATATAATGAGGGAAAGTTCAGTATCTTCATAAACAGGCCGTTGGGAGAAGCCCTTGTCTCAGGATCTTCCATGTCTGAAGGAGGAGGGGTGTTCAGCATGTATGAAAAAGGTGATGTCTGCTACACGAGGCGGAATGATGTTCCGGTCAAGATGAATTTGGACCTCAAGCAGTATTCCGCAGGCGGACTGCGTGCCTTGAATTTTGAGGCGGCGGAAGGCTCACTTGATGAACTTTCCAAGCCTTCAACTATCGCCATATCAGAGTCTTCTGCAAAGAAATATGATCTAAAACTCGGAGACGGCATTTCATGGAGTGACCCGCAGGGCGAAAAAGGGTCGAGTGAAATAGTTCTCATATACAAGGACTTCCCAAAGAACAGCGACTTGGGTATGGTCAATGCCGTTTATGACCTGAAAGATTATTGTATTGACGATCGCAGTGAGTGGTCTTTTCCGTATTGCGTGAAACTCCAGAATGCCTCACTGAAGGAAGAATTCGAGAAGGAATCGAAGGCTATACTTCTCGATTACTTCAAGAAACTGTATGATGGCGCGGGTGAAACCCTCACTGACGAAGATATTGATGAAATCAATAACGAATTCAATGTCAGGATGATACCTTTTTCAGAACTCTTTTATACGAAAGAACTTGACGGCAAGCCGGGACGCACCGGAAATCTCGCCACGGACATGACATTGCTCGCAGTGGCGGTGCTCATCATCCTCATCGCATTGATAAATTTCATCAATTTCTTCTTTGCGCTTGTACCTGCGAGGTTGAGGTCCGTGAACACCTACAAGATTTTCGGAGTATCGCGTACTTCATTGATATTCAACTTTATATTCGAATCGGTAGGTCTTGTCGCCATAGCATTGGCATTGGCCGCGATTATAGTTATCCTGCTTCTTCGCACCAGCGTCGCAGGTATTCTTACCTCTTCGGCTGTTTTCGGGGACAATGTTCCTGTACTGGCAATGACTGTCGGCACTGCTGTCCTGACAGCGGTCTTCGGAAGCATCTATCCGGCATTCTACATCACTTCGTTCCAGCCGGCATTGGTGCTGAAAGGCTCATTCAGCGGCTCTGTCGCAGGGCGTAGGCTTCGTACGGCTCTCATCGGCTTCCAGTTCGTCATATCAATGTCGTTGATTATCTGCGCCATGTTCATCAAGATGCAGCATACCTACCTGATGAACTACGATATGGGCTTCGACAAGTCCTGCCTTCTCAGCGGCCACATTCCTTATGATGTCTGCTGGTATGGTTCCCAGAACGAGGCTTTCGAGGATAAACTGCGCAGCAATCCTCAGATTCAGGACATTACGTGGGCTGACGGAGAGATTGTCGAGACTTCAAGAATGGGCTGGGGACGTGACTATAAGGGAAAGACTATATATTTCCAATGTTACCCTGTAGCGTACAATTTCCTGAAATTCATGGGGATAGATATCGTGGACGGCAGGGATTTCATGAAATCGGATGAGATGTCTGAAGGCGGAGTGATGATCTTCAACGAGCAGGCGAAGAAAGACTTTGACGTGGACTTCATTACTCCTGCGCCCGGACATGTGGACGGGACTGTGACTGCCGGTATCTGTAAGGACTTTAATTTCAAGCCTTTGCAATATGGCCGCGACGATTTTGCCTTCTATGTGTTCGGTAAACACAGATGGCGTGACGGCCTTCATCAGGTCTATATAAGGACTACGCCTGGCGCAGATGTCCAGTCTGTCATCAAGTTCGTGCTTGAGACCGTGAAAGAGATGGTGCCTTATGCTGATGACGAGCTGTATAGTCTGGATTTCTTCGACAAGGAGCTCGGTGCCCAGTACAGGCAGGAAAGCAGATTGTCCACGCTTATCAGCATATTCACGCTGGTTGCAATCATCATTTCCCTTATGGGAGTCTTCGGTCTGGTGCTTTTCGATACACAGCACAGAAGTCGTGAAATCGCAGTCAGGAGAGTGATGGGAGGAAGCGTCGGCGATATACTCAAGATGTTCAATGCCAAGTATATACGCATTGTGCTGGCCAGTTTCGTAATCGCTGTGCCGCTCAGCTGGTGGATCATCCACAGATATTTCGCGGGCTTTGCATATCACACGCCGATCCACTGGTGGGTATTCGCATTGTCCCTGCTGATAGTGCTGGCGATTACAATGTTGATTGTTACGCTCCGCAGCTGGGATGCCGCGACTTCCAACCCTGTAGATTCGCTTAAGAATGATTAGTTTAACATAGATGTAGTTAACCGCGTCACGCTTGTGAAGGTATGGCGCGGTTGTTTTTATTTTCTTAATTCTGTATTTTTGCATTGGCACTTTCCGGAGGCCAGACATAAAACCAAATCTGATGACAATGAAAAAAGGTAAAATACTCGTCGTTGACGACAACAAAGGCATTCGTGACGCCCTTAAAATTCTGCTTGGGAGCTGTTTTGCACAAGTCCAGACTATTCCGTCACCGACGACACTCATGACCACGACAGAGGAGATGATGCCTGATGTCATCTTGTTGGATATGAATTTCAAAACGGATATAAATTCCGGAAACGAAGGCCTGTATTGGCTTTCGGAAATCAAGAAACGCTGGCCCGAAATGCCTGTGGTCCTGTTTACTGCTTATGCCGATATAGCATTGGCAGTAGAAGGGATGAAACGCGGAGCCTCAGACTTTATCGTCAAGCCTTGGGACAATGCCAAACTGATCGAGACTCTCACGTCCATCCGCGACAGGAAAGATGCTCCTAAAAAAGGTACCGCACCTGCCGCCGGACCGCAGATGTTCTGGGGTGACGGTCCTGAAATGCAGCAACTCAGGCATAATGTGGAGCGGATCGCAAAGACCGATGCGACAGTTCTCATCACCGGAGAAAACGGTACGGGAAAAGATGTCCTTGCTCATGAAATCCAGCGGCTTTCCGGACGTGCTGACAAAGTTATGGTCTGCGTGGATGCCGGTGCCATCACCGAAACACTTTTCGAAAGTGAACTTTTCGGGCATGTAAAGGGAGCGTTTACCGACGCCAAATCTGACCACGCCGGAAAATTCGAGCAGGCAAACGGCGGCACACTTTTCCTGGATGAAATCGCAAATATCCCTATGCAATCGCAGGCGAAACTTCTCCGTGTCCTCCAGAACCGCTGCGTGACCAGGGTGGGGGATTCTAAGTCTATACCGGTGGATATCAGACTGATATGCGCTACAAATGCGGATATTCCCGCGATGATCCGTGACGGACTTTTCCGCGAAGATCTCTATTATAGACTGAATACTATCAGTGTGGAGATTCCGCCGCTCAGGCGCAGAAAAGAAATCATCGTTCCTCTCGCGATGCAGTTCCTCGCCGAATTTGCCAAAAAATACGGCCGCGAAGTGGAAGCATTGACCCGAACCGCGAAAGTGGAGCTGGAGAATTACGCCTGGCCGGGCAACATCCGCGAGCTTCGGAATTGCATCGAGAAGGCGGTCATCCTTTCGGACGGGAAGGCTCTCGAGGGGTTCGGACTGGACCTTTCGCCTGCGGCGGGAATGGCTGAGATCAATGCCGGGGATACGATGGAGAATATGGAGGAGAAGACTATCCGTGCGGCTATGGCACGCTATGACGGAAATATTTCCATGGTGGCCAAGTCGTTGGATATCAGTCGTCCTACGCTTTATGCAAAGCTTAAGAAATACGGAATATGATAAAACTAGTGCTCGGCGGAGCTGTCGTTGCAGCATTGACCTACATCGTGACGAGGGCGCTGGTCCGCAGGAAAATCATCGGCAAAATCGACTTCATGTCGGATGCGTTGGACAGCGGGGAGTCGGCGTTCCGGTATTCGGAGGACCAATGGTCGGACAGGCGGCTGAACAAGTCGTTGAACCGGTTGCGCGCCATTTTCGAAGCTGAAAAAACGGACATCCGCGAGCGGGAGCGTTATTTCGGAATCATGCTGGACCATGTTCAGAGCGGGGTAATCGTTATCGACGGAGACAGAATCGACTATTCGAACATAATTGCACGCGGTTTCCTGGGAATGTCGGACATTTCGTCGCTCAGGCAGATCGAGAGGCTTTCTCCGGAGCTGGCCAATGCTTTTCGCAATGCTTCTGAAACGGAGTCGCGGGCGTCGCTGATCTCGGAGCGCGGAACTGTACAGTTTTCTATAAGTGCTTGCGAATCAAGGCTTCACGGTAAGGACGTCAGCATCGTTACGTTTAATGACATTACGCGCGAAATGGAAAATAATGAGTCGGAATCGTGGACGAGACTTATCCGTGTGCTCACCCACGAAATCATGAATACGGTCACGCCTATCGCGTCGCTGAGTTCGGCATTGTCGCAGAATTTGGCCGGCTACGATGCCGAGGATGTCCGTTCGGCGCTCGGGACCATCGCCTCGTCGTCCGATGGCCTGATCAGTTTCGTGCAGTCCTACCGGTCGCTGACCCACATTGCCGCCCCAGTCCGCAAAGCGTTCTATCTGAAGGATTTGGTCAATGATTCTGTGACTATTGCGCAGACGAATTGGCCTTCGGCCAGTGTTTCTTATCATGAGCTTTCTGAGGATATTATTCTGTATGCTGATTATGGACAGATTTCTCAGGTAATGAATAATCTCATAAAGAATGCGGTTCAGGCCGGGGCTTCTGAGATAGATATTACAGCCTCCATAGACAAGAGGGAGCGTACTGTAATCAACGTGGCCAATAATGGGGAACCTATAAGCGAAACCGGTAAGGAACAGATATTTGTGCCGTTCTATACGACCAAGGGGGATTCCGGTACGGGTGTCGGCCTGAGTCTGTGCCGTCAGATTATCCGTCTCAACGGCGGGACCATTAATCTGACTTCTTCTACTGCAGAGTCTACGGTGTTTACAATTGTGCTGTAAGTTGTGCTTTTGTGCGCTGGATAGTTTGCAACTTGGTTGCGTGTCCGTTTGCATAACTTTGCAGCGTTTTCAAAATTGAAGTTATGAAACGGAAAATCACTCTTATTTCTGTAACGGCGGTCTTGCTCGTCTGCGCCGTCTGTATCGAGAAGTATTGTCAACTTCCTGTGTGGCAGTTGCTTGTCATATATCTTGTACCTTATCTGCTGATTGGTTTCGGAACGCTCAAGGAGGCGGCTGAGGGTATCTTTGAAGGGGATTTGTTCAATGAGGATTTTCTGATGTCGATAGCGACCATCGGAGCCCTGTGCATCGGATTTCTTCCTGGTGCTGAGACGGAATTTCCTGAGGCTGTGTTCGTTATGCTGTTTTTCCAGATAGGTGAGCTGTTCGAGGAGTATGCCGAAGGAAAGAGTCGTGACAGTATCTCTCATCTTTTGGCGATAAGGCCTGATGTGGCTAATGTGGAAAGAGACGGAAAGGTGTCTGAGGTGTCTCCGGAGGATGTGGCAATAGGTGAAATTATTGTCGTCAAACCAGGTGAGAGAGTCCCGATAGACGGTAAGGTCATAGAGGGTGAAACTTCGCTGGATACGGCAGCATTGACAGGAGAAAGTCTTCCGCGTGATATTTCGGTGGGCGACAGTATCATGTCCGGCTGCATTAATCTTTCGGGTGTGGTCAGGGTGAAGACTACTAAGGTTTTCGGGGAAAGTACTGTCTCGAAAATCATTGATCTTGTGGAAAGTGCGGATAAAAACAAGTCGAAGAGCGAGTCGTTTATAACGAAGTTTGCGAGGGTTTATACGCCTGTCGTCGTTATGGCAGCATTGACCTTAGCCTTTATTCCTCCGGTGTTCGCGGGGGCGGGCTTTCTGGCGTCTTTCCCGATTTGGTTGCATCGGGCCCTCATTTTCCTGGTGGTGTCCTGCCCTTGTGCGCTGGTGATCAGTGTGCCTCTGTCATTTTTCGGCGGACTTGGTGCGGCGTCGCGGAGGGGGGTACTGATCAAGGGCAGCAATTATGTGGATGCGTTGGCGAATCTTGGTGTGGTGGTTTTCGATAAGACGGGGACGTTGACGTATGGCAAGTTCGAGGTGGAGGCTGTTCATCCTGATGATTTCGATGAGCATGAGTTGCTGCATCTGGCTGCGCATGTGGAACATTTTTCGACTCATCCGATCGGTGCGGCTTTACGCAATGCTTTTCCTGCGGAAGCTGTTGACGGATGCGAAGTTACTAATGTTGAGGAGATTGCCGGCCGAGGTGTCAGGGCCGAGGCTGCCGGGCGGACTGTCTGTGTGGGAAATTCGAAGATGATGGATGATCTGGGTGTCGAATGGCATGACTGTCATCTTGCAGGCACGATTGTACATGTGGCGGTGGATGGCAAATATGCAGGTCATATTGTTATCAGTGATGTGGTGAAGAAGGATAGTGCTGAGGCCGTCAGGGGGCTGAAGCGTCTTGGTGTGGAGCGGACGGTGATGCTGACAGGTGACAGGGAGGCTGTCGGCAAGGAGGTCGCGGAGAAACTCGGTCTGGATGAGTATCATGCCGGTCTGCTTCCTGCCGACAAGGTGGCCCAGGTGGAGCGCCTGATTTCGGAAAAGCCTGCAGGTAAGGTGCTTGCGTTTGTGGGTGACGGTATTAATGATGCGCCTGTGCTGAAGCGTGCCGATGTAGGTATCGCCATGGGCGGTCTAGGCAGTGATGCTGCCATCGAGGCCGCGGATGTGGTTCTGATGGATGACAAGCCTTCCAAGATTGCGGAGGCAGTACGGATTTCGCGACGGACGATAGGTATTGCAAGACAGAATGTCTGGTTCGCCATCGGTGTCAAGGTCTCCATCTTGGCTCTGGCAGCGGTCGGCCTTGGTACCATGTGGATGGCGGTTTTCGCCGACGTCGGTGTCACCGTCCTGGCGGTGTTCAATGCTATGCGTGCGCTAAGTGCGAGATAGTTGTGGCAGGGATTGGTGCACGCGGCCGACTGGCGGTGATTAATGGCGCCGGCGGACTGAGGTCCCGGCGGTGACCTTCGCTGGCGCTCATTCCTCCCCACTATCGTGGGTCCCCTCTCACAAGGCCGCGGCCATGCCTTTCGATCGGCACCCGAGACCAGGGCTCTTCGCTCCACTGACATCTAATGCAAACAAATGGTGTAAATAATGACGCTTTTTTACACCGTTTGTTTCATTTGATTCATTTGGTGTAAAA
>OBKS01000458.1_pt1 | contig 40396 bp, 37 predicted proteins | sample 1517381 | NCBI WGS metagenome assembly OBKS01 (sample SAMN04571686, study PRJEB22368) | human gut metagenome | biome: human gut; material: stool | host: Homo sapiens | place: Luxembourg | collected 2012-08-03 | reverse complement strand
AAAACATAGACTGCTTATTAAATCCCGAAATAAGACAGGGATTTCAACTCCCTCCGATCTGCATAGTCTGGTGGCTTCGCTATGCTTTTATTCCAACTCTTCCTATTTCTTTTCATCCTTTTTTTCTGCTGTTTCTACGTTCTTTCCTATCTCCGATATGACATCTGATGACACCTGATGATATCTAATGTCATCTATTTATAAATCAGTCGTTTACTCAATTTATCGTCTTACATTTGGACTGTGAAACAAATCAAGTAGTCACTCAAAACAAAAGATTATGGCACAAGAAAATAGTCCTGACAAAGAAAAAAGGCAAGGCCGGACAAAGAAACCCGAAAAGCCTTATGTGGAACAAATTGACGAGCTTCTGCTGGTACATAACAAGAATGACCCAAAGGAAGGTTTGGGAGTGATCAGTAAGATGGACGAGAAAGGCAATTATCAGACGGTTACACCGGAAGAGAAGAATGAGAACTCATTCCTGAAATTCGACAAGAATTCGAGTATTCTCGAAAACTTCATCAAGAATTTCTGGAGCCAGCTGAAGGAGCCTACGCATTTCAGGCTTATCCGCATGACCTTCAACGATTACAAGCAGAACAAACAGGCCCTCAAGGACCTGGCCGAAGGCAAGAAGACAGACGCAGTAAAGGAGTTTCTGAAACGCTATGAAATCGTACCGAAAGTAAACAATCAGAAAAACAGTCAAACAAAAGAGGAGGAAACAACAATGGCAAAGAAGCAGGAACAGACAACGCAGGCTCAGCCTGAACAGGTATCACAAGTGGAAGCTGCCGCACAGGGGCGCGAACAACAGGAACCGCAACGCCAGCAGACACCCACGTACCGCTACAACGAGAACATGATTAACTGGGAGGAGTTGGGTAAGTTCGGCATATCCAAGGAAATGCTGGAGCAGTCCGGACAGCTGGACAGCATGCTGAAAGGATACAAGACCAACAGAACCATGCCACTGACACTCAACATTCCTGGGGTACTGACCGCAAAACTCGATGCACGCCTTTCGTTCATATCCAACGGCGGGTCATGCTGGGCATCCACGGTATCAGAAAAGAACCGGAACTGGACCGTCCTTATTTTGGACATATCTTCACGGAAGAGGACAAGAAGAACCTGCGTGAAAGTGGAAACATGGGACGCGTAGCTGACCTTAACCTGCGTGGCAACACGACAGAGCCGTGTCTGATTTCCATCGACAAGAATACCAACGAACTGGTAGCCGTACGACAGGAGCATGTCTATATCCCGAATGAAATCAAAGGTGTGACTCTGACTCCGGATGAAATTCAGAAACTGAAAAACGGTGAACAGATATTCGTGGATGGCATGAAATCCAATCAAGGCAAGGAATTCAATGCCAATCTGCAATACAATGCGGAAAGAAGAGGCATCGAATTTATTTTCCCGAAAGACCAGGCTTTCAACCAGCAGACGCTTGGCGGTGTACCGCTTTCCCCCATGCAGCTCAAAGCGTTAAACGAAGGACACACCATCCTTGTAGAGGACATGAAACGAAAGAACGGTGAACTGTTTTCTTCCTTCGTTACTATGGATAAGGTAACAGGCGGTCTTCAATATACGCGACACAATCCGGTAACGGGAGAAATCTACATACCGAAGGAAATCTGTTCGGTACAGCTCACACCGGAGGACAAGGAAGCGTTACGCAAAGGACAGCCCATCTATCTGGAGAACATGATCAACCGTAAAGGTGAGGAATTCTCGTCATTCGTCAAACTGGACCTGACAAGCGGAAGACCACAGTATTCCAGAACTCCGGACGGTTTCAATGAACGACAGGCACCTACCATCCCGGCTGAGGTTTACGGACACCTGCTTTCGGCACACGAAAGAGCAAATCTTCAGGACGGAAAGGCTATTCTCGTAACGGGTATGAAAGGCCCAAACGGCAAACCGTTCGATTCCTATCTGAAAGTAAACGCAAACACCGGACAGCTGCAATATTTCCAGGAAAATCCGGATGTACGCCGCAATACCTCACAGCGTGCTTCACAGACTGACAATACCCAGCAACAGGAGCAGAAAAAAGGTGCAAAACAAGCTGTCTGACCAGAACGGGATTCAAATCATTCAAATCATCAACTACTAAAAAAGGAAAGAACATGAACAAGACCAATCATCATATCTACAAGGCTGAACAAATCGACTGGGGAAAACTGGAATCGGTAGGTATCAGCAGATCGCAAATTGAAAAGGACGGAAATATGGATCTGCTCCTTCAGGGAGAGGAAACCAATGTCATGTCCATTAAAATCAAGACTCCTGTATTTTCACTTACAATGGATGCCACACTCAGTCTGATTGAAGACGAGAATGGAAATCCGGTCATCAGCGTAAATGGTATCAACCCTTCAGGTGAATAAATAAGAATCCATAATGTATCATCTCCCTTTCCATACGGACTTACCGTATGGAAAGATATAAAAAACAGAATTTATCATGATTGCCATATTAACAGACAAACCAAGTGTAGGAAAAGAAATCGGAAGAATCATCGGTGCAACCAAAGTAAGAAACGGATATGTGGAAGGAAACGGCTACATGGTTACGTGGACTTTCGGGAACATGCTGTCACTGGCCATGCCGAAGGACTACGGAACCCAGAAGCTGGAACGGAATGACTTTCCTTTCATCCCGTCCGAATTTGAGCTGATGGTACGTCATACACGCACCGAGAACGGATGGATACCGGAGATTGATGCCGTGCTCCAGCTTAAAGTAATCGAGAGGGTGTTTCAGGCATGTGACACCATCATTGCGGCTACCGATGCCAGCCGTGACGGGGAAATGACATTCCGCTATGTATATCAATATCTGAACTGTACACAGCCCTGTTTCCGTCTGTGGATTTCATCTCTTACCGACGAGTCTGTGCGTAAAGGCATGGAAAACCTGAAGCCGGACAGCTGTTACGACAGCCTGTTCCTTTCTGCCGACAGCCGCAACAAGGCAGACTGGATTCTCGGAATCAACGCCAGCTATGCCATGTGCAAGGCGACGGGACTCGGCAACAATTCCCTCGGACGGGTGCAGACACCGGTACTGGCTGCCATCAGCAGACGCTACCGCGAAAGGGAGAACCATATTTCATCGGACAGCTGGCCCATCTACATCAGCCTGCAAAAGGACGGCATCCTTTTCAAGATGCGCCGCACACAGGATCTTCCCGACAAAGAATCCGCTACAATGTTTTTCCAGGACTGCAAGCTGTCACATCAGGCACAGATTACAGGTATCAGCCACAGCGTTAAGGAAATACTTCCACCGGATCTGCTTGACCTGACACAACTTCAGAAGAAAGCGAACATCCGCTATGGTTATACCGCATCAGAGGTGTATGACATCGCACAGTCCCTTTATGAAAAGAAACTGATTTCCTACCCAAGGACTTCCAGCCGTTATCTGACGGAGGATGTGTTTGACTCGCTTTCACCAATCATGGCGCGTCTGCTTTCATGGGAGCTGTTCCCTGCCGCTAAAGGAACTGCTGGCATTGACATATCCAGTTTGTCCCGCCACGTAATAAACGCAGAAAAAGCCAATGTACATCATGCCATCATCATTACAGGTATCCGTCCAGGAAATCTGTCCGAAAAGGAAATGCAGGTTTACAGACTTGTAGCTGGAAGGATGCTTGAAGCATTCATGGCTCCATGCCGCATAGAAACGACAAATGTTGAAGCGGTTTGTGCGGCGCAGCATTTCAAGGCCGAACAAACAAGAATCATTGAAGCCGGCTGGCATGACGTGTTCATGCATTCCGACATGATCCCGACATCGGGATATTCCGTCAAAGAACTCCCCGAAGTGGAGAAAGGTGATACCCTGAATGTATGCGGATGCAACATGGTGCACAAGAAACAGCTGCCGGTAAATCCGTTCACGGATGCAGAACTGGTGGAATACATGGAACAGAACGGACTGGGTACGGTATCCTCACGTACCAATATCATCCGTACACTGGTTAACCGTAGGTATATCCGTTATTCAGGGAAATATATCGTTCCGACCCCGAAAGGCATGTTCACCTACGAAACCATCCGTGGAAAGAAAATTGCGGATACTTCACTCACCGCAGACTGGGAAAAACAGCTGGCCGGACTTGAAAGCGGAATGATAACCGGACAGGACTTCCTGAACAGGATCAGGACTCTCGCCAAGGAAATGACTGATGACATTTTCAACACCTATTCCACAAAAGAAGAATAACATCCATATCAATATAACCATAAGAATGCAGGCCGGAAGGTCTGCATTTTTTTGTATCCGTACAGAAAAGAATCTGTTTTTCCGCTTTTAAGCGGCAAAGGTCTTGGATTGCCTGCCTTTTGCCGCAAGGCTGCCCTGACGGGCTTGGCTGGACAGGAAAAAATCATCCTCGCTGCGCTCCGGTATTTTTTCCTGCCAGGCCTTGCGCAAAAAGGCAATCCAAGAGGCCGGAAGCCTATAAAATCGGGAAAACACATCCCGATGGGATTATTCATTCATAAAATTAATGATTATGAAACTACAGATTATCGAAAGTATCAGCAAGCATGCGGTAACCCTGGTATTGGTTATCGGAATACTTATGCTGACAGACAAAGGTATCATGCCTACCGGTATGATTGCACTGCTACTGCTCACCGGAGGAATCATAGGATTTCTTTTCAGATCCCTTCTACTGATTGTAAGGATAGCATTTATCTTTTTCATTGTCGGACTCCTGTTTTTCTAACCAATAAAACCAACAGATATGAAAACAAGTACATGTATATCTTCTGCTCCTGTCATGCCGGCTGTATGGCCACAGAGCGAACATATCAGACCGGTCAAAAGACGTATGCCCAATACAGTTGATGAGCCTAAAAACATCGGCTACTATCTGGAATCTCTGCGTGATATTTCCAGCAACCCTGACAGAGAGAATGTCCTGAAAGAATTCTTCAAGGAAACTTATGTATAACCATAAAATTTTTCAATTATGTTTTTTCAATCAATTTATCAGATGATTACAACAGGTACGGATCTGAATATCAATATCCGTAAAGTGGACAACAGCCTGAGCGTAGCAGTCATGCCACGGCGGAACAGCCTGAAAGAGGATACGCGGCAGAACATGGTGCCGCTGGTAGTGAACGGAACACCGGCAGAACTGGATATGGGTTTCCTGCAGACCATACTACAACCGATACAGAAGGTACAGGGACTGCTTGTCAATGCGGAAAATTTCGAGAAACAGGCAGAAAAGGCTACATCACAGGCCAAATCATCCAAAACTCCAACAGTACCGGCCGAATCAAAGGAAGCCAGGGAAAAACGGGAAAAGATGGAAAAACTCCTCAAGAAGGCTGATGAAGCAACTGCCGCAAAAAGGTTCTCCGAAGCAATGACATGGCTGAAACAGGCACGGGTGCTGGCTCTTTCAGAAAAACAGAAGGAGATTGACGAAAAGATGCAGGAAGTACAGAAATAGGCCAGCGAAGGAAGTCTGTTCGGTATGACAGAGGAACCGGCGCCGGTAATTCCCCAACCACAAGGCAGCATGAATGGTCAGCCACAGCCTGGTATGCAAATAAGCATATTCCCGGAGCAACAAACCCATACTATGAATCCTGAACCTGTCATGCAGCCTGCTACACAACATATTCCGCAGGAAATGCCTCAACCGGTATATGGAACGAACGGAGCATATATCCAACCAGCTCCAAACCGCCCTGTGATGCAAGGAACAGGTATGCCACAAGGAGCTACAATGCAGCCATATCCGCAGCAGCAGGTACGGCAACCGACAAACGGACATATACCGAACGGAACGGTACAAATACAGAACGGAAACGGACGGGAATACCAGACTGCACCGGCAGCCCATGATACATTCTGCTTCGATCCGGAAGACGAAAATGACAGGGAGCTTCTAAGAGAGGACCCGTATGCGGAATATCCGGATTTTCCGGCTGAGTACCGGATGAAGGACGAGGCACAGGTAGAAATGATATACTGCTGATATGCACAATAAACGATTTGTAAAACCAATAAACTATAAACAATATGGCACTGGAAATTAAAGGTATGAAAAGAACATTCAAAATGAAGAAGAACAGTCAGGAAATCGTACTGGATGATCCGAACGTAAACATGTCTCCGGCTGAAGTAATGGATTTCTATTCAATGAACTATCCGGAACTGACCACCGCGACCGTACACGGACCGGAAATCGAAGACGACCGGGCAGTATATGAATTCAAGACCACTATCGGAGTAAAAGGGTAAGAACATGAAAAAAGGACAACATAAAAATAAAAAACCATGTACACAACTTACGGAACGGGCTTTGGAAAATTTAGCCAGACTTATCATATCGGAACTCGAAAATACGGACATAAGCCGGGGCATCAGGAGCAGAAAGAAAAGAAAACTCCCTCCAGCAGAAAGCCTCATGGTTTTCTAAACACGAAAATACCTTCCATCGCTCCCGACCTGTATGTGAAGAATGACAGGGATGTAACGGTAAATGTCACCATCAAAGAGAATCTTGATTTCCTGTACCGTTCAGCCATGAAGTATGCGCAGCTCCTGGATGTGGAGCTGCCATACCATCCTACAGGCAGGACTTCCACAAGAGAGAAAATATGCCTGCTATATAATGCACTGGATTCCATAGTATCTCATCATGTAAATCTGGAACTTGTCGGTGACAGGCTCCAGTTCTGTATCTACCATTTCCATGAATGGCCGGATTATACGCTTTTCTTTATGCCGATAGACTTTACGGAAAGGCTGCACGGTGAAATTAAAAAGATTACACTGGAGTTCATCAGAAGGTTCATCAAGTATCACAGGATGATGGATATAACCGATACCCCTTATTTTGAGATGTCGGAAGTCTGTATCGATTATGTGGACTTTGAACAGCTCGATGAGGAAGAGAAAAAGGATTTGTACAGAAAGGAAAAGCTTTTCAGGTCATATGAGAAAGGGAGAATCCACAGGAAGCTGTGCCGGATGCACTCCAGGGCTTTCTGTAGGAATATTGAAGAACATATCCGCAACTGTACTCCTTCCAGCGATAAGGAAAGAAGACTTTTGGAACTGATTACCGAAGGGCTGTCCCTGATTGCAAAGGACAGTCCTTATATCTTGAATTATGACTATGATTTTGCAAGCGAAAAAGAAAGGGATTTCGAGCCGCCACCGCTCGAATATCAGATACTGTTTACATATTCCATTACGGATACGGTTACCAAGGATATGGAAAGTTGTTTCAGTACCGACTGTCAGGAAACATATAACCAGACTCCCGTATCATTTACCTTCATCACACCGGAAACAGAGGAACTTTTCAAACCGGACAACTATCCGGAGCGTTTCTCCAGTTGGTTTGAGAAATTTGTAGAACATGTTACCTATAATTTATAAACATCATGAATGAACTGACAAAAAACATACAGAAAATGATGGTACCGAAGGCGGCTATCATAGCCTACAAGTATGAAGACAGAAGAAATTTTGATACCAGGTACTTCATAGAATTGCGTCCCATCGGAAAAAACGGACAGATGGGAGCAGGTATCCCCGTCACATACGAATTCATGAATACCCTGCTGGAATCCTATACGGAAGAAATGAGCGGGATACCGGCAGGCAGAGTCCCTGAAAACATGCTGGCCTGCAATCCGAGAAAAGGACAGGAAGAATATATCTGGTACAATCCGCCCGGAAAGAGACAGATGTTCTTTCACAAGGATCTCAATATACAGGACGGCATGTTTAACCTGCCGGGAATTGTCTACCATGTAAGAAACGGAAGCATGGACGTGTTCGCCTTCAAGGGAAAACGTCCGGTGGAGACGACACCGCTGTTCCGTGCCCCGTTCTTCAACGTGACCGGATCAAGTGTCTGCCTTGGCAGCAGTTCTCTGGAAAAGCCACAGAACCCGACTTTCCTTTCCCTGCTGGAATACTGGGAAAAACGGTTCTGGCTGACTGAATTCTCCCATCTGGGAGGAAATGTGAATCCTACCGTTTCAAATCTTGTCATCGTCACCGAGAACATAAGAAACAATCCGTTCGACATGAACGAACTCACGCCCATGAATAAAAAACTTAAAGACATACTTCCATGAAAAAGATACATTTTACCGACCGCTACCTGCTCAATCCGCGTCATCCGGTAACGGTATTCGTCATCGGAGCCGGAGGTACCGGCTCACAAGTGATAACCAATCTGGCACGCATGAGCATGGCACTTCAAGCATTGGGCCATCCCGGACTACATGTCACCGTATTCGATCCCGACACAGTAAGCCAGGCCAATATAGGACGCCAGCTTTTCAGTGAGACGGAACTTGGACTGAACAAGGCAGTATCACTTGTCACACGTATCAACCGTTTCTTCGGATACGCATGGACTGCCGAACCGCAATGCTTCCCCACCAGGAACTTTTCTGACAATAGCACAGCCAATATCATCATAACTTGTACGGATAATATACGTTCACGTCTTACGCTTTGGAAGTTCCTGAAGAAAGTCCGCAAAGAAAACTTCAGTGACCATTCGGCTCCCATATACTGGATGGATTTCGGGAACAGCCAGACAAAAGGACAGGTCATTATCGGGACGGTACGTGAGAAAGTTCTCCAACCTTCTTCACAGGAATATATTCCCATGCCTAAAATGAATGTCATCACTGAGGAAGTGGACTATGCAAAAATCAAGGAAAAGGAATCGGGGCCGAGCTGTTCACTGGCAGAAGCCCTGGAAAAACAGGATCTGTTCATTAACTCCACACTGGCACATATCGGATGTGATCTGCTCTGGAAAATGTTCAAGGAAGGAAAGACACTGTATCGCGGTGTCTATATCAATCTAGATACATTGAAAATGACCGCAATTCCGGTATAATGACGGAAGTGACCGTATCATCTTTCCATCAGAATACGGTCACTTATTCTATTTGCTACTTATTATTTACTACGTTCTTACCACGCTGGAGCAGGAAACTCCGTATCTCTGAGGCGAGATAGAATGATTTCCCGTTCTTTTCCACCGAGTAATATTTAATCTTACCCTCTTGCCTGTAACGTGCCAGAGTTCTTTGTGACACACCAAGGAGTTCTGCCAGATCTACATTATCAAGAAGTTTATCCCCGTTCATACATTCTTTCAGACGGTTCACCTGGTCCAGTTTTTTTTCAATGCGGGCAAATCCCTCAACCATAGTTCCTATCAGTCTTTCGAGTATCTCATTATCTATGTATGACATAATTACAATGTTATTAAGTGAATAAATCGATACTCTTTTCGTGCGCACTCTAAGAGTATATACTCATAATAGTGAGAATAACATGCCAAACAGATAAAGAAAATAAAAACATTTTGTATACGTCTGTTAATCAGATATATAAATTAGCATCTTAATTTTCTGCTGTAAACCGAAAGTGTAAACCATTTAAAGCATGGCTATTACCAAGTTTACATTTCTATAACGACACTTATTATACTTTAGAACTAATCTTATAAAAGAGGTTTACTAATAGCTTTACCCCTCCTATTCATTTAGCTTTAATATGCTTTACAAAATAGGCTTTATATTTCATGCATCAAAGTATGAAATATAAAGCCTGACTTTTTACTGAAAACAGTTTACGAATGGATTAGTAGTTAAATTTTCATCCTATTTCAATATATTTACCAGAATCAAATCCATTCTCTAAATGCTCGTTTTGAAAAATATATCCCATCTGATTGGACAGTAATTTAGTACCACCAATCTCAGAGTCAATATTTGTATGTGAATGTCCATATATCCATGCATCAATCCGGTTATCACAGATCAAATTTCCATATTCACTTGCAAAGGCACTATTCAGTACAGAACCTTTATGATATGGTGCTACAACCTGAAAGGTAGGCAAATGATGTGTTACAACAATGATATGTCTTGCCTTACTTTCCATGATACTTTTCCGGATAAAACTGATACAAACTTCGTGCATCTCATTATACTCTTCTATCTGGAGCAATTTCCCATTATAATTTATCTGCCGGAAATCGTTCATGCCTTTCCACACGAAATACTCGTCGCTCGGACTGATTCGCGACCATAGCGTACTTAAAACAAAATCGGTATCGTCTATACTTACGACCTGATTTTGATAATATCCCACGTTTTTACGTAACATCCATTTCCATTGTAAACCACGCTCCATTACATCCGAATAATTATAATACTCATGGTTACCTGGAACAATCAAGACTTGCCTATAGTTCTCAGATGCCCATTTCCAAAACTTAGCCCGTGGGGTAATCTTATCCTTCAAATAGAATATATCACCAGCTAATACCAATACCTCACCAGTTACTGGCATCTCATTCTGTTTCAGAAATATGCTATGCTCCTGAAATTCTAGGTGCAGATCACTCATGTATTGTATTCGCATTATATGTTGTTTTTGATTGTTCAACCTGATTATTAATGATACGAATGTAAGATTTAAGACGATAAAAAAGAGTGTATAATACCAGTTTTTCCACTGCAAAGAATTCATGGTTCATTACAAATCTCGCATTCTCTATTACCCAAAATACTGGCGCCTATCCACCAGCAACATCGTTATTCCGAGTCGAACATTTTTCTAAATTCTACTGAATAATCAGAAGCCCTGTCATAATCATACATCACTGCAGCATTCTCCTCATTCTTGTCTTCAGCATTCTTCGACCAATTGTAAGAACCTGTTATTACAACCTGATTATCAATAATACAATACTTATTGTGCATTATTCCCCCTCGTGAACCACGAACTGCCTTAAATGGTATTCCATCTATGTTAACTCCAAACTTTGAATTCGTATGATCATCATAGAAAATAACCTTCACATCAATCCCTTGTTTATGCTTTTCAACTAATTTGTCTGCTATACTTTGATTCGTAAACCATGCCATACATACATGAATTGACACCCGAGCCTTATCAAGATCCTTGATTATTTTATCCGCTATATCATTGAAATAAGCATCATTTCTTACAGGTTTCTTATCTGCAAGAATCCCCCGTGAAAAAAATCTATTCAAAGCTTCGACCATTTCTTTTTCACAATCTTCAGCTTCTACCATCGATTTTGGATAAACAGTCAGTGTATTTCCAGGATGATCCTTACTAGCACTTGGAGTTATATTAACTGTTTTTATAACATTCAATCTTTCAACAACCTCCTTTGCATCCTTAGCAATAGAATCATCTAAAAAGTACACCTTTACATATTGTTTACCAAATGTTTCTCGGATTTCAGTACTAAAATTCATTCTTTTATGCATATCAGTTCCTATTATAATTGTTCCATTATTATTCTCAACATATAGTGATTTATCACCGTTTTGAATAATTGTACGATTTTTACTATTTTTCTCATCAAATATTGCCCCCGGTTCAATCACCTTTTTCTGTATTTCTTTTTTACGGTTTGCTAAATATGTTTCATAATCCTTTTCAGCATTTTTTGCATATTCAAATAATACAGGATACTTAGTAAGTGGTGTAGATCTTTCCCATAACCCACGAATTATAACTTCATGCTCCGCTATAAAATCTAGTTCCTTTTGCTCCGTTGATAGTTTCGAGTATCTCAACCCATTGTGATTATCAAGATACATCTTCAGGTACTTACAGTAATAGTCTCTGATGAAAATATCTCTTTCTTTCAATTCAACATAATCATCTTGGGCTCGGTCATATCGAAGATTTATAAGATAAACAGCAGCAAACCCCCATGCTATCTTTGGACACTCTTTTTCTCTTTCTGTATCACTCTTTCTTGCAAAATTTCCATCTGTTGCAATTACAGAAAAGCCTCCACAAGGGAATTGACAATTTCCTCTTTTGGGAGATAACCTAATATAGGGATATTCTGCATTAACAACCAAGATAAACTGATCATAATCATCCCCAACATTATTAAGAATATACTTGCTATAAATCAGCCTTTCTGATGGCCATCCATTATCTTTATAGAAATCCTCTTCCTTAAACAGTTGCTCCATATCGACTCAGTTTATATTTATTGTTCCTATATTTTTCTCCACATATACGGACTTCTCTCCGTTCTGAGTTATTTGACGGATTACAGTTGGTTGGTTTTCTCCCATAGAAATAATCTTCTCTTCAAGTTCTGCAGTTTTTCTAGCTGTTACTCTTTGGATTTCCTCCATTAATAATGCAGCGTCATTATCTATCATATCCTTAAAACTTCCAGTATTAATGTGAACTAAATAATACCAAAAATCATCTAGACTCTTAATGATAGCATCAATTTTCAAAAGCTCGCTTATGACATAATCAGAGCTACCAGGTTCTGTTTGTATTTGAATAGAGGCATGTACCTTCTGTTCCGACCAATAATCCTTTATCTCTTTAAGACCATATATATTTCTTGGTATTGGTTGCATATCTACAACCGGAAAAACTCTATTCCTTACATCTGAATTCTTAAATATTTCGGTCATCTCAAACATACAGTCAATAGACTTCAGATAAGGAGCTGTAATGAACATAATAACCTTGTCCGCACTTCCTATCTCTTTCTCATATTTAACAATATCATCTCTGTATTTAATATCCTGAACATCTATTGAATAATAAATACCGTTCTTTTCTAAACCTCTTTTAATGGCTTCCATTGCCCCATTATAATTCTCATCATGTTTATAAGAAATATATACCTTTTTCAATCGATTCTCCATAATCTTGTTATTATTATATCCTTTTAATGATTTGTTTATTACGTACTCAACCATTGGTTTCTCTCTGTTCTTCTGTGTACATATTACGACAATCGTATCATCAATACAATTCAGAGCCGCATCTAATTTATCCAAATCTTCCAATTCTATGCTTGACAAATCAATTCTTCCTAACATATGTATTACGGCTTTTCCGCTTGTACTAAAGTGTTTCAATATTTGAATTGCCAAGCTATAGATGATAACATCTTTTCTTTGTTCATCGGCAGTCATTAACTGATCCCTCAAAGCCGTGATGTCTCCGTTCTGGCATTGATGACACAATCCTACTAGGAACAATTCAAAGACATTTCCTTTAGAGGTCTGTATAAGATTTCCACTTATATACTTGAACGAGTTATTACTCCTAATATGTTTTTTAATCTCCTCGTCTGTTAAATCCGTATCTAATAGATACAACCCCGACCTCAACCCAGGATCCATCAACATTATGTTCAGTTGCTGCAGCTGAAAATCCTTATTCATTATCCAACTTATTGATAAAATTGGTTATTAAATACTTGTTGCTAGGATTCTGCATGATAGAATCTATCAAGTCCATTGCATGTTCCAACGTGTCTTGATATCTACTATCATTGAAAGACTTTATTCCATTATACGATTGAATTAGCACATCCACGACATGATTCACTATGAAGTAGTCGTCAGGCAATTCATGGACTAGAATCCTCTCTAGCCATTTCAACGTCTGCAAAGGATCTTTAATGGCATATCCTGCTAAAAATTCTATAAAGACACTTACCTTGTGTTTACTTAAAGGAGACGTAACATAAGCATCTGCCACTCTTTTCTGGATATTATCATTCCATTTGTCTGCATGATGAAATAAATTATCACATGCCTCTCCCATTTCTGAAGAATCAAACTGCGGTTCCATAAAATGGAGAATATAGTAAATGGCTTCCTCGTTTGTTCGTTGGCCAAGAGTTCCCAAGAAGTTTAATAAAGAAATACGAGCCTCTTGGTTATTTTCACACATTTTGTCAAGAAACACCTTGATGCGCTCGTCCTTATCGTTGTGTGCCCAAGCTAACCATAATATAATGACTTGCTCACGATAACATTCAGTGCAATCTGCCGCATGGCTAAAGAATTCCAACAATTCATCAATGGCATAATTGACAAAATACACTAGTGGATTATAATTATGAACAGGCATAGCCATTAACCTAGGATTAAAGTCATGCATCAGTTTTTTGAATAGCTCAACATTCCTGTTTTTATCAAGAATATTTAGTGTTGCCATATTTAAAAGTACTGCAGCTCTTGTATAAACAGAAGCAGTTTCTGCAATGCTTTCTATGGTTCGGAATATATCTTCTTTATATTTGTTCTCTTTGGCACACTCCACCAGCATGTAACCAGCATTACCTCTCGCTTGGTTAATACCCACATTATAAACATCTTTCATATCTTGATGAATATCCTCATCTGGCTCCTTGGCATTGAGCAATACATTGCAAAACAATTTGAAGACAGGCTCAGGTACAAGGCTCATTTTAGATACATCATTTAAGGCAAATAAAAGCGAATGTATACAGAAACCTCTAAAAGTTGAATTGACGTCATAATGTACTATATCAAGGATTCGCTCCATAACATGTACAGCATCATCTAAGCGTCCTGCATCCAACAACCCTTGCATTCCTGCTTGGGGATAATCCAAAAGTACGCGGTTGTCATCTAGTGCTGTATTAATCAAATCAATAAACTTGTTTGGTTCTTTCGCCACTACATTTCTAAATAGATGGCATTGCCCAGTCAAAGATGGTCTGTCCCAATCTATTATAGAGTTATCCGTATATGTTAGCATCGCTTTGTGCCATGTGTCAAGGTTCATCTTCATCCCTTGGTCTTCTCTCAATGATGTCCAGCCTGTATGAGTTGTCATTTGGGAAGGCATATCATTTTTTAATCTGGCTTCATTGAATTTCCTATCAATCCTTTGTCGCTCTTGATATGCTTGCCAGGACAATCTTCTGAGTTCTTCTTTATGTATAGCATGCAACGCTTTTCCCTTATGCAAATCAATATCAAGCAATGGATGACCGTATAAAAGTCTATTTTTAACATAATCCTTAAACAAGACGTGTTCTCCCTTGTCATCTATAGAAAGGATTCTTCTTATTATTGTTAACTTTTGCTCATCATTCCATAACGGGAATGCAGCTTTTAATGCTTCCATAGTCTGATACTCCACCCAACTCGGAGCATTGCAAAGAACAGAGCGATTGATTATTAGATTAAAGATGTTATCCTTAAACTTCTCAGGAAACTCTGTATAGACATATAAAGCAATGAAAACGAATCCTTCGTGCTCACTCTGAGCAAACTCCGTCAAATATAGTTCAACTCTTTCGTTATCAACTTCTTTCAAGAAATTATCTATAAGAATGTTTGCAGCATCTTCTATAAAATTTGAAACAAAATGTCCACCCGTCACTCTTTGAAAACTGTAGAATTCTGTAGAATTGCTTATTTCAGCACCATCTAAGCAAAATTTCGAATTATCATAAATAAGTTTCAGTATGTCCACTAATAGCTGAACTCCATGATTATGATGATCCCTAAGCAACTTCTCATACAGGAGCTTAACATCATGCCCAACTTCTATCCTATAAACAAGCTTTGACTCCTTCTCCAGCAATTGCAATCTGACATTTTCCTTCAACTCCTGACAAACAAATTCAGGATTATCCTTCATTATATTCTCCAGAAGACGTGTATGTTCAAGCGGCACTCTACTCTTAACCAGCTTATTATAAAGTACTATCAATTTCTTTGTATCGCAATTCAAATCATAATATTGAAGCAAATTACTAAAATACTCACAGTCCTCTTTGTTACTAAAATCAAATGTCGCCTCTAACTTGTCAAGAACAATCTCTGCACAAAGCAAAAGCGTCCTTTTGCTCATCAGCATGGTTTTCTCTTTATAATTTTTACTTAAACACTTCCACCCACCTTTACTTTCCATGATTTCCCAAATAGCCTTAAACCAATTAGGGGTATGCACAGACTCATATAACACGTCCATATAAATATTATCTTGAAAGACCTTTCTAGAGATAAAATTTATTTCATCATTCAAAGGTGTTTCAAAAAACGCCATATTGCTCAAGGCCAATGATTTCAAATGATACCGATATATATCTTTTCCATCGTCATTTTGCGCATAAAGTAGTTGGTCAATAATATGAATATACTCCTTAGGACTCTGTTCTCGAAGAAAAGTTAATATGCTCTTAACTGCAGCCCTAGAAAATAACCCTTGGTGCTGCCTTTTAAGTACTTCCAATAAATTGTATCCTTTTTCAGTAAATCTGCGTGCATATACATAATCAAACAACGTTTGATGAAAAAATTGAATCTGATTGCTCTTTGTCTTTAATAACAGCTCATGAGAGAACAGATATTGCAACTCAAAGCTGAAGTCTGTTTCAAACTCCCTAAGGTGTACAGACAACTCTTGACGTTTATACATAGTTGTGACCAGAGCATCCATTAAGGCTAAAAGACGTTCTTTATCAACCGTACGCATGCTATCATCAAGTATGTATTTTCGCCATAATTGATGATAAAGTACGTCCGTTGACAATGGGTATGTCAGTTGTTCTCCTGACTTTATCTTTAAAAATAAGTATAAATGTAACGGATTACCCAAAAATCGTAGAAGATTGTCATTTAAATGTTCCTTACATTCATTCTTATCAAGAATATCTAGAACTTGTTCTTTAGTAAAATCTTTAAGTTCCCATTTGTTCTTTATACGTAAACTATCAAGTAATGGATCGTATTCTAAATCATATGGTCTACAAGAAATAACCACCCTGACATTTGAAATCAATTGTACCTGCCTTATCAATTTTAAAAGAGAACGCAATGGTGTACGATTAGAAGACAGTGATAACGACAATGCATCAATCTGATCTATCAGCAGTATGACCCGTTTATATTGATGGGTCATTTCCTCCATAACAATTTCTATAGGTTTTGCAAGATGCATATTCTTACCAAGTTCATCTGTATCTGCAAACTCAACCTGATCAGATTTAATGCCTAATACTAGATAATCCTTATTTTCCTTCAATTCTTCAAGCAAGTCATGCATAACTATAGACTTCCCAACACCAGCCTTCCCATAAAGTAATGCCAATCTACAAGGATGTTCTGTAGATATCCTCCTTTCAATCCAATCTTTTATCTGATCAACCTCTTCTCTATGGATAGAAGGTTGTATAGTAGGCGCGTAGTCCTGCAACTCGTATGACCCTTTAACAAATGCAACAGAAGGCTCTTCTACATAGAGATTACCTACATAAATTTGTCCGCTATTTTTCTCTATATAAATTGGTGTTTGACCATTTTGATTAATAGTTCTATCTTCCATAACAACTTATCTTTACCGCTTAATGATTCACATAACATCCTCTGCTTCATATAAGATTATCCAATTCTTACCATCCCTGCCAACTGCACGAAATAATCATTTGACCAAATATCAAGTTCTTTTGGATTGCGGAGGAAAGGCAATACATCTTCTTTCACTTGTTTTATATCAGCTGTAGAGAGACGCTCAATGAGTTTTTCTTTGAATAACTCTAGAGTAATATTCTCATTGTTAAACTGCTTGCACCGTTCTGCCAAATGAGTAAAATCTAACGGAACATTATGACGTACATACCATTCAAAATCGTACCAATCACGACCTTTGACTCTATTCTTCCACACACGATAGACCAGTGCGTGCATCTTACCAGCAAACAAGTCTGGAAGTGTAAAACAGCGGGTCATAAATGAATGTGGCTGAAGCAAAAGCTTTTGTTCCGTTTTGAAGTTCAACGGTGGACAAGTATCTACTTCAATCTTTATCTTTATTGACTTCTCTGTTTGGAAAGTCACATCATATACATCGGTATTATCTTTAAGAAATGCCGATTCGACCTTTCCAAAATTCTTCTTATCTTTTTTCTTTATTTCAACCTCACGGCCTACCATTGCAAAGGCATCAATGATAGCAGGAAAATATTTCGTAAAATCGAACTTGTCATCTTGCGTAAGCAGTGAGAAATCCATATCCTCACTGAAACGCTGCAAGCCATGAAAGATTCTCAGGCAAGTTCCGCCATAAAACGCAGCCGACTCAAAGAAGCCCCCAGCATACAGGCCTGCAAGTATCATTTGTTGGTTAACTTCAAATATGGCGTTTCTCTTATGTTGCTCAGTTGTTAAATCATAACGAGAGAGCATATTATCGAATATTTCATTTTTCATCGTCTTAAGAATTTTAAAAGTGTCGAAATTGAATCAGCCTTTTTGCCTACATTAATATAATCTTCAAATATGGTTGCATCCATATTATAGAACTCATCCATATCCATACGAATATCCTGCTCAAGATATGTCTCTACATCCTTCATATAGCGAAGAATGACTTTTGAGGAATTGGCAATCAAATCACACAAAGCCTTTTCCGGTGATGCAATAAGAAATGCATAGTCACCTTTATTCATACTCCTTACTCCTATCGGAAATGCCTTTCTTGAAATATATTTGTAGTCATAATTGCCGACTGGAGTTTGAAAACTTCGGGGATGTTTTACTGTCATTGATTGATGAACATATACAGCCTCTGGGATAAGTCCATAATATCGTAGTGCAGTAGACATTGAAATATACGAAGGTGTATAGAGATGATTGGCGATTAACTCACTTGATAGAGTCTTTCCTGAATATTCTGGGTTGATCACATAAAGTCCTCGCTTCAGTCTGATGATAACCCCTTGTTTTTCGAGCCAAGTAACTTTCTTATTAGCAGACTTCAGTTCCGGATATAACGATTCAATGATTGAAGTCGTTACTGGAATGGTTCCTATTTCACTTAATTGTCTATCCATACTGCAAATATAGTAATATTTTGAACAATAAAAGAAATAATAATTCTTTTTCTGTTCAAAATATTACTACTAAGACCATCTTAAAAAATAGCGACTGCTGTCACATAATGATTACCGACAAGGTAGATTATTATCTAAAATTTCTCATCACTCACCGATTGTAAAGACCTCATAGCACTTAAAAATAGATTCTATTTTCATAGATAAGACACTAAAAACTCACAAATCTGTTCATCGATACAAACATCAAGTCCTACTTCATCTTTAAGTCTAAAAGAATAAAAAGCATCCTTTTCTTCTTTTTCGAACTGTGAAGTAAACGAGGCACTCATTGTTCCCAATACAGTTTATGAAACTTTTCACATTTAGTAGAAAACCCATGGGCTAAACCATTTTTGAGTCTGTGAGTATTTCATTGCCCATTTAGCTTTCTCAAGAATCGCTATTTTTCTAGCTTTTTCATAAAATTACATGATTAGAGATTAGGAACTGCACCGAATTTACCGAATTTATATGCCTTTTGGAGAGAACTGATCCTATTCAATCCCTTAAAATTTGTTAGAGGATACAGCACACTTGATCCATCCAGATTCTTTTCAGTAAACCAGACATTATCTTTTCTAAGCAAATCTTCCTCTCCTAACAGTCCATCATAATGTGTAGTGAGCAACAACTGGGCTTGCTCTGATTCTTTCAGAAAACGTTCAATAATATGTTCTATCAATTTTGGATGAAGAGAATGTTCGATATCGTCAACTGCAAGAAAAGCATCATTTTCAAGAATCTTTTGTACTTGAGCAGCTAGGCCAAACGTACGGATAGTACCGTCTGATTCAAACAGTTCTGGGAACCCATAATAGTCATTGTTACCATCATTAGATAAAACTTTATGCTGATACATGGTATAATTAATCGACCCCTTATATATTTCCTGCCTTTTGCAATTAATATTTGAAATATTGAAATCTGCGTCTTGTAGATATCTCAAAATATAATCTTTTACAGACTCATTCTTGATCGATTCTTTAGCATAACGATTTAAAGATGATGAAGATACAATAGCTGACATAACTTGATTGGTTAGATACTGAAGAACCGTCTCTAATTCTACAATATGTGTATTCACCTGCATATAAGCAGCAAAAACTGACATGTTATGCAAACACTTCAATGTTATTTCCTCTTTGACAGATTGCGACATTTTGATCTTCTGTCCAAATTTAATAACTGATACGTTATTCTCAGTATTTCTTTCAAATATAGTAGCAGGCTGTTGACTTGGATAATAGATTAGACTTTCCTTTGCTACGTGCCATCTGTCTAAAGCTACAGAATAGACATAACGAACTGCTTTTTCCTCATTCTTCAAATAGAACGAAATCGAATATTCAGATAACTGCCTCGAACTTGTTTTATTCAGGAGAAACGGGACTATTTGAATTTGTTCTGCCTTATTAAGTGGGGTATAAGTAATGAATGACTTGATAAAATCACAAACTTTAATAATATTACTCTTACCCGAAGCATTTGCTCCATAAATGACAGCCACTTTCAATAATCTCACATCATCCCCCAATTCGACAACATGATATGACTCCATATCCTTACTTCTATCAGCTTCAAAACTTAATATAGCCTCGTCTCTAAATGAGAACATATTCTTAAATCTAATTTCTGCTATCATGCTATCCATTTTTACAAAGATGACAACAAATTTACATATTAGTCATAAACATTAGAGTTTTTATGCTGATATAAAGACTAAGAAGTATTTAATTAAATGCTACTAATCCCATCCATCGATTCATAACAAATGAAAGATATTTGAAAGAAATTACAATCAACTATAAAAACTGCACTCATTAAGTTTCAATCTTTCATGAAACAAGTTCATTCTTCCTATTAGTTTGCCTTCCTCTTTCAAGGTACAAATACTACTACAAGCCACCTAGGGATACCTGAAGTTATGAGATAATAATATATCCCTATGTTGTTTTTCTCACCAAGTAAATACCACATTATTTTCTTGTGATATGTTTTGAGATAATCAAAGTGTAATAAAAAATAATTCTTTAGTTAATCTATAGACCTGGCATCAAAACAAATTATTGCACCTTCTTAATTGAAGCAATATATATGCTAATTATCGGAAGACAAACAAAATAGAGATTTACAGATTATCCAGCTATAATATATTTTTGAACAAGTTGATCTTTGTAATATATTTCTATATTTCTCCCATTTATTTTTATTATTTTTATATCTGATGGACATAGCTTCAAAAGCCCTTCAATATAACCTAAGGCTCTATTTACAGTCCAGTTATCATGGTTACACCATGTCATATTCAAACCTTTATCTTCAATGATTGATAATAGTTCATTAAATGTTATATTTTCCATAATCTGATTTTATATTTATGATTGTTCTATATTTAAAAATTTACAAAGTCCCATAGGTTCACTAAGGATACAACCCTTTTTCAATGTCTTATTTACAAAGGTAGTATAAATCATAAATGATTTAAAATATGATAAAAGAATAATCTTCATGTTGTTTAGTAATGTCTATCATCTATCCCAATTTGATATTCTAACCATACTTTTGTAAAGAATGAACATATTAATACGCCTATATTCACTATCTTTGTATAAATTGTAACAGCATGAAGCCTAAAATTCTAAAAAGAATAAAAATAGTTCTCGCTGAGAAAAGCAGAGTTAACAAATAGCTAGCTGAACAATTGAATGAAAATCTGGTATGGTATTCAAATGAATTACAAATAAAGCTTAATAACATCGAAGCTCTTATCCAAACTGCAAAAATGCTAGAAGCAAGAGGCAATAACTTATTAAAAATAGAATAAATAAATATATGGGAACCGGGAAATTATATAAATATCTGGATTTTAACGGTGGATTGATGATGATGTATAATAGTAATCTTCAATTTACCAACGCTACACAGTTGAACGATCCGTTTGATTGCCATCCTTCACTAATTGATTTCTCTAATGTTCCGAAAGAAGCATGTGGAGGATGGACTCCGGAAATAATCGAAGAATTAAAAAGGGAACCATTTCGTAGAACTAGAGAGGAGGCATGGATATGCAGTCTTTCTAAAATTCATAATTCAATTTTAATGTGGAGCTATTATAGCAAGCATCAAGGAATTTGTATCGGTCTGGATATGGAAAAAGCCCAAAAGTATCTTTCTCGTATGTATGGTAGTGTGATGATTGGTTGCTCGGAAGTGGAAGTACAATATAAAGATATTGTAGAAAAACCTGATTTTTTCAAGGACGCAAAAGACTTTTTTCAGTATCAAATATCGACAAAAGCCAAAGCTTGGGAGCATGAACAAGAAGTGCGTTTATTTATATTAAATCCATGGTCGACATATATGAAGCTGCTACCATGGCAAAATGATAATAAAGGTCCGATTGATTGGAAAGAAGTAAGAGCCTTCCTCGAAATTGGAGGAGAATGTTTCGACTCCGTATATTTAGGAGTCAATATGAATACCGAAGAAAAGTCAAAAATAATCCATGTTGCTAGAAAGTTGAATCCCAACATTAAGATTTTTCAAATGGAAATTGATTCAAATGCTTTTAGGTTAAATACAAAAATAATAGAGTAATATATACCAAGAAACTGACAAAAATAACAAAGAGGAGACCATAGAAGTCCATACTTTTCAACAATCGCGACAGTTTAAGAGGAAATTCATCCATGACTGACAAGCGAGATTTGTAGTTGACTTTGCTTTTGTATAAATAAACAATGAACCCTATACAAGGTTATTCTATAATATATATTCATGAGCACATTAGAACTGAAATCCATAGCCGAGTTACAAGACCTGGCATTCTTCATCCCCGACTATCAGCGGGGTTATCGATGGACCCGACAACAAGTAGAAGACCTGCTCAACGACATCCTTGAATTCAGCCAAAAGGAAAATGCCGACATCTATTGCCTGCAACCGCTAGTGGTCGTCAGAAAATCGTCAGACGAACAACTGTTGGACAAGATACGCCAAGCCGACGACCTGAGCGAAGTGAAGCGCCTACTGAACGGGCAATGGGAAGTAGTGGACGGCCAGCAACGACTGACAACCATACGCCTCATCCTAGAAGTGCTACAGCATCCTCGTTTTTACGACATCAAGTATGCCACTCGTGAGAAAAGTGCCGAATTTCTGAACAAGATAGCCCGGCAGGACACCACACAAGAAAACGAAGACAACATTGACTATCACCACATCAGTCAGGCTGTCATTGTCATCCGCGAATGGATGGAAAAGAAAAATACCGAAAAATTCCTGAGCGTATTACTGAAACAGGTGAAATTCATCTGGTATGAAACACAGGAAGAGAACCCCAAGGAAGTATTCACACGGCTGAACATAGGAAAAATCTCGCTGACCAACGCCGAACTGGTAAAAGCCCTGTTACTGAACAAATCGAACTTCGACAGTGCCGACGACAACAAAATAAGGCTGTGGCAACAGGAAATATCCATGGAATGGGATGTCATGGAATATGCTCTACAGTCCAGCGAATTCTGGCTTTTCCTCAACAAGCCCAATAGCGAACGGCCTACACGCATTGACTTCATCTTCGACATGATTTGCCACAGCGACCTGCTGCAATGCAAGGACAACAATGAAAAAGAAGCGGCCGATGACTATAAAACATTCCGCTATTTCTACCATTACCTGACCGTGCAGAAGCAACAAGGAATTCCGATGGCACAGGCCACCCACACCATCTGGGAGAAAGCACAGGAAATCTTCCAGACCCTGCAGGAGTGGTTCGACGACAAGGAGCTGTACCACTACATCGGATTCCTGATTTGCATGGGCAAGAGTGTGGACGAAATTTACAGCCAGTGGACACGCTACACGGCCAAATCGGATTTCAATAAAACATACCTGATGTCTGAAATCAAGAACAGCCTCCGCGGCACAGATATTGAAAACACCTATTATGAAGTCAATACAGACGATAAACAGAAGCATAATGGCGGAAGCAAAACCAACTGCCGCCCTATCCTGCTGCTGCACAACCTTCAGACGGTCATCAATCAGAACAACGTGCTGACCGGAAACAAGAAATACGACGACGGCGTGTTCTACAAGTTCCCCTTCCACCTGTACAAATCGGAAGGATGGGATGTGGAGCACATCGACTCAAATACCGAGAACAAGCTGAACACCATACAGGCACAACGCGAATGGCTGCTCAATGCCTACTTCGGACTTCAGGACAAGGCCTATCAGCAACTCCGTGAGCGGATTCAAGACTTCTTCAGGCAATACACCGGAAAGGCCTACGAACAGAGCGATAACCCAGACAAACAGGAAGAACGCAACACCCAGTTCGGAGAGCTGAAAAATGCTATTGAAGACATCAACAGCAGCAGGCGGCTGAGCCAGGACGAAAAGAACAGGATATGGAACTTTACCCTGCTCGATTCGTCGACCAACCGGAGCTACGGCAATGCCATATTCCCTGCCAAACGCAGGGCTATCATCGGTAAGGACCAGGGTAAGAAAGTGGGCACACCCCAAACCGATGAGGAAGGACAAATAATGGATAGTAAGCCCGAGAATGCTTCCTCGTCATTCATCCCGCCATGCACCAAATACGTATTCCTGAAATATTACAATACGGTTTCGTTCGACCCCAACACATGGACCAAGGACGACGCCAAGGCTTATGAAGATAACATAAAAGAAGTACTTAAAGATTTTCTGTCATGAGTGAATACAGCCAAAAGGTCTCATTCTGGGACCTGCTAAAAAGAAAAAATATAGTTATCCCCATCATCCAGCGCGACTATGCCCAGGGCAGGAAGGGCAAGGAATTCCTACGCGAGCGTTTTCTCAAGCAACTGTTCGACGCCTTGCAAGACGATGCCGAGCCGCTGGTACTGGACTTTGTATATGGCAGTACGGAGGAAGACACCCTCTATCCGCTAGACGGCCAGCAGCGACTCACTACCCTCTGGCTGCTGCACTGGTATCTGGCACTGCGCGCAGGCACGCTGTCCGAGGACAAAAACATACTGAAACATTTCTCGTACGAGACCCGTGTCTCATCCAGAACATTCTGCCATAAGCTCTGTAGCATCAGCCAGCCCTATCAGTCACAAAAGGCTGATATAGCCAGCTTTGTACGCAACCAAAGCTGGTTCTACTCCGCATACGAGCAGGATCCTACCATACAGTCCATGCTGCGCATGCTGGGGGGGACGGATATCAAGGACAACAATGATATTGACATTATCGACGGCATTGAAGAATATGCCACGCAACTGAAACTTACTGAGGATAAAGCAAAAGAGCTGCTGGAACGGCTGAAAAGCGCGGATTCCCCCATCAGCTTCTACCTGTTGAACATGGAGGACAAGAACATGCCCCTGACCGACGACCTCTACATCAAGATGAATGCCCGCGGCAAGACACTGACCGACTTTGAGAATTTCAAAGCCGACCTGCTGAAATACAAGTTGTCGGACCGGGAATACCTGATACCGGAAAACGATACCAGCGAAAACAGCTTCAGCCTGCTGCTTGATACCCGGTGGACAGACTTGTTCTGGCCATACCGTTCGGCCGAATACCACATTGACGAGATATACCTGAATTTCCTCAACCGTTTTTTCCTCAACTGGTACATCGCCCGCTGCAACACGGACGCCACAGTAGAAGAGGTAACAGCCCGCGATTTCTACAAGCAACTGTCAGCAGCCATAAACGGTAAAAACAAGGACTACCGCTACCAGAGTATCTCCATCTACAATCAGGTGCTTACCCGTGAGTGTATCGCCTCACTTCAGACCTGCCTGAACCGCCTGTACGATCTTTATCAGAAAGCTATAACCGAATATGGCAAAGAACAGGCATCACAAGTAGTGGACAGCCTATTAAGCCCTTATTGGGAAAACAAAGCGAACGACAACGAGAGTGGAAAAACAAAGAAAACCTTCTATTTCATCCCCAGATATGAAACAGGAAACACTCCTGACTCCATCAACCTTCAGCAACAGGTAGTGTTCCATGCCGTCTGTGTATATCTTACTACTTGTCAGACTATTGATTTCAGTCGTCTGAAAGAATGGATGCATGTAGTCTGGAACATCGTTGAAAACAGCTACATAGACAGCGAACAGAGTGTCAGTGCCATCCGTTTCTTCGACCGGGGACTTCATGCACTGCCCAGGCTTCAGGATTGTGAAAGCACCTGCCAGGCATCCGACGACATCATCACTTTCCTAGCTGGGACAGACGAAGGCCAGCTGAAAAACATATTCGGACGCAGACAACTGCTGGAAGAGATAGCAAAAGCCCGACAGATAAAGGCAGACAACAGTTGGAAAGAAAAAATAGATGCTGCCGAACGCTTTGCATTCTTCAAAGGCGCCATAGCATTCCTGTTCAACAATGAGAAAGGTGAAACAGATTGGAGCAACTTTGACCGGAAACTGGATACGGCGCAACTGCTATTTGACAAGGATGGCGTCAAAATAGAACAGAAAGTACATGCGCTACGCACTTTGTACAGCTACTGCAACAATTGGGATGCACAGTTCTGGCGGTATGCCAAAATATTCAATGGCAGCGCGAATACCTGGAAGAATAGCATTCTGACCAAAGTTGGTAACGACAACAGCTATACATACGCAACGCCAGTACACTACCTGCTGATGGGAGACGGCCCGTCGGAAAAGACGAGTGACGACCGGCGCATGCGACTGCTGACTGACGAATCGATGGTCAGCTTCCTCGTGACCGAGAACAAGAACGAATCGGACATGTATATCAGAGATCCGCATGACGCACTATACTACTGCGGCTACAAATATGGGGTAATGCTGAACTTTGAGCATCGCGATACTTACCTGAATCTGCTCTTGGATGAAGGTATCATTGAACTGACCGACAGGAACCGACGGATAGATAATACCGGACTGTTCTGGGGTGACTTCAACATCAACTTCCTCTATCATGCACGAAACGGCCGTACCCTGCACTTGCAGTGGTATCAGCAACGCAGTTACAATGCGTATGACATCTATCTGATGACTAACGAGTGGAATTACAAAATGCGCCCTGACTCCCTGGAAAATGAGCTAGGTGACCGTAAGAAATACTATTGCTTCAATGTAGAGAACCCTAACGATGGCACATCAATAATAGAACAATTTCACAAACAAGTAGAAGAAAATTTTTTTGAATTTATGAAGGTGTAGTTGATTTACACCTTCATAAATTATAAGCAAAAGTTAATTAACTTTTTTTCTTTATATAGACTGCGACTTTAAAACGATTCTCCAGCGGTTTTGTACTATCGTTTTGGCTAATTACTGCTTTAAATAATTTATTCCATCCCATATCAAGAATATCTTTAATTAGCCGTCCCTCTTCTTCGGGAATTACACCAATCACATTACCTTTCCCTTCTTCTTTTGTAATACCAACTTGATTAGTTAAACCTTTGAATTTTTTATTATCTAAATCATTCTTTAAGTAAACTTCTGTTCCTACTTTGACATTTTTCAAAAACTCTAGACCTTCACACTCAAGGACTTTCTTTAAAGCAAATTCTTTGTAAAATTTTCCCATAAACTAATTTTTTTTATAATTAAAAATATCATTATCAAATTGTTGTTCAACAGACATTTGTCTAATTTTATCAAGCCAGTCTATTATCTGCCTTGGTGAATTTTTAAACCCTTCAGTCTGATGCCTTTCAATAGCCAAAGCTATCAAAGAATACTCTCTTTCCAACGATGTAGAAAATACGCCTTGATCATCTGTATTAATTGAAACGGCTATATCATGTTTGTTGTAAGGAGTATTCAAACCACTATTATAGAATTTCAGTATTGGATGTTCATCATAGTTTGACATCTCTCCTATTTTGTAGTTAGAAGTAGGATTACATTCTATAGATATTCTTTTGCTTTCAATCTCTTTAAGTAATTGCTCTTGTATTGCCTCAAGAAGCTTATAAAAATCTTCTACATAGCTTTCTTTTATGGTAAAGGCTACAGCTTCTGAGCCTCTCTCTACAATTTCATCTTTGTGATACTGATCGAACAATTCAAGCGCATTGATATTGAATTTTGCAATTTCTATTCCATATTCATGATTTTCTGCGCAGTTGTCCCATTCCTGTTCTAATTCATCATCACTTTCTTCCATATCACTAGCAAATTTAGGATTATTTCCTCTTAACACCCACGACTGATAATAGTCATTGATATTATTTTTAACATCAGGATCATTCAATAATTCATAATTAATCTTACCATCCTGATATATTTGCCCTTGATACACGTCATAAAAATATTGATTAAATATTCCTTCTAAATAATAACAAAGAGAAGTATAGCCAAAAAGTCTTTTACACTTATGATGTAACCAAGCCATATTATCAAGCAGAACCTGCTTGGTACAGCATATAGTGTTATAACGCATGGAATAGTATTTTCTTACATCAGTACCTAGTACAAGACAATGGCCTAATCTGTCACCATTTTTCAAGTTAAAGTAAATCATAGCTTCCTCGACTGCACGAAGCCCATCTGCTATATCATAAAAATCTTCTCCAACATGATAGGTTATATTCAAATCATTAGGTCTTTGTCTTCCATTATTCTTTATATTATGGTATCTAAGGAATCGAAAAGCTTGAGCAAAGACCTCTGGACGACACATGAGCTCTGTGTTTGCAGCATCAATTCCCACAACATATCCAGAAAGAGGATAATCTTCGGAACCTACTCCAAGATATTCAGCATTATTACGGAATTTATGTATAGCAAAAGCTCTTTTTTTGATATCTTCTCTTAACTCCTTATGCCTATATTCCTTATCCTTTCTTTCATCTCTAGACTTTATGAAATGTAATATAATTGAAAATCTTTCTTTATATTTTTCATCTACACTTTCTGCTATTTCTTTTATTTTTTCTGCTATGCCCTCTGCTGTTGTATCAGGAACTATACGAGTTTCAAGATACCTATCTTTACCATTTATTAAAAAAGACTCTATCGCTGCTTTATAAAGAAATTTCTTATGTCTTTTTGCAATAAACTTATCTTTTATTTCTTCATACAATGTAAAATTGTGAAATCCAACCGTAGAATTTAACTGAATTATCGCATTTCTAAATTTAACCTTATAACAGAGATAACTATAAAAAAGAGAACTTATATCTTTATAGTCATCACAACCCTCTAATAATAGTCTAAAAACACTATACATCAGTTCTCTTTCAGACGAAAGTATAGATCTAACATTATCCTTATTGTAACGTGGAATTCGTATATAATCCAAATCCTGATAGTCAGATTTATCTTCAAAATGTTTTGATGTTTCCTTAGCTTTAGACAGTAGAAATTCCAATGAATGTGACTCCAATAATTGACGTTTAACAGACTCATCTATTGCACTTTTTACAATAGAGTCATTTGCATTATTCTTTTTATCGTCAATAATATTTAACAATTGTGCAGATGTAATTTGGGCATTTTCTGATAGTAATCCGGTTCTTGAGGCTAAATATAAACGTATGGCACATGCTCTATACATTTTTGCATAAAGGTCTTTATCCCATCCGTAAGTTTTCCGCAAGTTATAAACTTCGGTAAAAACATTCTCCATGCTCGTAATATTGTTCATTATCGAAAGCCAGCTTATATCAAAATTATATGAAGAACCTTTTAAGTGCATGTGGAGATCTGCCATTTTATTTTTAAACAGAGCATTAATTTCCTTATTATTATGGTCAATATATGCCGGCCAATCAAAATATTTCCTTTTGGACTTGTTAACAATATCGAGAGATGCTGCAAATACAGTAGTAAATGTATCTTCTCCAAAGAGATTTGAGACATTATGCCATCTTAATAATTTGGAATAATGACAAACCGGATCGTTGTTTTTAAAATATATAGTCTTACAAGCAAAATGCAACAACATATTGAAAACTGACAGGTTAAAAGATTTTAACTCTTTATGAGACTTTAAAGGTTTCATCCACTCAGAAACTACAACCTGCCCCACAATTGATTCTTGATCTAAAGTATTATATGCATTAACCTTTCTTAATAGATATTGAATCTGCGATTCTTTCATCTCCGTATCGGGACGTGGCATTTCACCACGGTTATATTGATTATCCTTTTGCAACATATCCGCACAAAAAAGGACTTCATCGCCATCCTGTTCCTTAAAAACAGCTTTCAGCGCATTACTTAAATGTTCCATTATATTATAGATTTATTAGTCAAAAAGTTGTTTTATCTCTTCTATTGTAAGTTTTTCATTCATAGTATTGAATAATTCGGACATTTCCTCCTTATTTTTATGTAGTTCCAAAATTTTTTCTTCAACGGTATCTTTGCAAACCAAACGATATACCTTAACATCATTTTCCTGACCTATCCGATGAGTACGTGCAAAAGCCTGACTCTCAACAGCAGGATTCCACCAGTCATCCAGCAGAATTACTCTATCAGCAGCAGTAAGATTCAGTCCTGTTCCACCTGCTTTTATACTTACCATCATAACTGTGGCAGAAGGATCATTCTGGAATGTATTGACAAGTGTTTGTCTGTTACGCGTCTCACCTGTAAGTATTAACGGGTTCAGTTCTTTCAGTTTCGGATGCTTTATAAGCAACTCCAAAGCTGAAGTAAATTGTGAGAACAACAATACTTTATGGTTTTGTGAAACGAAATCCTTTATCAGTTTTATTGCAAAATTAAATTTAGAACTGTCTATAATCGCTTTTCCACTCAGACTAAGTGGCAAAAGACTGGTGTTTACACAGCATTGTCTTAATCTTAATAATCCTTCAAGTGCTATACTGGTCAATCGTCCACTTGTTCCATCACTCATAGCAAGGAGAAATGTTTTTCTTACTTTGGAATATATTTCTCTTTCTTCCTTCGAAAACTCTATATAAACATTTTCCACTACCATATCAGGCAAATTCAAAACCTCATCTTTTGTCCTTCTTAATATAAACGGTGACAGAAACATTTTAGACAGTTCCACTACCCTCTTTCTATCGTTAGTGTCAGTCAAACTCTTGATTTTATTATATATCAGCTCAGTTTCTGGCTGTATAAGTTTAAATTGTGCCCATATTTCATCAATGGAATTTTCAATGGGAGTACCACTAAGTATAATCAAATAATGCCTGTTAAGTGACTCTATGGCTTTATGACGATGTGTATTGTCATTCTTTACCATTTGTCCTTCATCTACTATTATTGTATCAAATTCTCTTTTGTGGTATTCCGAAGCATGAATCCTTATCGCTTCGTATGACTGTATTTCAATTCTTTCTAATAATTGGGGAGTAAATTTCATTATCTCATTTTTCCAATTTGCAGTAAGTGAAGCTGGACATATTACAAGAAATCTGTTATTTTCTTCAGTTATTGTAGTAAGATAAGCCAATGTCTGTAATGTCTTGCCCAATCCCATATCGTCAGCAAGCAGCCCTCCCCTATGATTCTTTCTGAGCTGGGACAACCACATAACGCCATCCATCTGATATGGTTTCAAATGTACATTCACATTTTCAATAACTATCGAAGTTATTTTTTCTCTTTCGCTATCAGATAAAGGTATTATAGGTTTATAAAAATTCTCGATATTTATATTGTTGGGAATCAAACTACCGATAAACTTCTCAGGAGTAAGATTCTTTATCTTATCAGAATCAAACAAATTAAAGTTACCATCCGACTCTACATAATTTCTGCTATTAAGATATGCATGAAGAATATCTTTAATATTTAAAGAATCAGGACTTTCTTCATTAGCAGACGAAAACCACTCTATTCCATTCTTATCTCTATGATATGAAGCTGTAGAGTATGTTCCTTTAGAAGATGGTAAATAGAGTTTCCATCCCTTAGATATAAGTTCTGTAAGTACCTTCACATCGGGCTTGTCTAACGATAAAGTGCTGTATAATCTGTCAAGATTTGAATCAATAGATTTTATAAATATATCTTCACCCTCTTTATCTCTGTAAAAGAAATCGTTATTATCATTTTTAATTGGAATGGAAGTATAACATATTGGATATAATGTAGCAGAATCTTCATATCTAAATCTTAGATTCATTTTCTTCCACCACGCCCGAATATCTGATATATAAATTTCTCCCTCGATAAGTTTTCCTTTGCAAATAGGTATTTTATCCGAGGAAACAAAGTTTTTCAGAACAGATTTTATATTCTTAATTTTTTTTAGAGATGAATTTTTCCCTCCAGAACGCTGGTATATCCATTCATGATTAGACAAAACTTGAATTAGTTCTTCATTCACCATTTGCACTGGAGAGAAAATAAACGGCTGTTCTTCCTGTCCAACCATAAACAGGATTTGAGCCAAACGGTCTGTCTGAAAAGTTTTAGAACGACGAATATCGTCTCCGTTTACTTTTCTTTGAAACGGAGACAAAGACCTGGAACCTGTTTCCATACAGACTTCAATGTCAATATTTCGGTTTGAAGTCGTATTATTCAATATACACACAAACCTGTATTCCATCAATCAAACTTATAAAAGTAATTAAAGCTATCTATCATTCTTTTCTTCAGCTTATTCTTTTTTTCATCATTACAACTTATCTGATGATATGGCAAAGCTGAAGATTGTATTTTACCTGCAAAATCAAAATCATCAATTCTACATCCACCGTCACAAATATATCTCAATTCACAGTCTTTACAAGGGATAACATTCTCAACCGAAGTAGCCAAATGTATTTCTTTACCTTTTTCCATGAAAAAAGACATTGGTTTCTCGGTAACATTTCCGAATGATTCCATTTCGTTTATTCTGTTACAGAAATAAACATTTCCATCCGAACTGACAGATATACCTCCTAATCCACAATTTATAGCTACCAAATTTGCAGTATGGCCAGCAAGGAAGTTCTCATAATCTGCATTTTCATCAACATGCTTTTCTATATCCTTTATTATTGCAGAGTATTTTTCGTTCTCTTCAGCTGTAAAATGCACATCTCTACCTGGAAGAAGCTTCTTGCTAAGTTTGAAGAATACATCTTTACCTGATGTTTTTTCTTTTATCAAATCGACCAGATTTTTGTATCGGGTCTGTGTATTCTCATTAAGATTGTCATAAGTAAATGTAGTAGCGACAGACGTCTTTACTCCAGCATTGGCAAATTTCACAATAGTATCTACAACTTTTTCAAAATGCCCACTTCCTCTTACCATGGAGTTTGTTTCTTCATCAACACCATCAAGGCTAAACTGAATTTCATCAATAAATGGAGCCAAATCATGTATCAATTTATCTGACCACAACAACCCATTGGAAAGAACAGTACTTTTCAAGCCTAAATCATGAGCATGACTTATTATTTGCGGGAAATTTTTAAACATAAGAGGTTCACCACCAGAGAAAGTTACAAATTCTCCTCCATTCTCTTTGAATGAAGTCAGAACTTTCATCCAATCTCCTAATGTTAATTCATTTTCCAGTTTTTTCCCGGACAGCATGAAACAATGTTTGCATTTAAGATTACATGCATTTGTAATATATATATTAAGCATTTTGTAACCTTCAAGATATTCCTTAGTTACCTCACCATTGACTCCTGCAAATTTTCTTGCAAAAATTGCAGCCAATACAATCTTTAAGTCACCCATTGCTTCTTCACTATCCACCGTCTCTATTGCATCGCCAACGCACTTTCCAGAACGTAGCATATTTAGAAAATCTATCTGTCTGGAATTATAAAGAACAATCCAATTTGCTGTTTGTACAGCAATAACCAGATAGAAATCATCGATTTTTTCTACAACTATTTCTTCGGGAAAATGAAGTATATCATCGTAATCCAATTCTCCGTTCATAATTATCAGTAGTGATTTATTATAAAAAAAATGCCCCACTTTTTTCTGGGGCATCAATATTTCTGTAAGCCAAAATTAGTTTTGGTTTACATCACAGCGTTTAAAGCAATACATAGCTCCTACGCGTTCAGCATCAGAAATCTTTTTTTCTGACCAATTGAATGTAATTGTCTTTTTCATTTTAATTTATTTTAAAATTTATAATTATAAATAATGTCTGTTCTCTATTAACTTAGTTATTAAAGTACAGCAACTTTTTAAATCTTCTATATCTATGGTCTCTACAGGACTATGCATATATCTACAAGGAATACTCAATAACAATGTACGTATTCCATCACGGCTAATCTGAACCACATTAGCATCAGTACCAGTAGGACGTGCACAAACCTCTACCTGATAGCTGATATTCAAATTCTTTGCCAAAGATACAACTTTTTTCGTAATTTCATTATCCATATTGGGACCAATTGCAACAACAACACCTTTTCCCAAATTTATATCACCATCTCTTATTGGAGACATTCCAGGGTAATCTGTTGCATGAGTTACATCCAAAACTATACATATATCCGGATTTATAGCAAATGCAGCAGTCTGCGCTCCTCTTCCTCTAAGTTCTTCCTGAGTTGTGGCAACATAAAATATGTCATCATTACATCTTTTTTCCGCAAGTATTTGAGCTATAGAAACCATTGCTGAAAGGGAGCATCTATTGTCCATAGCCTTTCCTATCAACCTATTTCCTTGCTGATATGTTACTGACTCCAATGTTCCTATACAACCAATCTCAACTAGTTCTAACGCTGAATCCTTACTATCTACGCTAATATCAATCCATAAATCTTCAGGATTCAATGATTGTTTAGAAACAGACTCTTTTTGAAGATGAATTGGTTTAACCCCTATAACTCCCTTAACAATCCGATTGTCAACACCCTTAATCAAGACTGTTCTACCAGGAAGAATATTAGTATCTATGCCACCTATTTCATCAAAATACAAATAACCATTATTATCAATATAAGTTACTATAATTCCTATTTCATCAGCATGGGCTGTTATCATTATCTTTTTACGCTCATCTCCACAACCACATTTGACTGCAACAGCATTACCTATATTAGTAAGATTAATTTCGTCAACATATTGAGACATTTCTTTGCACCAGATATCAATAACATCCTTTTCATAACCAGATGGTGCAATTATACTTGATACATGCTTTAAAAAACTTGTATTAAACTCCATAATATCATTTTTAAGGTACAAATTTAAAGAATTTTATTGGAAATCCTTACTAAAAACTCAGTTATAACTAAACTTATGAAAAAATTATATCTCTTATGCTTCATCAGTATACAGAAAGTTATAACCAATAAACAAGTATGGTAGGTTGTAAAAATCAGCTATTCACTAATATATTGGACAGGAAAAATAACGAATTATATGAGGAGGATGTATACAGTAGTCAAGCCTAACAATTACTATTGTTCTACTAAATTTCATAGTATCATAAAATGCAAGCACAAATGCCAACAAACGGACTGTACCATACAAAAAAACGATACAAACCAACGTCAATCTCCATATTATCTCACTTCACAAAGATTTAAAGACAACCCGAAAATACGTATTCTATTTGCGTAATATTGCACACCATTGATGAATATGCTACATCACTAAAAAAAGGGGTAAAAATACCTCGTTCTTGTAACTTATTTGCTGGAAAACTTTGAAATTCAACAAAATACAATTATCTTTGTCTTACAAAAAGAATGTAACAACATATAACTTATTGATAATCAATAAGTTATAATGACTAAAAATGACAAAAAAAATAGACTTCTGTACCTTTTAGAGCTCCAAATATTTGATACTCAGAAACTTGCAATTACTGCATCGGTAAGTAGCTGATTATCAACAATATTACAATATATCGCTAACTGTCTGAAAGCCACCGTTTTGGTGGCTTTTTTCATTTTAACACTTTCCATTTGAAACTTGTTACAACCAGTTTTTAAGGGTAAATTTGGCTCAAATATCGTTCCTATCCCTAAATTTTGCGACCAAATGGCAATCGGAAAATGACATATATGGCACCTTATGCAAAAACTGCAAAAGTGATAAATGTGCGCCCGTTGACATGTTGGACACCTCGTGAAAATTCCTGCAAATACCTGAAAATTGCTGCAAAGGAAATGGACGATTTTAACATGCCAAAAAAATGAAGATATTAAAGAAATGTTTAACATGTGGAGCAGAGTTTATTGCATCCAAGATGTCAAATAAATACTGCTGTAGAGAGTGCGAACGTGACGCATCTCGCAAACGTGAAGCAAAACGTAAAAAAAGTGTCCGGGAAAGTGAAAAAGAAGCAGCTCTTGATAAAGAAAGAGACGCAGTTGCTTCACGACCATTTTTGACACCCTCAGATGTTGCCTTATTACTTGATATAAGTGTTAGCACTGTTTATAGATGTTTCTATTCCGGAATCATCAAGGCAGTGAGAATACGTAGAAAAACCCTTGTCCGTCGTGAGGATCTTGACAAATACTTTGAGGATGCAGGACCTTATAGAAAAAGAAGTTACAAGCGTAAGCAAGAACAAGAATACTATACCCTACAAGAGATTATGGATAAGTATAAAATTGGACGTAAAGCTGTATGGGGGCGTTGTGACAGATTAGGCATCCCTAAAGTTTACGAAGGGCGTAATACTTTCTACAGTAAAAAGCTTATTGACGCAAATTTCTCTGAGCTTCTTGATGTCATCGACATTGATAACTATTACACATTGAGTCAAATCATGGAAATGTACAATATGACTCAGGGTGCGACTCTTTGTTTTGTAAAATACCATGCGGTTCCCAGGGTAAAGAGAAATGGCAGGTCTTATTATTCTAAGGTTCATATAGATTGTATAAAACACAAGACCGATGAAATTGATCCTGACTGGTACTCTTATGAAGAAGCTATGCAAAAGTATGGCATAACTAAAGATCAGGTAAGTTATACTCTAAAGACCTATAGCATTAAGACTGAAAAGCGTGGAAAATTCACCATGATTTATCGGACGGATTTTGATAATATCATGCATCAACGTCTTCAAAATTCAACTCCACTAATAAAGTCAAATGGTGATGAAAAGGTTGTTTTCACGGCAAAGCAACAGGAAAAAATCTGTCCAGCAACTCCTGAAGGATACTATTCTACTGATGAGGTAGCAGAGATGTTTAAAATATCAATAAAGCATGCTGGAGTTATAACAAGAGAGAACAACATACCTAAGATAGCACTGAAAGGATTTAATTTCTATGAGAAGGGATCCATTGACCTGTTATACAACAAAAAGAATAAGTATGCAGAAATCACAGACTGGATAACGCCAGAGGAAATGCGTACAACATTTAAAATGACAGCAGATGGTGTACGCTCTTTTATTCATAGACATAAGATTCCAGCAAAGGTTGAGTATGGTAGTACCTATTATTCCAAACAACACATAGAGGAAATAAAGAATGGATATTTTGTTGGTAGAGACAGGTATTATTCCGTAGAAGAATGGTAAAGCATGTCCCAATACATCCCCAAGTAAACCACGGGGATTAAGCATGGCAGATGGGATTTTTTCGTTGCACAAGACAAAAAAGGCGGCCCCACCTGCCGCCTGTAGATTGATAAAGAGAGAATTCCATCCTACGCAAGATGATCAAAGCCATATGGATCCAGCTTCCACATCCCCCGCCTGGTAGGTATAGGAAATGAACTCCTCAAGCGCCTCCTTCCATGTAAGACTGAAGGTTTTCATGATGGAGTGTAGCGTGCGGTTGCTGTCTTCATCCAGGCTATCCTCCCCGATCAGGTTCACATCTGCCTCCGGGTCCACATCAACAAACTCCTCGCGGCTCCAAAACACCACTACCGGGATGCTCAGGTTAATATCCCATGTTCCACGCTGGATCAATACCCCGGAGGGCTTGTAGAACGGGTCAAAGCCGTTTGTCTGCGGGTTCTTTTTAGAATTGTAGCCGTGATACAGGCGGAGTTTCAGGTCAAACTCCTTGCGGTCCTTCAGGAACCGGATAACTCCTTTTAATCCTACCGGGTTAGTGCTTCCCGTAATTTCCGCCTCGTTGTCATGTTTGGTCTTGTCCCAGGGCGTGGTATCCACATAGAGATAATCCACCAGTGCCTCCGGATCATTGTCGTCAGCTTCCGGTTTCCCGTCAAAGGTAGGTCTCACGTTCTCCGGGGTGAAGAAATGCTGGTGGATATTCTCCTGCCCGTTCTCCACGAACTGGCCGTTCATCAACTCTCCTTTGGAATTGTAGTAATAGATAAACATCAGGTAAACCGGGGCCGGGGTAAAGTTGTTTCCATTTTTATATTCGCCGTTTTTCTGAACGTAAAACTTGCCCTGGCTTCCTTCAGCAAGGGTCCATCCACTGCCGGTCTTCAGTTCATAAGTGATCTCCTGGACACGTTTCATATACCTGGCCGGGGATTCCGGATTTTGGTGGGAACCTCCGGCCTTCTGTATCTCGTTCCAGTCAGCGTGCAGGTGGCATTCAACGAGGCGGACGGTCATTTTTGCCGGGTCCTCATGCAGTTTGTTCTTCGTCTCGTCTTCTGGTATTACAGGATCCTTGCTGCAAGAGTTCAGCGACAGGACAAGGGACACTCCTATCAGAAGTGCCCACACGGTTTTACATGCAATTGTTCTCATTTTTCTTTTTATTTATTAGTGTTGATTATAGTTGTTATAAATTAAAAAATCCAGTTTACACCGCAACGCACATCACGTCCCATATCATGCGCATAGTAACGCGAGCGGTTGGTGTATTCCTTGTACTCACGATTCAGGAGGTTGTCTGCCGACAGCATGAACCGGACCTGGTGTCCCCGTTTCACGGGAAGTTCAAGAGCAGCGTCGAACCCGAGGAGATGGTACGCCGGGGGAGTATACGGGATAAGATCCGTGTCCGGATCAAACCGCCTCTGTTTTGCGGTGAAACGGTGCCTGATGTTCAGACGCAGCCTGAGATGCGATTTCGTCTCGTGTATCCACGCAAGTTCATGGCTGAAACGGAAGGAGGGAATATAAGGAAGATAATTACCCTTTGTCCGTTCGTTTGCCCGTATAAAGGAGACGACGGCATGGTAGTCCCATGAACCGCCCGGAGTGAAACGCAGGTCAAAGTCCATACCGCGGAAGAAAGCCGGGGTCTGCCTGTACTGGAAGACCGGGTATGCTCCCGAAATCACGGTGACTGTCTCTTTCTCCGGCCCGTCATAGATATAGCCGTCCACCCATTGCAGGTAACCGTCCAGACAGACGCTGAACATCCCGTCGCCGTAACGGAGGGAAGATATCCATTTGTAGCTTCTTTCCGAGTGCATCGCAGAGTCTCCCCTGACAAACATCCCAGACCCGAGCTCGTTCCCGTTGCTGTACAGTTCATACACGTGAGGGGCACGCCAAGCCAGACCGAAGTTGGAGGTGAGCCTCCAGCGTCTGGAAAGTTGATAGTGTCCTCCCAGGCTGTAGGACACGTTGTTAAACTTTCTTGTCCCGCCATAGGGGCTTCCCGTCCAGTCATAACCACTGGCACGGGTTTCCTGCATATCCAGGCGGAGGCCTGCTTCAACGCCTCCCCTGGCCAGGTGATATTTCCCGATTCCGTATATCCCTGCCTGTGTCTCCGTGTAGTTCGGGATAACGGGCACGAATCCGGTACCCGCGCGGCTGTGGTTCTCGATGAACATGACCTGACCTCCCGCCTCGACTTGCCAGGAGCGGTAATCCCGCTTCCAACGCAGAAGATGCTGGAATGAATTCAGGTGCAGGGAAACCGCCGGAATGTTAGAATCCAGCCGCCGGACACGGTTTTCCTGCCTATCGTCCTTCTGCCAGGTACTTTGCCAGTGAATACTTCCCCCCTTCTTCATGCCGAGCCGCATCCTGCCGAATGTGATCTGATGGGTGACCTCCTGGCAGGGAGCCCTGATACCACGGGAGAAGGGATCCGTGTGCAGGGGGCGACCAAGCCGGATACGTTCCGCCAGCAGGTCCTCGCTACCCATCTGGGCGCTGAGCATCACCCCTGTCCGGCTGTAGAAGCGGCTGTAGAAACCTTCCACTCTCAGACGTCCGCGGTCATAGCCCAGAGAGGCGGAAGCGTGATACTCTCTGGTTCCCGTGTTGTTCAGAAGATAGTGCGCAGTGGAACGGTCCCCGGAATTTGACCAGGTTCCCTGCAGACGCCAGGCGAAATCACCGGGAAAAGCACCTTCGAGCTGTCCGGTAGCCACGTAGCGACGCCCGTTACTTCCGTAAAGTGCGGAGATTCCCCCTTGAAGGGAGCGTTTTCTGAAAGGAAGCGGAGACTGCTCCATGACGATAATCCCTCCAAGGGCATCCGAACCGTATCTTACCGCATCGGAGCCCTTAATTACCGAAACAGAGGAGCTGCCGTTCATGTCCACTTCGGGAGCGTGGTCGGCCCCCCATTGCTGCCCGGTCTGGCGGGCACCGTTATGGATGATTAGTATCCGGTTCCCGTACATTCCTTGGATAACGGGTTTGGATACAGTGGTTCCCGTGCTGATGGAACTTACCCCGCTGACACGTTCGAGCAGGGTGGCAAGCGAGGTTCCCAGTGCGTTCCTGATTTCGGGAGATGAAAGGCGCCGGCTCACCACGTTGGGTGACACCCCGGCATGTTCACCGGTCACGACCACTTCC